>Ga0210040_10009346_pt1 | contig 11428 bp, 14 predicted proteins | sample CryGeyCG12114_NA_FD_185462 | JGI IMG/M metagenome (GOLD analysis project Ga0210040, IMG submission 185462) | Groundwater microbial communities from aquifer - Crystal Geyser CG19_WC_8/21/14_NA (SPAdes) (version 2) | ecosystem: Environmental > Aquatic > Deep subsurface > Groundwater | place: USA... | reverse complement strand
TTTATGATTGGGAAATAGAGATCTTAACCAACGGCATATGCATATAGACCGATTTCATATTCACACTATTTGGAGATCGGCTGAACACCAAGCTGAAGGACCGCCAGATGCAAAAAATAAAGCACATTTTATTGTATTTTTCAGACTGTAGAAACCAGTGACGATTGTAAATTTTTTACGTTTTATTTGTCTAGTGAAGGGAAGAAAATTTTCAATTTAAAAGGAGGAGTGAGGATTCTATTTCATGCAACATGATAATTTAAAGTTAGAGTTTTAAAACCAAAAAAAGAACTCTGTACGTCTTTCTACAAATGAGCCAATATGTGCGTTTGATTTATTTTTTGGTTTGGAGATTAACACAAAGAAAATTTTCGTATTTTAAGATTTATGAAGCATTTGGAAAAAAATATCTTTGACAGTTTCAAATGCGTTTTCCTAATTTCCCATTCACTGTAGTTTATGCTACTTTTCAGTTTGTCGCTAGCGCATAATACGATTCTGCGCGCATTGTGTGCTCTATCAAAGGGCCACCGGTTAGCGCGGCTTTTTTGCTAGTGTATACCAGTGGGTGGTTTTGGGAATGGACAAGTCTGGAAATGGAAATTAAGTGTACTCTGACAAATTGGATTAAAAGCTACATTTCATTCTGCTACACTACATTTTCAGCTCCTTGTTCGAGTTAATACAATTTCATTTCAATCCAATTTGAAAGGAGGATGAAATTTATTTTGTGTGTGATAGGTTTCATATCCCTAATTTGTGGATGTAATAGCCGTGTTCATTGCAACATTTTAAAGACAGGTTAATTTTAGAATAAATTTGGAGTAATGGTAGTGTACCTAAAATATTTTGGACCAGTGAACATTGTTTGCATCCAATTAGTTTGCAATATAGCTAAAACATCCCCAAAAAGTCTTTATCAATCCAAAAAATAAACTATTACATATATCTCAATATTGCGGTTAAAGCGTTTTACGCAAACTGAAATTTTAATTAATTTAGCCGCAGATCATTTTCTTCAATTCAAGTGCCAAAGTTTATCTTTTAATCAGTAATGACAATTATATATTTTTAGGACAATCAAGAGTTTACCTGCAACCAGAACCACCACAAAACTCCATAAAGTTGAGCATCACTTCACCCATTTTCGTGCTAAAATATGTAAGTGAATAGCCAAATATCTACTTTTCATCCATTAAATATTTCATCAAAAATTTAGATTAACCAAATGAAAGTCCTCATCTCCTTTTGTCTCATGAATAAAGCAAAAGTTCGTTAATAATCCTAACACGGATGGAAACTTCTACTTTCACACGCCAATGAAGAGCTACGTATATACCAGCCGTGGAAACTCCAACCTCAGATTTCAACATATAGAATATTTTATAAAAAACATTTATAGTTATCGAGGCTATAATTTGTTCTTTTTTCACTTTCGGTCTAAAAGTACCGTTCCATCAGATTATTGGCAATAAAAGTTACATCGCTTATAGTTTTGAATACAACGAATTGATTTATTGCCCTATTACTGTTGAAAATAACTAAATAATTCAATTGTATCATCAGATATTGCAATTTTACAACTTCCAAGTTTCTTGCATGCCACAAAAATCATAAAATGTAGATTTTTAGCAACCCCCCCCCCACCCCCCCCCCCCCAAAAAAAAACACATAAAAAGTCATTGACAAGGACACATTTATCCTCAGAACTTGATCCATAACCTTTACATGTCTCGCACGACAGCATAGAATGTCACATCCCATGAATTTAATTCAGCAAACGCGTATGACAAATAGCGTTTCATCATTCTTCATGAATTTTGACACCCTGGAGCATCCATCAGTCCTCAGAAAAGCGTGAAACATATGCCGCCTATCTCTCATTACTTGCCATATTATATAAACTTGCTTGCAATAGTTTCCCCACATCCCCACTACGACTACACAAGTCCTTATACACTTAGCCGTGGAAAAATACGGATTTCTCTAAAAGTAAAAGCATTGCTTGCATAAATCTGCAAAGTGAAAATCCTCTGCCGTAAAAACAGGTGTTTTGGAAAACTAACCGGAAAATAAAAGCTCTTAATTTTTCAATGCAACCATATGCACTGGAGTTCTTAAGCAAACAAGCAATTAAAAAACCCCAAAAAATTCTATTGTGAATTTCGAAAGCACACAAAACATGCCAGGAATTTTTTACCCAGGAATTGAGCCATCGCCAAAAGAGGAACTTTTCCCGTAAACTACGGCTCACAGCATGCTCAACCGGCATCCAGTCGCAAAAAAAAAATTGGAGGCGAGAAAGAAAATCTTTTGTAAAGTGATAACACATAGACGTACTACACACAAATTCGGTTGAATTCGGCCCCAATACCGACAAGTTATCACAACTGCTATGCACCAAACCCGATCCTGGCCGAGCATTTTCTGCAGGCAGACACGAGCTTTATACATAGGACTAAATGTCCATGCAGCAGTTTCTATCCCAAGGATGTGGAATCAATGCTTTCTCTGCACCAGTGAAATTTCACATGCATGCATGAAGTCAGCAAGCAAGTAGAAGGGAGCTAGCACATGGAGAGCTGGAATAAAACCTTGTGCTTTCTAGCTACGTATAATCACTCGAAATCGCTCATATGTACCCAGTCATGTATACAAAGTAGATCCAGTACCATTACCACACAACACCCGGAACAAACAACTAGAAATAATATTTTCATCTATTCAATTTCCGCTGTGCAAATATAAACTTTGTCTAATTCTACTTTCATTTTAGAGTAGTCAGGATTGAATGTAGTAACTAACTAAATCAAAGAGGTGTTGTGTGAAAAACCAGTGTAGTATATTATGTAGTGTGTGTGCAAAATTAGTTTCTCACATGGTACACACACACACACACACATTTGAGGTGGGCAAATAGCACGCATTGCATACTGTGAATGGTGGCATGTCCATGATTCTTCCATTTGTGAATTTCAGCACCAGAGGATTTATATGTGCAATAATCAATCTTCTTATCTGTGAGTGAATGTCATAATGGGATGAATGTGTGACTGGATCATTTGCCAACATTATGAATACCATAACCAGCATTGTGCAAACCTTTGAACTGATTGCACGGGAAGTGAATATACGACAATGCTGTGTGGATTTTACGAACGATGCAAAAAAGTTCGACTTTAGGAAACCATGTTGTGGGTACACACTGGCCAATGGCATTTTGGTCATTGCTTTTGTAGATGTGGTGAGTTGGGTTTTTGTAGATAGAAGGTAATTTAGCTAGCTATAGTTACTTTTAAGTTAGTACGAAACTTTTTCCTACTGTCACTCCGCACATAGTAGAGTTGAAACTTCCAAGATTGCGGATTTTCGGGTTTTATGATAGAAACAAAAAAGTGTGTAACAGGTGCCATTTTTTTCTCAACAAAGAGGTTTTTAATAGTTTGAGGGACGGGTGCAATTCATGCAAGTAAAGGTGATGGCTTTGGGACTGGAAGAGTGGATTTAATGAACTGATTCAAATGTTTACTATTACAGCTAATCGCTGTGGCCTGTGTGCTGCCTTTGGTCATTATGATCACATACATGACCATATTCAAGAGTATGAGGACTGGGATTATCGAGGATGAGAATTCAGGACCTATCAAATCTGCTCAAACTGTGGACACATCATGTAAGTTTCTGAGCATAAATTTTTCATATCACTGTGCAGATTTGATAATGGGCTTTTTCGAGTCTAAGTCCAGTAAGTTAGTTAATGCGATTGAAAAATATAAAAATTTGATAAATGATTAATCACTATCTGGAAATATATGTTGTTTCTGTTGATTTAGTGTAATGCTTTCTTTTCCACGTGAATTTTATATTGAGGAAGCTAATCCACATTATTGGTAGTTTTTGTGACGCACAATCAAAGAATCAAAAGATTGGATTATTATTATGAACGTACCATTTGAGTAGAAATATTATACATGTGGCTATTATGTGTGATTCTCACGTGTGTTGTATACATGCGTGTTTGTCCCTTTTTGTAGTCACAATATTTTTGGCAATGCTCTGTACGGTCATCATTATCTGCCTTTTGGAGTTCTATCTTGCCATCCTGCTTCTCAATGGACAAGCTAAAAAGGTCTCCAAAAATACTTGTTATTTTACGCCTTTCTCTTATATTATATGCATGTGCAAGGTAATGTGCATGAGTTTTTTTGCACAATAAATCACCAGGAAGGAGCCAAATTGCCCTGTAAATATTTGACGAGGAAAAATGGGTAGGTTAGAAGAAATTGAGCATTTCCTTATACACTCAAGACTATCAGAATGTAGCAAAAAATGTTCCTGTCTATGCTTATGCAGTGTGCGATTAACTCTAGCAGAGTCTCAAATCTACTTACTTTCTCTTACAGTGAAGTTTTTGCAAGGAAACTTAATCTAAAGGAATAATGTAGAAAAGATGAGAAACTGCAGAAAATTATAATGAACAGGAAAAAATGCATGTCCTTGAATTCAGGCAACACTGTATTTGGTTAGTTAGTAAGTCAATAATATATTTTACTCTCGCTCTTCTTTGCACGTATTTTTTACCCTTCTTTTTGCATGGAACTGCATCAGCATTTTAAAATAAATGCAAGAAACCCAATTTCTTCCTTCAAGCTAAAAAAAATTTACAAAACATCAAAAAGTATTTACTGTCACATTACAAAGGCTCTACCATGACTTTTATCGCACATTTGAACTTTGTAACCTTGCATGCAATATTAAGTTATCACGGAATGCATTGCTTTCACTCTGATTAGTTTCTGTAGAAAACTGTGTATTGCGTAGTCAATTATGAATATTTCATTCCACTATCTACACTCTAACTTAGACTAAAAATCTCTAGTGAATCCTGTAGCACAGTTTTCTCGTACTCACTAATAACTTGGCGATTCATCTTTACCTGCATGCTCCCCTTCTAAATTTTCATCCTCGAACAGACGATTCATATTTATTTGATTACAGAAAGTGAAAAGTTTCATGGTTTGGTGGAAACTAGCCGTGGTGGTTCTTTTGGTCGTGCTTTTTGTACTCTCCATTCTGGTGGCTGGCCATATTGGTGTACAAATAGCTTTGTTAATAGTGGGCGCCATTTTGGTCGTCTACAAAGTGCATTCGTGGTGGATTCTCAAAAGATATTTACTGGACGAGGCGGAAGAGTCAGAAAGGCAGACTGAGGTGGATTTGGAATCTCGAGATGGCAAATGTCCAGACGAGGGCTACACTGCTTGCGCAACTGATGAAATGTTAATTGTTAATTCGGACGGTAGTGCATCTATACCAGCAGAAGTAGTGGTCTCGTAAGTTGCAGAAAAGAACAATGTCCCAGGCAAAAAAACTAAGTTTGTTAGTTTTTTCCAGATCGATTAGTAATTTAGGTAATAATATTAACTAACTAAGTAGCTCTACTGGAACAATTACGTTGTATTCTTTAATCATAGTGACATTCACTAGTATAGTTAGTGAACATGATATTTTGAGATATTGAAAACCATAGTACTTCCAATTTCCGAAATTCTTGAATATAATAATGGCAAACTAAACTTCTAGCGAGATCTACACAGTGAAGCTATGAGCTAAGTATGATACATAATCATATTTATAGGATAGTAGATACACTCACCACTTCCTATTACGAGAGTTAGATAAAACCGAAAAGGAAAGAACCCAAGTTCGTTCATGGACGTCTATCTCTCTATGAAAACTTGAGGAAAGCACTTTGCTTGCGGATAACTGGGAACATCCTTCAAGTGAGTAAAGTACCCGTGAAATGCACAGAAGGCATCTACCAACGTAACTAACTATAAATTTACTTTAACCTTCCAACCTACTCCAGAGTCCAAAAGTTTATAGGTCCTAACTATCAAGTACAAGGAAACATTAGTTTTACATTCTCTACTGATTTAGAATACTTCCACCTATAGGGTCGTTAAGAATTTTGTTGTTCTCAAAGCATGGTGATAAAACGTATGTAGATACATATATTAAACTAATTACTTAACTAGCACCAAGAAAAGACATAATTCATAACTGTTTTAAAGTTATTATTTGTTTGTTAGGTAATTTTATGAACGACTGCATGTTTTTGGCCTTGATGTGGATCTGAAGTTTGAAAAAGGTTGTTGTTAATTATTGCTTGAGTTTGATAAGCGGAGAGGATTGGACGTGAAATCTGAAAAGTTTATTCCTCGTGACCTAATCGAATCAATATTAACTAACTGACTTTCAACAAAATAAAATGAATACTCAAAATTATATTCTACATCCACTAGCATTATTATGTACCTGAGAAAGTCGCACAAGCTTGGAAATCTGCCAACTTGCGTCCATTAGACTTTGCCGTTTAGTCAGCTCGTACTCTCGTACTTTAACTATACACATGGTAAACGTTGAGACTATATAAAGGTTTACTGACAAATATTAAAAACATACTATCAATATATATAAAAATGTTAACAATTACTTGACAATGTTAATTAGCTCAAGCACTTGATTTGTACCTTTTGATCCTATCTTGAGTCTGTAATAAAGTTGTGCACGTGAATGTAATTTACTTACCATGCATACATATATACAGTCTTTTCTTTTTAGTAATCCCATTTTCAGTATAAAACAAATTAACAATCCAAATCCGAATTCATCTGGCTTTATGCACAGCAAGTCTATGGACAAGAATCAATCGCTCAATATTGAAGCGGTCACACAGCCAATTTAAGCCTTTTTTAGCTTGCATCTGTAATCAATCAACATCATGCTTAGCAATAAACCAACAAATGACCTTGCGCCCAACTGGATAGCCCAGTGTGTATGCAAACTTGCAAACTTATACGATTCCATTCGGACTCCATGCTAAGATACTGCATCGCTAAACGCTTATGAACAAACACTGCTCACTATATGCGTTCATAAAAGACCTTGTAAATAAATTCTTATCAACCTGAAAAAAACTTAGCATATTTTCCACTGGGCATTATTAATTGAAAAAAGAATCCTTCTCGCTTACAGATTCGCACTGTACACCACATCAAAAGTTGTACTAAAGCAAATGTATCAAACTTAATTGCAGCTAGTTAGACATTGACATACAAAAATACATTATATATAAACACACAGTTGCACTTTTGTTCTGCAAAATAAGGAAAAGATGAAAAAATTGTATTCTGAAAAGGCGGCAGTTTCCCTGCTGTTTTTGTTTTCCTTTCTTTTAACCGTATCAAATGGGGCCAAAATATTATTTCTTCTTCCCATCGCCTCCAGAAGTCATGTGCACGTATTCGAACCATACATAAGCGGGTTAGCAAGCCGAGGCCACGATATTGTTAGTATATCTCCTATGATTTTGCCCAATATGCCTAGTAACGTGGAGCAGATCATGGTGATAGATGTGGACCAAGTTCTAAAAACTAGTGTCCATCCATTTGAGATGAGAAAAGCCGGTAAATTGGCCACACTATTCAATTCTACGTCTACCGGTGCGGCATTAGGAGCCTCCTGTAACAAAGTGTTCGATCATCCTCGAGTGCAAAGAATGTTGAAAGAGGAATCCTTTGATTTAGTTGTGATTGACATTTTAGCAAACTTTTGCGTAGCCGGTATCGTACACCATTTCAAAGCCCCGTCAATTCAGCTTACAACTATGGCAGCTCCGAATTACATTGCTAACAGGATCGGGAATCGACCCATTACAAGTTTTGTACCGTCCAATTTTTTTGAATTCACGGATCGAATGAGTTTTTTGGAACGAGTTAGTAACACTGTGCTGGATTTGTTTGTGTTGTTCATGTCCGATAATTTCTTCATTCAGGTCATGGATAAGGTTTACCAAGACCGGTTGGGCAAGAATTATCCTAGTAGTGCGGAAATTGGAGCTAATATGAGTATGTTGTTCATGAATTCTCATCCTGTCATGACATTTCCTCGGCCTTTGCTACCCGATGTAATTGAAGTCGGAGGAATGCATTGTAAAGATGGGAAGAAATTGCCCAAGGTACAAACCCCACACTCTTGTGTAACATTCCTTCCAGAAATCCTGTATGATTTTTTTTGGTTTTCCATATCCTACAGGATATTGAACAATTTTTGTCCGGATCTGGAGATGAAGGATTCATTTTGTTTAGTCTGGGGTCCATTGTAAAGGCTACAGAAATGCCTGAAGAGACGAAACAAGTTTTTGTGAACGTTTTCGGCCGTTTGAAACAACGGGTGATATGGAAGTGGGAAGACGACAGTATGACAGATTTACCTCCTAATGTTAAGACAAGCAAATGGCTACCACAGCAAGATATTTTAAGTAAGAAAGATTGATGTAGTTGGGTTATAGTTGTATAGTAGGATTAGAGACCTCATGTGTTACATTCCGGTACTTGTTTTACAGGCCACCCGAAAATAAAGGCTTTTATGACACACGGAGGACTACTGAGTTTGCAGGAAACAATTTACCATGGAGTGCCTTTAGTTGGAATTCCTATTTTTGGGGACCAAGATCTGAATATTGCTCAGGCGGTGAAATCTGGATATGCTACCATGGTGGAAATTATCGATATTAATGAAGAGAAGTTAGAGGCTGCAATTCGTACAGTTTTAGATAATCCGAGGTACGTATGAACTTTTAGAATCAACAACAATTTAAGTTACAATATTAAGTATTACATTTTGAACAGATTATGTTCAAAATAGTGGATGATTAACTTTAAATGATAATAAAATATTACTCTTTTGCTATTAAATGTATTCAGCAAGCTGTGCAATGCTTCTTTTAAATAGTGTTGCGTACTTTTCACAGGTATAGCGAACGCGTCAAAGCTTTGTCTGTACAGTTCAAAGATCAGCCACAAACTCCTTTGGAACGGGCGGTGTTTTGGAGTGAGTATGTTATTAGACACAAAGGAGCAGTTCACTTACGATCTTCTGCACGGGAATTGAATTTCTTCCAGTATTTTTGTATTGACGTAGCTGCCTTTCTATTCACCATAGTTTTCGTATTCCTTTTAGTAGTTAAGATTGTTTTATATGCTCTATTTCGCAAATGCTGTGGGAAAGGCAGGCCAGCGGAAAACAAGTCTAGTGCAAAAAAGAGAAATTAAATCCGTGGCTTGTATTGTATCAAATGTATTCTGGTGAAAATGTGATCACTCATAAAAAATAAAATTACTACATTATTGTAACTCCTACTTTACCACGCTCATAAAAGTAGGTGATTAATACTTAAGTGGCGCAATAAAAAAGGCATCACCCACTCTCACTTTTTCATTTGTATGAAGCTCTGGCTATATTGTACCGTTGGAGCAGTTGCCAAAATAAAAGAAAAATCAGATGGAATCACAAGTTTGCAAACAAAATTGGAAACAAATGAAAATTTCGTTATGCATTCACGTTATACTTTTTTGTCATGTGAAATGCAAACAGATGTAAAGTCAGGAATAGCATTTGCATTGTTTACGTTGGAATCAACAAAGTGATAAAGCCTTCAGTACAAAAAAAAACAAGCACCATAAAATGGTCATCACAAAGCTCAGAAAGATAATCAAGATAAGCAAAGAGAAGAGATTACAGTTTCCTCACAAATCAACTAAATCCGCCCAGTTCAGTCAACTGAACAAATAAAGCTTCTGTATTTACTTCAAATTGCCTCGTGACAAATTATTGACTGCCTTATAGTAATGGGACGACACTTTTTCCCTCATTTGTAAAACTGATTCCGTTCACAATATAATACAAAAAGTTGGTCATATTGTCATGCCCGTGTGGTGAAGTCAATAAAAGTATTCTTTCTTTTCATGAAGTTAGTCAGGAATAGTCACCGAATATAAGATTGCAATGAGACTCGTGCTACAAATCTCCGTGCTAGCCATTTTGGCATGGAATTCTAATTGTGAAGAGCCTCATGGTAAAAAAATTCTATTTCTTTTACCACTGGCCACAAAATCCCATTGCAATGTGTTCGAGCCACTTATAGACGGAATGCGAACCAAAGGTCATCACGTTACCGTCATTTGGCCTTTAAATAAGAAAATTCCATCACCTCCCAACATGATAGAAATTTCCCCAGTCAGTTTGGATGAATTTGTTGGTCAGGCTAACCCATTTCAGGCCAGGACGATGGGAAAATGGGCCGCAATGGCCTCCTGGGAATCCATGTTTCTCCGGACATGCAAACAATTCTATGAGCACGAAGAGATTGAAAAAATGATCCAGACTCCCCAGAAATTCGACTTGATCATTATTAATGGAATGCTGAACCATTGTGTGCTCGGATTCTTGCACAAATTCAATGCACCTTTTATTTACCTTACCACACTACCTAGTCCCAATTTCGTATCTGAAATTGTAGGAAATCATTTCCCTCACAGTTTTATTCCATCTCCATTCAATGGTTTTTCTGATGAAATGACCTTCTTACAAAGAGTGATAAACTCTGTTACTCAAACCATAGTAAAAGTTATTGTCAACTTCATGTATGTTCCAAAGATGGAGGCTTTGTACAAAACATATATCCCGGATGCTCCGGATTTGACAGATATCGAAAAAAATGTAAGCATGATTTTCATGAACACACATTTCTCCATGACGTATCCCAGACCTCTGTTACCTGACGTGATTGAAGTAGGAGGAATGCACTGTAAGCCTCCAAATCCTTTGCCACAAGTAAGTTTGAAAACTTTCTATTAGTTTTATTTGAGGCATGGGTTGAATTCCCAATTGGACGTCAACTTTTGAATTTCTAAAATCATGATTGACTCTGATAGGATATCGAAGAGTTCGTAAAGGATGCACAACACGGATTCATCTATTTCAGTCTGGGCTCTATAGTCAAGTCCAAGGATCTCTCAGAGGAGATGAGGAGAAAATTTCTGAATGTTTTCGCCTCCCTGAAGGAGAAAGTATTATGGAAATGGGACAAGCCAATGGATGATCTACCACCGAATGTGAAGTTGAGTAAATGGTTCCCACAACAGGATCTCTTAGGTAAGAACATTATTTAAAACTAACACAACTGAATCGATACGCACTGGTAGCAACAAATTATTTGGAGATGTTACATTATCTAATGATTGCATCGTTGCTTAAAAAAAAATCCTTTCCTTGCACCACAAAAAAGTTTTATGTATTCTTTCGCATGATAGTTTAGTTTTGTACTTTTCCTTACTCGTCCCATTCTTTTCTTTCACTTACAAAAAACATGATTTATTGTAGGACACCCGAAAATTAAGCTTTTCATGACACATGGAGGTCTTCTGAGTACTCAAGAAGCAATTTATCATGGGGTCCCCCTCATAGGAATCCCTATATTCGGCGATCAAGATATGAACATGAGACAAGCAGAAAATGCTGGCTATTCACTCACACTGGAAATCATGAATTTCACTCAAGAGGGCTTACAACACAAGATTGATAG
>Ga0210040_10009345_pt1 | contig 11428 bp, 9 predicted proteins | sample CryGeyCG12114_NA_FD_185462 | JGI IMG/M metagenome (GOLD analysis project Ga0210040, IMG submission 185462) | Groundwater microbial communities from aquifer - Crystal Geyser CG19_WC_8/21/14_NA (SPAdes) (version 2) | ecosystem: Environmental > Aquatic > Deep subsurface > Groundwater | place: USA... | reverse complement strand
AACCAGGCAGCGCCGATGGTACTTCAGCCTAAGCTGCGGAAGAGTAGGTCGTCGCCAGGCTTTGTAGTCGGCGGGCACAAGAGAACCCATTCACATGTCATTGATCCGCCGCTGCAGGCCACAAGCCGGCAGCGGCGTTCCTGTCTTGAGGGCGCGCGTCTCGGCACCCTCCCCATTTTGGCGCGGGGTGGAGCAGCCCGGTAGCTCGTCAGGCTCATAACCTGAAGGTCGTAGGTTCAAATCCTACCCCCGCAACCAACAAAATGCCCGCAAGTGGAAACACTTAGCGGGCTTCTTGTCGTTTCGGCGCAAGAGAGGTGCATCAGTGCCGTAAGCACTGCGGAAGCAAGAGAACGCGTGAAACTGCGTGGGTGTGCGTGTAGCCTGAGCGCCCATTCAAATCACTCTGGGTTGCCTGATTTGAACCGGGAAGCGGACCCTCGTTCAGCCAAGTTGCTCATGTCGCAACGCAGACGCAAACTCCGCAAACTCGAACTCTACTGTTTTCTTCCCAAGCGCAGCGGGCTTTGGGGACGCCACTGTGGTGGCCGCTCCTGGTCCGCGACCCGGCTGACCAGAGTGTAGAAGAAAGTGTTGAAGTCCTTTGCCGCTTGCCAGTCAATCCTTTGCTTGAGATCGTCCTGAGGCCGATGATAGCCTTGCTGGTACCATTGCCGGTAGACGCGCTCGCTCCCTGTTCCTGGTTGATAGCCGAAGACGAAGTTCACGGCCGGAACACCCGATTGCATGAAGTTCCAGTGATCTGACCGTTGCAGGAGGTTCCGCTGGGGTTCGGGGTCGAGCTGGACGGCGATCCCGAGGCTCTTGGCAACTGCGCGAGCGTCATCACCCAGGCTGCTGTCGTTCAAACCGTGCACCGTCAGCAGCTTGAGCGGGAAGATCGGACGCAGCTGGTCCAGGTTGATGTTCCCGACGAAGGGGGCGACACCAGCTGGCGGGTGCCGAACGAGCCAGCGGGACCCCAGCAGGCCTTTCTCCTCACCGGTTACAGCAGCGATGACGACCGGGCGGCGGAAACCCTTGCCCTGCCGCCGCTCCACGACGCGGATCAACAAGGCGACATAAGCGGCATCATCAAGAGTGCCGTTGTATAATCCGTCACCGCGAACGGGCGCTCCGTAACCATAGCCGTCAAGGTGCGCGGTGAGCACGATGGGCTGGGCGCTGAGAGCAGGGTCCGTGCCCGGAAGCAGCCCCAGGACGTTGGCGGAGGCAAGGTGACGTCGACCGAGCGTGAAACGTCCTCTGAAGCGTCGGGGTGCGTCGAAGGAGGGCAGCGGCTGGCCCGCGCTGCCGCTACGCACAAGCGCGGTCGCTTGTCGCCCTGACCCGGCGATCATGCTTGCAAGTGCACTCGCATTGAGGGTGAAGCTCGGTATCTTCGGCGGGCTTGGCGGAGACCCGGTCAGCCAGACATCGCGAGCATAGGCGAACGGCCAACGTGGCGGCTCCACGGTGAAACCGGGATCCGAGATCGTCACGGCCGCTCGAGCTCCGGCCGCCACTAGCGCGTCCATCCGCTCGGCTGCGCCAGGCAAGCCGGGCCGGCGCGTGCCGTGGCAGATAACCAACTTGCCACGAACGTCGCCCAGGACATCGGGGGAGCAATACCCGCGGTAGCCGACAGGCAGGTCAAGGCTCCCGGGAACGGTGGAAGGCACTGCCGTGATGTCGTGCAGGAACCGCAGTCGAGTTGGCCCGACGTCGATGACGGCACGAGTGACCTGCAGTTCGTCGAGCTGCATGCGCTGGAACCAACCGCCATCGTCGCCGATCGGCTTGAGGCCGGCCGCAGCAAGGCGACGCGCAACAATGGAGGCGGCGCGATCGTACCCTGGGGAGCCGGTGTCCCGACCTTCCATCGCATCGTTCGACAGTTCACCCGTCAGTCGCCACCAGGCGGCAGTGTCGGCATCGAGATTACCCGAGCTTGCCTGAAGAAGAGCCAACGAGATGAGGGCGGCGGCATTCATAGGCAGCGTCCTTTACGGGAATCGCTCAATGCTTTGGGTTGCGCCTGGATCCAAGCCGCGGCCCCGAGTTCTCGGATGATCGCCGGAGTCGATCGTGCGCTTCTCACCGTTTCCGAACCTGAAGGCGCCCGTCTGCTTCAGGACAGGTGCAACTCGCTAGCCTTGGCTCTGATCGAGGTGCCGCGATCGCTCCAGTTGTGGCGCGGCGAGCTTCAGCTGCCTCCGGTCGTCCTCATCGATGGCGACCAGCGATGTGCCCCTCGTCTCGCGCATGATCAGGGCAGCCACGAGGCTGACTGCGGCCGAGCCGAAGATGTAGAAAGCGATCGGTTGCCAGGACCCATAGTGGCGCAGGAGGGCGGTGCCGATCAGCGGCGCCCAGCTGCCGGCAACGATGGCCGTGACCTGATAGCCGAGGGACACGCCCGAGTAGCGCATTCTAGTTGGGAACATCTCGGCCATAATCGCCGGCTGGGCGGCATACATGAGCGAATGGATGGCCAGCCCGAGGATGATCGCCGCAAGGATGAGCAAGGTGCTCCCCGTATCGAAGAGCGGGAAGGCGACAAACGGCCAACCCATCGTGAGAAGGGCGCCCACGACGTAGACCGTCTTTCGCCCAAGGCGGTCTGCCGCTGCACCCACCAGAGGGATGGCGACCACGTGGGAAAGGTGCGCGGCGAAGAGTAGCGCGAGTATCCTGGTGGCATCGACCTGCCGGTGTGCCAGATAGGTGATCGAGAAGGTGACCACCATATAGTACAGGATGTTCTCGCCAAAGCGCAGGCCCATCGCAGTGAACACGCCGCGTGGGTAGCGGCGGAAGACCTCGGTCAGTCCGTAACCGCCACTCGCTTCCTGCTCGGCCTGCTCGCGCGCCGCCTTGAAGATCGGCGAGTCCGAAACCTGTGTGCGAATGTAGTAGCCGATAGCGACGATGATCACCGACAGCCAGAAGCCAATCCGCCAGCCCCAGGCGAGGAAGTCGGGTTCAGGCAGCAGCGCCGAGAGGATCAGCAGGACCGCCGTGGCGAGAAGATTGCCCAGCGGAACGCCCGCCTGTGGCCAGCTGCCCCAGAACGCACGGCTGCGATTGGGGCTGTTCTCGGTGACCAGCAGCACCGCGCCACCCCACTCACCCCCGAGTGCAAAGCCCTGGACGAAACGGAGCGCAACCAGGAGCGCCGGCGCCCAATAGCCTATGCTGTCGAAGCTCGGCAGGCAGCCCATCAGGAAGGTGGAAAGACCGATCAGGACCAGACTGAACTGAAGGAGTGACTTACGCCCGATTCTGTCGCCGATGTGCCCGAAAATCACGCCGCCGAGCGGCCGCGCGACGAAGCCCACGGCGTAGGTTGCGAAGGCTGCGATGATGCCGTCGAGCTCGTTGCCCGTGGCGGGGAAGAAGAGCTTGCCGAAGACCAGCGTCGCGGCCGTGCCGTAGAGGAAGAACTCGTACCATTCGACGACGGTGCCCGCCATCGACGCGCCCACGATCTTGCGGAGATAGGGGAGGTCGGCTTCCTGCTCATGCTTCATGGAAGAAAGGCCTAACGCGGGACCGCGCGCTTCGTCCACGCCGCCTTTGCGGCCGATCGAGCGCGCATTTCCGGATGCTCCAGCTCATGGCTCCGCCCACCGCCTGCTCAGCGCTGCGCGGCAATCCAGTCGCTGACCCGCCGTTCCAGCACCGGCAGCGGCTGCGAACCCTCCGCGATGATCAAATCGTCGAAGCGCTTGATGTCGAACTTGGCACCCAATGCCGTTTGCGCCTTGCCGCGCAATTCCATGATCTTGAGCATGCCGATCTTGTAGCCGGTCGCCTGCCCCGGCAAGGTGATGTAGCGGCGCACTTCCGACCCGGCACTCTCGGGTGACTGACGGCCGGTCTTGATCATGTAATCGACCGCCTTATCCTCGCTCCATCCCTGCGCATGGATGCCCGTGTCGACCACCAGCCGGGCGGAACGAAACAGTTCCGCATCGAGCCGCATGAAATCGGCCGCCACATCAGGATAGGCGCCCATCTCCTTGCACAGCAGCTCCGCATAGAGGGCCCAGCCCTCATTGAAGGCGACATAGCCACCCGCGCGGCGGAACTTCGGCGTGCCCGTCTGCCGCGCCTGGATGTCGCCGGCCATCACATGGCCCGGCACCCCTTCGTGGCACATCAGGTCGTAGACCGCGGCCGGATCCTCGGTCTTGCCGATCAGGTGCACATAAACCCGCCCTGGCCGAGTGCCGTCGGGGCTGGGCGCGGCGGCATGCGCGGCACCGCCGGCGACCTCGCTGAACGAGGGCTCGCGGATCACTTCCACGCGATACTGCGGAAAGCTGTTGAAGCGCTTCGGGAGCAGCTCGCGGTTGCGTGCGATCGCCGCATTGGCGCGCGTAAGGTACTCCTGCTGCAGTGCGTCGGTATAGTCCTGCGGCGGAAAGCGCCTGGCTCGGTCGGCGTAGACGGCGTTGCGGTCCTTGAAGCCGGCCCGGCGCGCCAGCGCATCCTGCTCGCGCTCGACGCGGGCAACCTCGCGCCGACCGATAGCGTGGATCTGGTCGGCCGTAAGGTCCAGCGTCGTGTTGATCCTGAGGGCGGTCGCATACCACTCCGCACCGCCCGGCAGCGACACTGCTCCGACCCGGCCGCCCGGCGCGGTCGGCAGCTCGCTCCGTGCCCAGGCCATAACCCGCTGGTAAGCCGGCTTCAGGGCCAGGATCGACCCACGTGCATCGGCCAGCAATGCCTCGGCTTCCGCCGGCGTCACTTTGCGTGACGCCTGGAGCTTCCCGACCTTCGCCTTCGCATCAGCCCACAGCGGCGAGTCCTCGCCGCCGTCGAAAGGCGCCCCGGTGACGAGCGTTCCACTGCCGCTGATCACCCGCTCCACCTGGAACTTGGGTGCATGAACTCCGGTCTGATCGGACTGCCGGGTTAGTGCGATGGCCTCGTCCAGCACCGCCGGAATCGCCTTCAGCCGGACATTGTAAGCCCGCATATCGGAAACGTCGGCTACACCGTGGGTGTTGATCATGAAGTCTGGAAGGGAGGAATGCGCCGAATAGAGAAAGGAATAGAACGGCGGCTGGAACCGGCGGTACTTGTACTGCAGCTCGGCGCGTTGCAGCTCGGTCTCCCAGATGTCGTAGTTGGTTTGGCCGGCGGGCGAGAGCTTCGCGCGATCGAACTGCGCCTTCATCCGTGCGACGCTGGCTCGGCGTGCCTGGAGCCGGCGCAGCTGGCCGGCCTCGCTGATGTCGTCAAGCCGATCCTGGCCCACCTTGATGCCAAGCCGGGTGGCGAGTTGCGGGCGTAGCTTCAGGTCTTCGGTGAACTCGGCGTCGAGGAATGTGGTCAGCCGCGTATCTTCAGCCGTAGCGCGGGCAGCCGTGAGGACTTGCGCAGACGTGCTCGAGGGCACGGTCCCCACGAACATCGCAATTGCTCCAAGCCAAGCAAGATGACGCATAACGAACTCCCTTTAACTCACCATCGCGTAAACGCCTGCTTGCCTGGGTAGATAGACTCGCTTCGCAGCCAAGAGCGGACTACCGTCCGTCACGCTTCACATACTTGTCGAACCAGGCGATCTGGCGCTTGACGACGTCGGCGGCCTGAGTGGGCACGCAGTGGCCCGCGTCGGGGTAAATCACGAGGCTGGTCGGCACGCCCTGACTTTTGAGCGCGTTCCACCATTCAACCGATTGGGTCGGGGGCACTTCGATGTCGCGCTCGCCGACGTAGATAAAGGTCGGAGTCTTGGCCGACTTCACGTGGTACACGGCCGAGGCGTCCTCGTAGATCTTGGGATCGTCATAGGCCGTTTTGCCGAAGAATGGCAGCATCCGACTGTTGATGCCGTTGGTCCCGTAATAGCTGATCCAGTTGGACAGCCCCGCGCCGGCCACGATCGCTTTGAAGCGGTTCGTCTGCGTGTTGACCCACATCGCCATGAACCCGCCGTAGGAGCAGCCAGTCAAGCCGAGGCGGGAGTCGTCCACAGCTGCGATCTTCTCGACCGCATCGATGCCGGCAAGAATGTCGCGCAGATCGCCACCTCCAAAGTCGCGCTTGTTGGCGGCTGTGAATGCCTCCCCTTGGCCGTAGGAGCCACGCGGATTGGGCAGGAAGACGTAATACCCCGCGTCCTCCAGCGCGCTGGGTACCCCTTTTTCAACGAAGCGCGGGGTGTTTGCCGCCGACGGCCCGCCATGCACCGAGACAATCATCGGTGCCTTCCTGGTTGGGTCCACATGGAGCGGAGAAAGGAGCCAGCCTTGAACGCGATAGCCCTCGTTGGCCCACTGCACGCTTCGCGCGCCAACCACCGGCGCCACGGCGTCGTTCTCGTGGGTACGCTGGCGAGGCGCAGCGGCCGGGCCAGCATAGATTGCGGGCGCGTGCGTGAAATCCTGGACCACCGTCGCGACCGTCACGCCGGCTGCGTCCCAGACCACCTTGCCGTCCCCGGCCGCTAGGCTGACCGGCATGGCAAACAGCGGTCGAGGTGCGCGGCCCGGCTCGACCTCCATGGCGCCCATCCTGTCGTTCTGCAGTGTCGCTGCGCGCAGCCCTCCGCGCGTCCAAGCAAGCGAGGTAAAGGTGATCGGCTGCCCTTTTGTGATGTTGACGGGATCGCCGCCCGTGATCGGCACCGTCCAGACGTCACCACCAATCGAGCCGAAGTCGCTCATCAGGCCACCTAGGTAGGCGACCGTCTTCCCGTCGGGAGAGACCCGGGGCATGTTGAGCTGGGTCGCGGGTCTGGCAATGCTGGTCACCGCCCCACTAACCGCATCGACCCGGTCGAGGGTCGCCACCCACCAGTTGGCGTCGCCATTCCCGAGCGCGGAGGTCACCACCAGCGCCGAGCCGTCGGGCGTCCAATCATACTCGTAGATGTAGCGGCCCGCGGGGGAAAGCGGAGTGACTGCGGCTGCCGGCGTGGTTCCGACCGGAACGATCGCGAGCCGCTGCTCGTCATTTGCGACGCCGATCTCCCCGATCTGGCGGGCACCGGCCTGGGTTGCGCCGGTCTCCTTGGTCGCACCCAGCGTAACCAGCATCGCGATCCGGGTTCCGTCCGGCGAGAAGCGCGGAGTTGAGGCCAGGCCCGTGACAGTGGCCACCGTGCTGACCGCCGCGCCGCGCGCCAGCATCAGCGTCGCTGTACCCTTGTGCTGGTTACGTGACAGGAAGGCGACCGCGTCACCCTGTGGCGCATAGACCAGACCCGAATAGGTACAGCTCGAACAAGGGTCGATCCGACGGACGATTCTGCCGTCGCGAGCGGACCGGATCACAATGGCACTGTGGGGCAGGGCATCACCTTCGGCCGACGCCATTTCGGAGCCCGACGGTGAAAGCGTCAGGCCGCCATAGCGGTGAGTTGCGGCCTGGCTCGGGGCGAAGGTTACGGAAGCGAGCAGGAGAGCGGAGATCAAGCGCATCGTCTGTCCTTGTGGCCCGCTTGGATCGCACGAGCGTAACAGGTTGAATATGTTGGGGGATTGGCGCTGTCTACGGGCAACACGTCTGCTTGGACGCGATCGCGCAAGGGCGTGCCGCCGCGCCTGGTCAGCCGAAAGCCGGTGGAGAGAGCTGCACGTCGCCGAAGTGAAAGTAGCGACGTATGCGCTTCTCGTTATCCTACGGGAACCTCGCGATCAAACGGCTGTGTTCGCCAAGATGATCCGGGAAGCGGACCTTCTGCTGCAGGCCACACATGCTTACAGGCACCTCGCCCACGGCCTTAGAGTCGCTTCGCTACCAGCACGACCCGTCCCACGATGTTGATCTCGTCGGGGTGGCAATCATAGGGCGGGTAGAGCTGGTTGTCCGAGTGCAGCCGAACCTGCGGCGGATCACCCGGGATGACCGTCACCCGCTTCGTGACCAGGCCTGTGCCGTCCCAGAGAACGTAAACGCCGGGCGGTGAGGGCGTCTTGTGGCTGGTGTCGACCATGATCCGGTCACCGTCCGACAGCGTGGGCAGCATCGAATCGCCAAGGACGGAGATGACCCGCAAGGCATGCGGCGAAGCTCGCAGCTCCTGCTCGATGACCCGTGCCGGGAGCGGCCAAACTCCGATCTGCTGCGGTTGCTCGTCGTTGAGGGCGCCGGCACCTGCCGCGGCACGCACCTCGACTTCAGGGATCGGCACGAGATCACTCAAGAACGTTACGTTTTCGGCAGGCCGGCCTACTGGCTGAGCTGTCCGAGCAGGTTTGCGCGCCTCCCTGGGCAGCGCATAGCTATGCTCCAGCTCCCTTTCGTCGACACCGAGGAACTGCGCCAGCGCGTCGCGGGTGTCGTCGGACAGTGACCTTGGCGTGCCCCGGAACAGGAACTGCTGCATGTAGGCAGAGTTCTTTCCTATCGCCAGCGACGTGGACTTCATGTCCCTGCCGGATTTCTGGATCAGTTGGAGGACCTTGAGCCGCACCGGATCTAGTTGCATTCCTTTTCGCTCCTCTACGCGCCCCTTCTCTGCCAGCCAGAACAGGATTGCACAACAGGAAATCCGCCGACACTATCCTCCCATGAGCAGTTATGATTCCTTTCGTCGGCAGATCGAGGAGTACCTCGTTGCAGCTGACATGACCGCCAGCGACTTCGGGCGACTGACCGTAGGCGACACCGGGTTTGTTCTCGAGGTGCGCCGAGGGCGATCTCCGCGCCTCGTCACGGTGGATCGCGTCCTGACCTGGATCGAGAACAATCCATTGCCCGAGGACCAGCCGCAATGACCAACGTCTCGCACCTACATCAGGTGGAGCTCGCCCGTCGGTGGAAGCTAAGCCCGCGTACGCTGGAGCGGTGGCGCTGGCTGGGTCAGGGACCACAGTACGTCAAGATCGGCGGGCGCGTCGTGTACCGGCTCGAGGACATCGAGGCACACGAAGCCAGCAACGTCCGCAGCAGTACAAGCGCCACGGCCCGGCCATGAGGCTTCTCGCAGGCACCGACCTGCGGTCGCGCTGCGATGCCGTTCGTCAGGGGGTGTCGCTCTCCAGCCTGGCCGGCAAGTCACTCAAGCTCAGGCGGGCGGGTCGCGAGTGGAAGGCTTGCTGTCCGTTCCATAGTGATCGGACGCCGAGCTTCACGATCTATGCCGACGACAGCCGATTCATGTGCTTCGGCTGCGGCGCCGAGGGCGACGTGCTGGACTTCGTCATGCGCTTGCACCGGGTGCGGCTGCCCGAGGCTATGGGGCTGCTGAGCAGCGGCGGTGAGTGGGCTTCTGCGGCCCCCCGAAGCGCACCGCCCAAGGCGCCCGAAGGTGATCGTTCCGAAGAGGCATGGGCAATCTGGAACAGCGCATCACCAGCGACGGACACCATTGCCGAAGCCTACCTACGCTCGCGTGGGATTACGATCCCACTTCCACCCAGCATCCGCGTTGCTCAGCTTCCGCTCGGGCGGAGAGCGCCGTTGCCGACCCTGGTTGCTGCGGTGTCCACGATCGACGGTCAGGTGAAGGGCATTCAGCGCACATTCCTCTGCGCTGAGCCAATCGGCAAGGCTCGGCTGCCGGGTGGCAAGGTCAAGTTCTCGCTCGGACGGGTGGTGGGAGGCGCCATCCGCCTTGGTCCTGCAGATCGCTCGCTGATCGTCACTGAAGGCCTGGAAGACGGGTTGTCCTTGCTTCAACAGCTAGGGCGGTCCGTCTGGGTCGCAGGCGGAGCCGGCATGCTTCCTGCTATGCAGCTGCCTGACAGGGTTGAAGCCGTGATCGTCGCCGCGGACAACGACGCTGCCGGCATCGCGTCAGCACAGAAGGCGGCAGCGAGTTACGCGTCAACTGGACGCAAGGTGCGGATCTTCTGCCCTGAGCCAGCTCACAAGGACTTCAACGCTCAGCTCGTGGCGAGCTAGTGGTGCGAGAGGTACCGGTTCATCTGGAGAGCTATCAACCGGTAGTTCGGAGCCTGGCGGGAGAACCCGCTGGTAACGCGATCACACCCACGCCGTTCGTCTGGCGAGATCCTTCGAACATCCCGCCTCGGCCGTGGGTGCTCGGGCGTTGGCTACTCCGCTCGACGATAGCGGCTGTCGTGGCACCAGGTGGGGTGGGCAAGTCTTCGCTGATGGCGACGATGCTCCTGTCGGTGGTCACTGGTCGTCCGCTGCTCGGCAAGACGGTGTGGGGTGGTCCGCTGCGTGCCTGGTACTGGAACCTTGAGGATGACGGCGACGAGCTGCAGCGGCAGCTTGCGTCTGCCGCAATGCACCACGGTGTTGCTCCCGATGCGCTTAGCGACCGGCTTTGGATCGACAGCGGCCCGGATGGGCAGGGGTTGTGTACTGCCGTTGAAGACGGGAGCGGGTTCCGTCTTCTCGAACCTGTGTACGAGCAGTTGCACGAAGCGCTCACCACACGCGGCATCGATGTGCTCATCGTGGACCCGTTCGTCAGCTCGCACGGAGCAGATGAGAACAGCAACACTCGTATCGATGCTATCGCCAAGGCTTGGGCCCGCGTGGCGAAGCGTGCCAACTGCGTGGTGGTACTGGTACATCACAGCCGCAAGCTGGGCGGTCAGAAGGTTACTGCCGAGCTCTCACGAGGTGCTGTGGCCCTGATCAACGCGGCTCGCAGCGCCCTTGTACTGAACCGCATGGATGGGGATGAGGCGACCCGCCTTGGGATCGCTGACGAGGCGGAACGTCGTCGCTACTTCTCAGTCCAGGATGACAAGCACAATCGGGCACCTGCCGAGAACGCGGACTGGTTCCGGTTCGTGTCGGTTGAGCTGGGCAACGGCACGGAAGGCCAGCCTGGCGGTGATAGCGTGGGAGTTGTGGAGCCATGGACACCACCCGACGCCTTTGACGGGCTCACCGGACAGCACCTGTACCGCGTTCAACTCGCGATCGATGCGGGTGAATGGCGTGAGAGCAGCCAGGTGAAGGACGGGTCGTGGGTGGGAGTGGCAGTGGCCCGAACCCTAAACCTGGATGAGAGCAACCCGGTGGACCGGGCGCGGATCAAACAGCTGCTTGCCACCTGGCTCCGGGAAGGCGTCCTTCAGGTTGTCCGGCGCAAGGACCAGAACCACGAGATGAGGCCGTTCGTGGTCGTGGCCCGGTGGCAGAACGACACCAGTCCGCAAGCACGTCAACCAGGTGCGGTGCGGGACAGTGCTGGAGTGAGGCAAGCATAGTCCAGCACCACCACCCCCTTCTATAGGGGGTGGGGTGTTGCTGGTGCTGCTGGGAAAGGGAAGGTGGGTGCGGGCATATTGATGCGGGAACGTGCCCCGCTCCCCCCGGGGGGGGAGGTATGAAAGTCCACGGCCTTCAAGCCGGAAACCGGTGGGTCCCGTTCTTTTCACATGCGCGAAATTGGATAGGGGGTGGGTCGCTGAGCGGAGGTCCGCTTTGCGCCTTCTCGGACGCCCAGAGGCGGCAGCCGATCACCCGTGAGCGGACG
>Ga0210040_10009344_pt1 | contig 11428 bp, 12 predicted proteins | sample CryGeyCG12114_NA_FD_185462 | JGI IMG/M metagenome (GOLD analysis project Ga0210040, IMG submission 185462) | Groundwater microbial communities from aquifer - Crystal Geyser CG19_WC_8/21/14_NA (SPAdes) (version 2) | ecosystem: Environmental > Aquatic > Deep subsurface > Groundwater | place: USA... | reverse complement strand
AGGATGCCGAGCCAGGAGTAGGGGTAGGTGCGCTCCCAGGTGCGGGTGACCGCGCCCGGCATGGTGGCCCGGCTCGGGCCGAAGGAGCCGTCGCAGCCCACCACCACGTCGGCGTCCAGCCGCTCGGGCCGGCCGTCGTCGGTCTGGAAGGTGACGTACGGGCGGTTGGTGGCCACGTCGTGCAGGGCGGTGCCGCTGACCTGGTAGACGATCTGCTGCCCGTCCGCCTCGCGGGCCAGCCCGAGGTCCTTGGTGACCTCGGTCTGGCCGTAGAGCCAGATGGTCCTGGCCCCGAGGTCCACGAAGTCGAGGTGGTGCCGCTCGTGCGGCCACTGCAGGTGGATGCCCCGGTGCTCCTGGCCCTCGCGGTGCAACCGCTCACCGAGGCCGACGGCGTCCAGCAACCCCACCGTCGAGCTCTCCAGGATGCCGGCGCGGACGCGCGCCTCGACGTAGTCGCGGGAGCGGGCCTCCACCACCACCGACTCGACGCCGTCGGCGGCGAGCAGGTGGGAGAGCAGGAGTCCTGCCGGTCCGGCGCCCACGATGGCGACCTCGGTGCGCATGGCCCGAGTCTTGGCCCCCGGCGTCGAGGGTGACCAGCCGCGCCTTCCGCTGGGCGGAACTCCGTTGGTCGGAGCTAGGCCGCGATGGTGCGTCCGATGCCCTGCGCCGCCACCTGCAGCGCGGCCAGCAGTCGCGGGCGGTCCCGCTTGAGGCTGGCGACCACGATGCCCAACGAGGCCACCACGGCACCGTCGGGCGCCCGGATCGGCACCGCCACCGAGCAGGCGCCGAGGCTCATCTCCTCCGAGGTCTGGGCGTAGCCCTCGCGGTGGACGCGGGCGAGCTCGGCCCGCAGCTGGCCCGGCTGGACGATCGAGTACCGCGTCACCCGGGTGAGGCGGGCGAACGCCTCGCGACGCACGTCCTCCGGCGCGTGGGCCAGCAGCACCTTGCCGACCCCGGTGGTGTGCATCGGCAGCCGGGAGCCGATGGTGCTGACCACCGGGACCGACGCGTGGCCGGCCAGCCGGTCGACGTAGAGCACCTCGATGCCGTCCCGCACGGCGAGGTGCACGGTAGCCAGGGTGGCCGCGTAGATGTCGTGCAGGAAGGGGGAGGCGAGCTGTCGCAGCCCGGACTGGACGGGGGCCAGCAGCCCGAGGTCCCAGAGGCGGCGGCCGACCACGTACGCGCCGTCCGCGGTGCGGACCAGGGCGCCCCACTCCACCAGCTCACCGACCAGCCGGTGCGCGGTGGCCAGCGGCAGGTCGCTGCGCCGGGCCAGCGCGGTCAGGGTGAGGGTGCGGTGCTCGTCGTCGAAGGCGCCGAGCAGCCCCAGCAGCCGCGAGGCCACGCTGGCCCCCGGCAGCCCCACGTTCCCCGACACGTCGCCCCCTGCGCTCGTCGAGCGGCTCCGCCCGCGGCCGCTCTTCCACTGGGCGGGAGACTAGCCCTTCCCGGTGAGCACCTCGACGTCCAGCCGCGCGGCCAGGTCGGCCAGGGAGATGCCGAAGGTCTCCAGCACCGTCGCCCCGTCCGCGCCGACCTCGAAGGTGGCGTGGTCGGTGTAGACGCGGCTCACGCAGCCCAGGCCGGTCAGCGGGTAGGTGCAGGCGGGCACCAGCTTCGGCGCGCCGTCCTTGGCGAACAGGGTCATCATCACGAACACCGACTTCGCGCCGATCGCCAGGTCCATGGCTCCGCCGACGGCGGGGATCGCGCCGGGCGCCCCGGTGTGCCAGTTGGCCAGGTCGCCGTGCTCGGAGACCTGGAAGGCGCCGAGGACGCAGACGTCGAGGTGCCCGCCGCGCATCATGGCGAAGGAGTCGGCGTGGTGGAAGTACGCGGCGCCGGGCAGCTCGGTGACGCCGATCTTGCCCGCGTTGATCAGGTCGGGGTCGACCTCGTCCTCCGGGGCCGCGGGACCCATGTTGAGCATGCCGTTCTCGGTGTGCAGCACCACGCCGGAGCCGGCCACCAGGTGGTCCGCGACCAGCGTGGGCTGCCCGATGCCCAGGTTGACGTAGGCCCCGTGCGGGATGTCGGCCGCGATCGCCGCAGCCAGCTCGTTCTTGTCCCGCGGTCCGCGGTCCAGGTGCTCGGTGGTGCTCACCCGCCCACCCTCTCGCTCGTAGCCAGATCGAGCCCAACTGGATCGAGCCCAGCCGGATCCAGGCCAGCCAGATCGAGCCCAGCCAGATCCAGCATGGTGTCGGTGTAGATGCCCGGGGTGACCACGACCTCGGGGTCGATCTCGCCGGTCTCGACGACCCGGCCCACCTGGACGATGGTGCGGCGGGCCGCGGTGGCCATCACCGGGCCGAAGTTGCGCGCGGTCTTGCGGTAGGTGAGGTTGCCCATCCGGTCACCGGTGTGCGCGGCGATCAGGGCCACGTCACCGTGGATCGGCAGCTCCAGCACGTAGTCCCGCCCGTCGATGGTCCGGGTCTCCTTGCCCTCGGCCAGGGGGGTGCCGACGCCCGTGGGGGTGAAGAAGGCACCGATGCCGGCCCCGGCGGCCCGCATCCGCTCGGCCAGGTTGCCCTGCGGCACGACCTCCAGCTCGATCTCCCCGGCTCGGTAGAGGCCGTCGAAGACCCAGGAGTCGCTCTGCCGGGGGAAGGAGCAGATCACCTTGCGGACGCGGCCCGCCGCGAGCAGCGCGGCCAGCCCGGTGTCGCCGTTGCCGGCGTTGTTGCTGACCACGGTGAGGTCGCCGGCGCCCTGCCGGATCAGCGCGTCGATCAGGGTCACCGGCATCCCGGCCATCCCGAAACCGCCGACCAGCACGGTCGAGGAGTCCTCGACGCCGGCCACCGCCTCGTCGGGGTCGGCCACCACCCGGGGGGTCACGAGCCGGCTCCGGGCTGGACGTTCTCCAGGACGACCGCCAGCCCCTGGCCCACGCCGATGCAGATCGCCGCCACCCCCCAGCGCGCCCGCCGCTCGACCAGCACCTTGGCGAGCGTGCCCAGGATCCGCGTCCCGGAGGCGCCGAGCGGGTGCCCGATCGCCACCGCGCCACCCTTGGTGTTGACCAGGTCGGGGTCGATGCCCCAGGCGTCGATGCAGACCAGCGACTGGACGGCGAAGGCCTCGTTCAGCTCGACGGCGGCCACGTCGTCCCAGCCGATGCCGGCCCGCTGCAGGGCGATCTCCGCGGCGTGCACCGGGGCGTAGCCGAACAGCTGCGGCTCCAGCGCCGCGGCCCCGCGACCGGCGATCCGGGCCACCGGGTCCAGCCCGATCGAGTCCGCCGCCTCGCCGGAGCCGAGCAGCACCGCCGACGCGCCGTCGGTGAGCGGGGAGGCGTTGCCCGCGGTGATGGTGCCGTGGGGGCGGAACGAGGGCTTGAGGGAGGCCAGCTTCTCGGCCGTGCTGCCGGGCCGGATGCCCTCGTCGCGGGCCAGCTCGATGCCGGGCACGGCCACCACGAGGTCGTCGTAGAAGCCGTCCTGCCAGGCCCGGTCCGCCCGCTGGTGGGAGCCGGCCGCGAAGGTGTCCTGCCGCTCCCGGCTGATCGAGAACTTCTCCTGCAGCTGCTCGTTGCACTCACCGAGGGACGCCGTCCACTCCGCCGGCATCCGCGGGTTGACCAGCCGCCAGCCGAGCGTGGTGGAGACCGCGGTGACGTCGCCGGCCGGGAAGGCGCGGGACGGCTTGGGCAGCACCCAGGGTGCGCGGGTCATCGACTCCACCCCGCCGGCCACCACCACGTCGGCGTCACCGGTCTCGATGGCGCGGGAGCCCATCATGGCCGCGTCCAGGCTGGAGCCGCAGAGCCGGTTGACGGTGGTGGCGGGCACGGTGACCGGCAGGTCGGCCAGCAGGACCGCCATCCGGCCCACGTTGCGGTTGTCCTCACCGGCGCCGTTGGCGTTGCCCCAGAACACGTCGCCGATCAGGGAGCGGTCGAGGCCGGGTGCCTTGTCCAGCACCCCGGACAGGGCGGTGGCGGCCAGGTCGTCTGGCCGCACGTCGGCGTACGCGCCGCCGAACTTGCCGAACGGGGTCCGCACGGCGGCGTAGAGATAGGTCGAGGTCACGACAGCTCCTGTGATGCAGCTTCGGGTGCTCCGTTGCCTGAGCTTGTCGAAGGCCCTTCGACAGCCTCAGGGCGCAGGGTCGGGTCTGGCTCGGGGCGCGGGGGCGAGCCTGGCTCGGGTGTTCCGTTGCCTGAGCTTGTCGAAGGCCCTTCGACAGGCTCAGGGCGCGGGGTTGGGTGCGGTTCAGGTTCGGGTTCGGGCTCGGGGGAGGAGAGGACCTGGGAGGCGATGCGGAAGGCGGTGTTGGCGTCGGGGACGCCGCAGTAGATCGCGGACTGGAGCAGCACCTCCTTGATCTCGTCGTCGGTCAGGCCGTTGGTCCGGGCCGCGCGGAGGTGCATCGCGAGCTCCTCGTGGTGGCCGCGGGCGATGAGCGCGGTCAGCGTGATCATCGAGCGGGCGCGCCGGTCCAGACCGGGACGGGTCCAGATGGAGCCCCAGGCGTAGCGGGTGATGAAGTCCTGGAACTCACCCGTCAGCTCGGTGGCCGCCGCGGTGGCGCGGTCGACGTGGGCGTCGCCCAGCACGGCGCGGCGGACGGCCATCCCGGCCTCGTGCACCTCGCGCAGGGTGGGTCCGGCTGGGGCAGCCGCTCGGTCGAGGTGCTCGTGCAGCAGCCGGGCGACCTCCGCGGGACGCTCCGCGGGCGCGAGGTGGGCGGTGTCGTCGAGCTCCACCAGGCGGGCGTCCGGGACCCGCGCCGCGATCTGCTCCAGCTTGGCGGTCGGGGTGGCCAGGTCCAGCGCGCCGGCCACGGCCAGCAGCGGGGTGCTGATCTCAGCCAGGCGGCCGCGGACGTCGAAGCCGGCCAGCGCCTCGCAGGTCTGTGCGTAGCCCTCGGCGTCGGCGTCCTGCAGGGCGTGCAGCAGCGTGGCACCCACCTCGGGCCGGCGGTCGAGAAAGCCCGGCGCGAACCAGCGCTGCGCCGCGTTCGACACCATCACCGGCGTGCCGGAAGCCCGGACCAGGGCCGCGCGGTCGTGCCAGTTGTCCGGCTCGCCGATCTGGGCGCCGCTGCACAGGACGGCGACGGCCGAGACCCGCTCCGGGACGTCCAGCGCCAGCTGCAGGCCGACCGCCCCGCCGACGGAGTCCCCGGCGTAGCCGAACCTGCCACCGGTCTCACCGCGCTCGGCCAGCACGCCGTCGACCAGGGCGAGGACGCCGGCCGCCAGCTCGGCGAGAGTGAACGGCTCGCCGACCAGGGTGTTGTGGCCGTGGCCCGGCAGGTCCCAGCCGACGACGTGGAAGTCGCGACCCAGCCGTGCGGCGCAGTCCGCCCACAGCGCGGTGACGGAGGTGCCGAGCGAGGGACCGAGCACCAGCAACGGTCCGGACCCCGGCTCGCTCAGCTGCACGCCGGTGATGCGGGGCACGCTCATGCCAGCTCCTGCAGATAGGCCTGCGCCCGGGACAGGGTCTCCTCGATCACCAGGTCGGTCGCACCCCGGTAGTCGCCGGCAGGCTCACCGCCGGCCAGCTCCACCATGCTGTGCTGTTCGGCGTCGGTGCCGTCGGCCGCCTCCAGGGTGGCCCGCATCCTGCCGGTGTCGACGCGCAGGCCGGCCAGCAGGTCGGTGGTCTGGCCGCCGGCGACCACGCTCCGCCGGGCCAGGTCGCGCAGTGTCGCCCACTCGGCGTGCCAGGCGCCGTCCGGGCGCTCGTCCACCACGGTCGCTGCGGCCAGGTGGAGCGTCGCGGCGAGCTGCGGGGTGGTGAGGGCCGCCCGCCGGACCAGCACCGAGAGCACCGGGTTCTGCTTGTGCGGCATGGTCGAGGAGCCGCCGGCCCGCCCTTCGGCCAGCTCGCCGAGCTCGGGTCGCGAGAGGGTCGCCACGTCCGCGGCCAGCCGGCCCCAGGCGTCGGTGCAGGTCACCAGGGCGTCGCCGACCGCGGTGACCGGTCCGCGGCTGGTGTGCCAGGGGGTACGGGCGGGGAGGTCCAGGGTGGCTGCGGTCGATGCGACCAGGTCCACCGTCACCGCAGCCGGGTCGGCCAGACCCTGCAGCCGGGCCAGCTCGGTGGCTGCGGCCAGCGTGCCGGCCGCGCCGCCCACCTGGACGGCCAGCCGGCCTCGGGCGGCTCGCAGGCTCACGGCTGCCTCCACCACGCCGGTCAGCCAGGTGGCGGTCTTGAGGCCGAAGGTGACAGGGACGGCGTGCTGGGTGAGCGTCCGTCCCACCATGGCGGCGTCCCGGTAGGTACCGGTGAGGGCAGCCAGGGTGCCGGTCTGGGCCCGCAGCTCCTCCGACACCCGGTCCACGGCGTCGCGGACGGCGAGCACCAGGGCGGTGTCCAGCACGTCCTGGCTGGTCAGGCCGCGGTGCAGCCAGCGGGCGGGGTCGCCCTCACCGAGCCGCTCGCGCAGCAGGGCGACCAGGCCAGGCACCGGGTTGCCGTCCGTCTCGGCGTCCCGTGCCACGGCCTCGAGGTCGTGCGGGCCGACCAGACTGCCGACCGGCTGCCGGGCGGTGGCCGGGGCCACGCCCGCGTCCACCAGGGCACCGAGCCAGGCGTCCTCGACGGCGACCATCGCCGTCAGCAGGGCGGCGCCGCTGAGCAGGTCGCCGGCGCGCTCGTCGCCAGGCCAGAAGAGGTCCGTCACCCGCTCAGTGCCCCGGGTAGCGCAGGAAGACGGTCTCGCCCTCCCCCTGCAGCCGGACGTCGAAGACGAAGCCGTGCGCGTCGGCGACGGTGACCAGGGTGCTGCGCTCGTCCGGGTCGAGGGAGGAGAGCAGCGGGTCGGCGGCCAGGACCGCCGCGTCGGCGGGCAGGTAGGCCCGGGTGAACAGCCGGTTGGTCAGCCCGCGGGCGAAGGTGGTGACGGCGAAGAAGGGTGCTCTGCCCGGCTCGGCGCCGGGGGCCAACGTGGTGAAGGTGTAGTGCCCGGTGTCGTCGGTGGCGGCGCGACCCCAGCCGGTGAACGTCCAGCCGTCGCGGTGCAGCGAGCCCTCCTGCTGCACCACGCGACCGTCGGGACCGGCCTGCCACAGCTCCAGGAGCGCGTCCGGGACGGGCTGACCGAGCCCGTCGAGGACCTGACCGTGCAGCCGTACGGCGCCCGGGTGCCCACGCGGCACCAGCTCGCTGTCGCCGGGGAAGGGCAGCGCGTACCCGAAGAACGGACCGATCGTCTGGCCGGGTGTCGGGACGAGCCGGTCACCGGGGGAGACGCCGGTCACCGGTGCTCCTCCTCGGGCTCGGTCCAGGTGGCGCGCGCGCCGGTCAGCACGATGTCCCAGCGGTAGCCGGTGCACCACTCGTGCTGGGTGACCTCGTGGTCGTAGGTGGCCACGAGCCGGTCGCGGGCCTGCTGGTCCAGAATCGACTGGTAGATGGGGTCCAGGGCGAACAGCGGGTCACCGGGGAAGTACATCTGGGTGATCAGCCGGGACGTGAAGTCGGTGCCGAACAGTGAGAAGTGGATGTGCGCCGGCCGCCAGGCGTTGTGGTGGTTCTTCCACGGGTAGGGGCCCGGCTTGATCGTGGTGAAGCGGTAGCGGCCGTCGCCGTCGGTCAGGCAGCGCCCGGTGCCGGTGAAGTGCGGGTCGATCGGAGCCGGGTGCTGGTCGCGCCGGTGGATGTAGCGCCCGGCGGCGTTGGCCTGCCAGATCTCGACCAGCTGGTGCCGGACCGGCCGGCCGTCGCTGTCCATCACCCGACCGGTGACCACCATCCGCTCGCCCACCGGCTCCCCGGTGTGCTGGATGGTCAGGTCCGCCTCCAGGGCGCCCACGTCGCGGTGCCCGAAGCACGGCGACTCCCGCTCGATGGTCTCGGGGTCGGCGTGCCGGAGGTCCTTGGTCGGGTGCCGCAGCAGGCTGCTGTGGTAGGGCGGGTAGTCCAGCCGCGGCTGGGTCTCGAGCTTCCCGGACGCGCGGTAGCCGGACTCGATGTCCTGGATCTGTGCGCTGATCGACGCCTGGGTGGCCGCGGCGTCGTCGGGGTCCGGCGGGGTGCTGGGGTCGAAGGTCTCGACCGGTCCGGAGGGGTCCGTCGCCGCTCTGCCGGGCGTCGTCGTGGTCACGCCCCCAACGTAAGACCGCCGCGTCGGCCCGGGCGACCGGCCCCTTCCGCTGGTCGGAAGCCCGTCGTGCCCTCGACCTGGTACGGACGGCGCGCCAGGACCGCTGCCTGAGCTCGTCGAAGGCCCTTGGGGCAGCGTGCTCAGGCCAGGCGAGGACCGCTGCCTGAGCTTGTCGAAGGCCCCGGGCTGGTCGCTGCTCGTGCCTCGATCTGGCCCACCCGGTCGGAGTCACGGCCGTGCCGGCGTGGGACCGGAACTGTCAGTGAGGCTCGGTAGCGTCCCGCCATGGCCTACACATTCCAGGTGACGATCGACTCAGCCGACCCACACCCGCTCGCCGACTGGTGGGCAGAGACGCTGGGCTGGGAACGCGAGCCGAGCAACGAGGAGTTCATCCGCAGCATGATCGCCCAGGGTCACGCCAGCGAGACCGACACCATGCAGCACAACGGCGAGCTGGTCTGGACCGCCGGCGCGGCGATCACCCACCCCACGGGCGGCGCACCCCGCGTGCTGTTCCAGCTGGTGCCCGTGGCCAAGACGGTCAAGAACCGGGTGCACCTCGACCTCCGGGTCGGCCCCGACGAGGCGGCCGAGCAGGTCGAGCGGTTGACGGCCCGCGGGGCCACCGTGCTGCACCACGGCCAGCAGGGTCCGCTCCGCTGGGTGACGCTGGCCGACCCCGAGGGCAACGAGCTCTGCATCAGCTGACCGCCCGCGGGTGACGCGGGCGAAGGTGCGCCCGTAGTACCGGACGGTCTCGGCAGAGTCGGGTCTCGGTACGGTCGGGGGATGAGCCCGACCGGGGACCGTCCGTGCCCGTGCGGGAGCGGCGTCCCCTACGACGGCTGCTGCGGTCCGCTGCACGACAACCGGGCCCAGGCCACGACTGCCGAGCAGCTGATGCGCTCCCGCTACTCCGCCTACGCCCTCGGTCGGCTCGACCACGTCTTCCGGACCTGGCACCCCGCGACCCGGCCGACGGAGGTCGAGCCGGTCCCGGGACTGACCTGGACGGGTCTGACTGTCAGATGCACCGAGCTCGGGCAGCCGGGCGACGACGACGGCATCGTGGAGTACGACGCGGCCTACCGCACGGCCGCTGGTCCCGGTGTCCAGCACGAACGCAGCCATTTCGCGCGACGGGCGGGCCGCTGGCTCTACCGCGACGGCGACGTCGGTTAGCTCCGCCGCCCTGCCGTCCTCACCGGGGCACCCTGCCCGATTTCCGCACGCCCTCGCCAGCCGTCATCCACCGGCTCCCGGGGCCACCCGGCCCGGCTTTGGCTGGCGTAGGCAGACGTGTGACGACGTCTTTCCGGGAAGGTAATGATCAAGGCGTGTACACCGTAAACTGTGAGCCGCCTGACACTCAGGCCGTTCGGCCTGCGCGACGGCTGGGCACATCGGTGTTGGTAGGGAGGACTCGTGAACGTCGAAGCATTCCGCCTGGAGGTGAGGGCGCAGCTCGACCAGGCCCTGGCCGGTGTCGACAGCGTCGAGGACTACCTGCGCGCCATCCTGGGGCAAGCGGGAGAGCTGACCGGGGTGGCTGGCTCCTACAGCATCTCGACCGCGTTGGAGGGACGGCCGGTGGCCGTGGCCACCAGCGACCGCGACGCCTGGGACGCCGACCAGGTGGAGTTCGACATCGAGGCCGGTCCCTGCGTCGAGGCACTTGCCGAGGGTGGCGCCACGAGCGTCCCCGACCTGCGCGCGGAGGAGCGGTGGTCGAGCTGGACCACGATCGCCCGGGTGCTGGGCTTCGAGTCGGCTGCCGGGGCCGCAGCCGAGATCCCGTCGGCCGGGCACCGCGTCGCCCTGAACGCCTACAGCCGCGAGCCGGCCGCTTTCGAGGGTGAGGGCCTGCAGCGCTGCCAGGTGCTGGTGGCCGAGATCGCCGGCGCGTTGCCGACCGCGCTGCGGGTGTGCGACCAGGCGAGCACGATCGCCGAGCTCCAGGCCGCCCTGGTCAGCCGTTCCTCGATCGACCAGGCGCTCGGGGTCGTGATGGGGCAGAACCGGTGCAGCCGGGACGACGCCTTCGCCATCCTGCGGCGTGCGTCGCAGAACTCCAACGTCAAGCTGCGCGACGTCGCAGCGGCGGTTCTCGAGCGCTGCACCGGCCAGCCGGTACCGCCGCCTCACACGTTCGCGGCGTCACCCTCCCTGCCACGCCGACCGGCCGCCCTCAGCCGCAGCGGGCAGGCCTAGGAGACCAGCCGCGCGAGCAGAGGCCACCGCGTCACCGGCCGGATGTGCCCACCGACCACCACGTGGTGGGTTCGCAGGCCTCGCGGGCAAGGGCTGACATGTCGAGGACAGAAGGGGACTTGCGACCGTGAAGCTGGCCGACAGTGCCCACACCGGACGACGGTGGCGGATCCACGCGATCGCTCCGGACTTCGGTCTCCACGACGTCTGGGCTCTGCCGACTCCCGGCGGTCCGGACGACTTTCCCCGGCTCGTGCGGCAGTTCGCGGCCGGCGACACGGCCGACAGCCCGTCCGTGCTCACCCGGGTCCTCTTCGCCGTCCGCTGGAAGCTCGGGGCGCTGCTCGGCTGGGACGACCCGGAGTCCGGCGTGGACGCGCGGGTGGCGACCCTGCGTGACCGGCTGCCGGACGACCTGCGCGACGGCCCGGCGGGACCCGCGTCCCGCACCCTGCCGTTCACCCCGGTCTACCTGACCGACGACGAGTTCGCCGCCGAGCTGGCCAACCGCACCGTCCACGCGGTGTTGCACCTGGGCTGGGTGCCCGACGGGGTCGGCGGGTACCGCGGCCAGCTGGCGGTGCTGGTGAAGCCGAACGGCCTGCTCGGGAAGGTCTATCTGGCTGGCATCGCCCCGTTCCGGAACCTCGTCGTCTACCCGGCCCTGATGCGGGACATCGGCCGCGGCTGGCGCGCCGACCCGCCACCCGCCCGGTGACCGGGTAGCAGCTCGTCGCCGCCCGGTTCGTCGACGCCGCTGCCGCCGCTGCCGGGTCGCTACCGGCGGCTCGCCTTGCCCCCGAGCAGCGAGGCGACGTGGTCGGGCACGTAGGTGGACAGCTCGCGTGGCGGGCGCTGGTAGTCCGACTCGGCGTCGAGCCGGGACGGCAGCTCCACCGGAGGAGCCGCGACCTCGGCGTAGGGCACGGTGGAGAGCAGGTGCGCGATCATGTTCAGCCGCGCATGCTTCTTGACGTCGGACTCCACCACGTACCACGGGCTGCTCGCGGTGTCGGTGTGCGCCATCATCTCGTCCTTGGCGCGGGAGTAGTCCTCCCAGCGGTGGATGGACTCCAGGTCCATCGGGCTCAGCTTCCAGCGGCGGACGGGGTCGTGCTGCCGGGAACGGAAGCGG
>Ga0210040_10009343_pt1 | contig 11430 bp, 11 predicted proteins | sample CryGeyCG12114_NA_FD_185462 | JGI IMG/M metagenome (GOLD analysis project Ga0210040, IMG submission 185462) | Groundwater microbial communities from aquifer - Crystal Geyser CG19_WC_8/21/14_NA (SPAdes) (version 2) | ecosystem: Environmental > Aquatic > Deep subsurface > Groundwater | place: USA... | reverse complement strand
CGGCCGACTCCGAGGCCCTGGACGCCGCGGTGGCCGCCGTCGGCGCCGTCGTCGGGGCCGCTTCTGACGGCTCCCAGCTGACCTTCGACCCCGAGCTCGCCTCGTACTTCACATGGGACGTCGCCACCGCCCGCCTGACCGGCGTGCTCGACGCCGCCAGCACCGGCGCGCTGCTCGTGGCCACCGGGGGCTCGTCGGCCGACCTGGCCGTGGCCGCGGACCGGCTCGCCTCCGCCGCCGACCTGACCGCCGCAGAGCTGGCCAAGGCCTACCCCGAGGACCCGGGCACCGCGGCGCTGCAGCCGCAGGAGGCGGCCGTGACCACCGCGGCCGCAGCGCTCGCGTAGGCCCTGCTCGCGCACGAGGACGGCGTCCCGGCCCCCGGCGACCCGGCCGTGGCCGCCGCAGCGGCGCTGACCACCGACGCCACCGCGCTGACCACCGGCACCGTGGACCGCCTCGACGCCCTCATCGCCGACCGCCAGGACCGCCTGCGCACGCAGCTGCTCGTGCCGCTGGCCGAGACCGCCGTGGCGCTGCTCGTCGCCGGCTACCTCTTCGCGAGCCTCACCTCGGCCACCTCCAGCGCGCTGCGCTCCCTGCGGGCCGGCCTCGGCGCCATGGCCTCGGGCGACTTCCGCTCCCTGCCGCGCGTCGACGGCCGCGACGAGCTCGCGCAGATGTCGCACGCCGTGGGAGAGGTCGGGGCGGCGGTCAAGGACACCATCGGGCAGATCGAGGCCAGCGCTGAGCGCCTCGCGCTCGCCGCCGACGACCTGACCGCCACCAGCGCGAGCGTCGCGGCGGCCGCGGCGACGACGCAGGAGCACGTGGCCGCGCTGGAGGCGGTCGCCGACTCCGTCGAGCTGGGTACCTCCACGCTCAGCACCGCGGCGTCGCAGATGACCAGCGCCATCGGCGAGGTCGCCGCAGGGGCCAGCCGGGCGGCGTCCGTGGCGCGCAGCGCGGTGGACGACATGGGCGCCACCCGCGGCGCCGTCGCGGCCCTGGCCGGCTCGGCCGAGGAGATCGGGCAGGTCTCGCGCCTCATCGAGGGCATCGCCGACCAGACGAACCTGCTCGCGCTCAACGCCACGATCGAGGCGGCTCGCGCGGGGGCGGCCGGCAAGGGCTTCGCCGTCGTCGCGCACGAGGTCAAGGAGCTGGCGCAGCAGACCTCCGGGGCCACCGGGGACATCCAGGGCAGCGTCTCGGGCGTGCAGGGGCAGACCGCGGCGATGGCCGCGGCCATGCAGCGCATGGACGACCTCATCGCCGACATCAGCGCCCAGCAGACCCTCATCGCCGGCGCGGTCGAGGAGCAGGCCGCTACGACCTCGGCGATGCAGGCCAGCATCGAGGAGACCGCGCGCTCCAGCCACGGGCTCAGCGAGACGGTCGGCGCGGTCGCCGACGGCGCGCGCACCACCGCGGACGGCGCCACCCGCACCCGCGCGGCCGCCTCGGACATCGCCGTGCTGGGATCGGACCTGCGCGCCCTGGTCGCCCGCTTCACCTGGTGACGCGCCGCGACGGGGCCGGTTTCAGTTCTCCTCCGGACACGGTCTAGACTCTCCGACGTTGCCCAGGGCCTGGTCCTGGACGACGGGGCTGTGGCGCAGCTGGTAGCGCACCTCCATGGCATGGAGGGGGTCAGGGGTTCGAATCCCCTCAGCTCCACCAGAGTGGTTACGTTCAAACCCCTGACCGCAGACGCGGTTGGGGGTTTGTTCGTCTCCGGTGACCGCTCGTCTTCGGAAACGATCGTCCCTCGGTGGTCAGACCCTGCGGCCTCAGCTTGCAGTCGAGTCTCCGTCCGCAGGCTCGAGCTGTGCATGAGTGCGAACGGTGCGGCCAGGTCAGTGGTGACGGGACTGCCCCCGCTTTGGTTGACACGCGGGGTTGGTGGATCGGGGTGGGTCAGGCGGCCAGTGTGAGGCCGTAGACGGTCTCGAACTCGACTGGGGTCAGCTTGCCGAGCCTTCGCTGGCGCCGGCGCCGGTGGTAGGTCCGCTCGATCCAGGTCACGATCGCCAGGCGCAGCTCCTCACGGGTGCTCCAGCGTTGGCGGTCCAGGACGTGCTTCTGCAGCAGCGCGAAGAAGGACTCCATCGCGGCGTTGTCCGCGCACGCCCCGACGCGGCCCATCGAGCCGGTCAGGCCGGCGGTGCGCAGCTCGCGCACGAAGGCCTTGGACCGGAACTGGCTGCCGCGGTCCGAATGCACCACCGTGGCTTGAGGGCTGCGGCGGGCGATGGCGCTGCGCAGCGCCGCCACGGCCAGGGACGCCTTCATGCGGGAGTCGATGGAGTAGCCGACGATCCGACCTGAGAACACGTCCTTGATGGCGCAGAGGTAGACCTTGCCCTCAGCCGTGGCGTGCTCGGTGATGTCGGTCAGCCACAACCGGTTCGGCTCGGACGCAGCGAACTGGCGCTCGACGAGGTCGTCGTGGACGGCGGGGCCTGGCTGGCGACCGGTGCCCTTGCGCTTGGTCAGGACCGAGTAGATGCCCTGGACCGAGCACAGCCGGGCGACGCGGTTCTCCCCGGCGCTGATGCTGGCGGCGTTGAGCTCGTCGGCGATGAACCGGTAGCCGAACGCCGGGTCATCGGCGTGGATGTCCAGGGCGGCGTTGATCAGGTGGGCGTCGTTCCAGTCCCGCTGCGTGACCGGCGCGGCCAGCCACTTGTAGTAGGCCTGCGTGGAGAAGCCCAGCACCCGGCAGGTCACCGCGACGGGGATGTCGTCGGCGAGGTCACGGACCAGCGGGAACATCATTTTGGGAGGACGTCCCGGGCGAAGTAGGCGGCCGCTCAGCGCAGGACCTCATTCTCCTGCTCCAGCAGCCGGTTGCGCTTTTTCAGCTCCCGCAGCTGCTCGGCTTCGGCGGTGGTGAGCCCGGGGCGGACCCCGTCATCGACGTCGGCGATCTTCAGCCAGCGTTGCAAGCAGGACTCTGAGACGCCGAAGTCCTTGGCGACCTGGGCGATCGGCGCCTCGCCCTTGCGGGCCACGGCGACGACGTCACGACGGAACTCCAGGGGGAACGCTCTAGGCACAGTGCACATCCTTCCAGCGAGAACCGCAGTCCTCACAGGTCAGGTGTCAACCGGACCGGGGGCAGTCCCTTGAGGCCGCCGGTGAACTGGAAGGGGTTGTCCCGGATGGCGTTGCCACCGGAGTTGTAGGTGATGTCGGCGACGCCGTAGGGGTCGTAGGTCTCGGTGAAGGCGGTGTTGTTGCCGTCCGCGATGACGGCGACGGGAGATCCGAGGCCGTCGTAGATGTAGAGGGCCTGACCGCCGCTGCCGGTGGTGAGCATGACGGGCTTGCCGGTGTTGTCGTTGTGCAGGTAGGCCCGGGCGCCGTTGCGGGTGGTGGACTCGATGATCGGCTGGCCGAGGCTGTTGGTCCGCCCGTAGCTGTAGGTGTAGGCCCCATCGGGGGTGGTCTGGGCGATCAGCTCGCCTTGGCCTTCTCCGGCGTAGGTGTAGGTGTAGGTCTTGCCGCCGCGGGCGACGGATGCCATCTGGTTGCCGGCGGTGTAGCTGATGGCGCCGGCGGTGGGGTCGGCGGTGAGGTTGCCGGCGGCGTCGTAGGTGAAACCGGCGCTGGTGGTCTGGTTGCCAGCGTTGTAAGTGCGACCGATCAGGCACCAGGTAGGGGTTCCTGGCTATGCCGAGGCTCCGTCATGGGGGCGGCGTCCGCACCGGACTTGGGGTCAGGTTGGGCTAGCACGGACCGGGCGAACGACCGGAAATCCGGGTCGAGTTCTGCCACGGTCACTAAGAAGCCGCAGACGTCTGCAAGCAACTTGGCGGCCACAGGGTCGAACTCGTCCAGGAAGGCATCTGCAACGGCCGCGGGCTCCTTGGCAAGCTGCGCCTCCGCTACCCACTCGGCATAGCGCAGCTCCTGACCAATGACGTTAGGGCGCCGAAGGTGGCGGATGAGTAGATCGAGGAGTTGTGGATACCAAGCCGGCAACAGCCCCTCGTCTCCGTCTGTAACGACCCCCCGGGGGGCCAGGCGTTGAAGAATGTTTGCCAAGCGCTGCTTCTCTTGGAGCGCTGCTTGACTGCCAAAAAGATACTGCTTCAGCGCTGTGTCGACGTCCGAAACATGGACGGCGCGAACGTGGCGTGCGGCTTGCGCAAGCGAACGCGTGTACAGCCAAGCGCAGTCTACGAAGATCGCTCGGTGCGCTGGCTGCCGAGCATCTAGATGTTTACCCACTTGCGCCAAGTGGGCAATCACCTGCAGCAAGTTGCGATACTCGTCGTAGACCCAGTAGTCGAACTGACGGTACTCCACCAGCTTCTCAAGCTTGCCATCTAGTGTCGTGTAAGACCTCATGTAGGAGCTCACCCGCTCCTCGTCAAACAGCAACGCTAGCGGGCCGTGGCTGAGTTCAAGGTCTGTCGGATGAAACTCTTCCAGGCGGGCTAGGTCGGCCGGCTCAAGCACGGAGATCGCCAGACGGGATGCTAGTTGACGCGAAGCAGCCGTCACACCGCCCTGCCGGACCATCCATGCGTCATCGGCCGCGAAGAAGTCGGACACTCCCTTCACCCAAAACATGCGTTCCGTGGAGCCGCGCCGCGTTGTCTTACAGTCTGCGATGACCGACCGAAGAGCGAAGCCGGGCGCAACGGCCACCCCGAGCACGTCGAGGTCGGTGAACGTTTCAAACCTTGACGTAGTTCGCGACTTACCGTCTGGAGCGGGCACGAAGGCCCGCAGGGGCACATCGACTCGGGTGGTGAAGCCCATGCGCCAGAGAAGCCGGCGGGAAGCCACTTTGAGTCCGAGGTCGAGTTCGCTCACAGGGGTGCCCTTCCCATGGCGGCGTCTAGGACGTCTCGGTACTCGCGGTCGTTCAAGGTGCGCCTATCGCGACGTCGGCTGACCGTCTGCAGGGGGGCTTGGTACGGTGAATTCAATGACAGCCAATCCCGCGCCTCGTCATCACCACCTCGGTTAAGCAGCGGCTCGCCATAGGTCAGCAAGTCGCGCGCAAGGCGAACGGCCTCCAAGTTGTCGTCAGTTACGATGAGCTGGGGAGAGACCCAATTGCCCGAGGGGATGAAGTCGACGATCTGCATGCGGTAGAGCATCTGATATTGACGCTTGTGGGAGCCGTGGGGTCGGAGTTTGTACTGGCGATTTGGATCGAGAAGAGCAGTCAGGAGGTCGGCAGGGTTGCGGGCATTGGTCGCTCCACCGAAGTGCTCCCCGCAGCGAACGCAGGCCACCACCGCCAGAGCCTTTTCCAGGACCGTCTTGCGTGCCGTCAGGAGGTTCTTATCGGTCACGTACGGAAGGGTCGCGAAGGCTTGCTCACGGGCGTCCGGCCGAGTAACCGAGGGCGCAAGGATGAACCCGCGGGTGACAGCATCGGCAAGAGCCGGGTAGGCCGCGTCGTCTAGCGGTAGGCCCTGATACTTTCGCACCGCCGCTAGTTCGTCCCCAATGCGCCCCGAGCCGTGTGACTCGAATAGGGCCGCAAGCATCTCAGGGTTCTCAAATCCAAAGAAGGGCGAGTACAACACCTCGCCATCTATCGAGGTGATGCCCTTGACCAAGTCTGCCGCTTTGCCGACCTCCAGCAGTCTGGGGATATCGGCTCGCTCCAGCCCAAGTTCACTTTCCAAGTTTTCCGCCGGGACCGGCGATGTGGCAAGCCGGTCAACCACAGCCAACATCTCCTGCGCGAGCTGACTTGGTTCGTCCTCGCGCCAAGACGTACCGAGACGGTCGTACAGATCCTCGTAGTAGGGGACCGTCTCGGTAAAGCTAACGACTCTCTGGCCCTTCCGGCGGACGTCATCGACCATGCCGGCGCGTTCAAGCGTTTCGATCACGGGGGTAAAGGCATAGGGGCTGATGTCAAGCTGGTCGGCGACAATGGTCTTCAGGGCCTCAGCGTCGGAGATGACGTCCTGACCTCGCACCAGCGAGGCCAGACTCGCGGCCATGCCGAACATGCGAGTGTCGGCCAAGGGAGTCAGTGAGGCACTATTCGGATCGACATTTCGTAGGCCGGTGTGGACGTCATGGCAGCGAAGCCCTGTTTTGAAGGCCCCTAGGTCGTCGGGCATGGCACATTTCCTCAGCGCTCAGAAGGGCAGTCTGCGGGCGTCACGTGATCTGCGACCAGGCGAGTTCATGTTCAGGCTCGTCGGCGTACCAAGCGAACGTTCCTGCCGCCAAGTCCTTGAGTCGCCGCTTCGCGGGACCGCCGCCCCGGGACGCGAACGCGGTCATGAAGTTGCAGTTCGCTGTTGCTATGTTCTGCTCATTGGCCCATCTTAGCAACTTGACGCGCCGAGCCTCGTCAATTGGCCCGTCTGTTGCCACGGCTTCGATAATCCAGAATGCCACTGGGTCAACGCCCACGTCGGCAATCAACGCATCCGGGAGCACCCGACTGACGTCAATACGCAAGCCTAGGCGCCGAAGAATCTGGGCGTCGCCCGTGTGAATCTTGTCGCCGGGTTCGGAGATCGTCAACACGACTGGCCGCTCGAGGCGTCGAGGCGCCCATTGCTCAATGACCCCCTTGAGGATGATTGAGGCGAGGCCCGGCTCCAAGGAGCGGGTACTGCCGTCCGGCAGGGCAACCGAGACTTCGTGGGCCTGCTGCAACTGGTTGCCCGCAAGTATGGCGCGGAGTCTTGCGCCAGGATTCATGTAGGAGTCCCGCCATGCCTCGACAGCGGTATTCAGGGCGTCACCGGCCACGGTGGGATCGAATAGGTCGGCGAAAGCAGGCAGCAGTGCCCAGCGCGGCTGGCTGCTTGAGGTCGGCATGCCCGGTCGATGGTAGACGGCGCCGAGCTCCAGCCACTTGTTGAGGGTCTCGTCTCGCAGCGTCTCGCGGCTGTTGTCGCCGTAGTACGGCTCAAAGGGCTCGCCCCAGTTGGCCTGTAAGGTGCGCAGTTTTCCCCGGCCGACCAACGCGGCCTCGCGCCACGAAATCCGCTCCGCCGCAGTGGCATGCCGTAGGGGAGCGTCGGAGAACCACAGCGCGGTACTCGGCCGCGCCCACGTCGCGTCCGCGACGAGATTCCCATCCTCGGCAGCGACGGCGTTAACATAAATCATTGCAGCGACAGCCGTACCGGCGAGGGGGTTTGAGAGCACCGTGTCGAACGCCGCTCGAGGAAATATGATCTCCAGGCGGCGCGTGGCTTCTTCGGGTGCAATAAGCGGTCGGAGGGTCACGCTGGGCTCGCTCCAGGTCGGTAGGCCGCCGCGACGGCTTGCTCAAGAGCCAGGTCGGCCAAGGGCTCCCAAGACTCGAGCACCTCAGCGCCAGGCAGGGGTAGCGACTCTAGCTCGTAGGCACTGAGAGCGACTGATCCGGATATGCACCTAGTCAGCTGGTCGACGGTTCGCGTACTCAGCAGGCGAGCAAGTAGGTGCCGCGACAGCAACGGGGCGTCCCGGGGCCGGAGCACGTTGACGTGGTTCTCGACCACGACGGCGCCACCCTCGAGCGCAAGGTCTGCGGCTGTGAGCTCAGTGGCAACTAGGCGACGATGCTGCTCAGGCGCCGTGGTGCGCTGAACGAGGATGGCCGGCTCAGTGAGCGCCATCACTGCCCTGTCTCCCTCGTTGCGGATCTTGAGGAAGCGCATGGCGCTGCGCGCCTTGTCACGGTGGAGGATGCCGCCGTCGAGGTCGGCAGCCCACACCACTCGCAGGCGCCCATTGGCGGACCGGGCATGCAGATCTGAACGCCGCCGGTTCCATACCAGCGGACCAGTCGAAGCAGACCATCCAGCGCCGCCCAGGGTCATCGGCATGCGCGACGCGGCAGCCGCGATAGGAGCGTCATCGGGACGCCGGGGGAGCACCCACGGGCCGTCGCTGTAGTGCGCTTTGACCGACGCAACGGAAGTCGCCGTTGGCGCCGGGGCACCAACGTCCATGTTGCTGACAGTCGTTCGGCGGCTGGGCTGCCGCGTGAAAACGGCGAGACAGGTTTCCTGCAAGACGCTTGAGAAGACACCATCCCGTTTAGTTAGAAACGTGACATCTCGCAGCGGCGCCAGCCGAGCCATCTCCGCCCGCAGCTTGGTGAAGTAGCGCCCCGAGGTGAAGGATGTAGGCACGAGAGCCGCGAGTACTCCATCATCTCTGAGCTCCTCCAAGGCCGCGCCCAGGAAAAGGCCGTACAGGTTCGCGTGACCATAAAGTACGTTCGCAAAGCGCGTCCGATCTTCGGCGCTCAGACGGACGCGACCGTATGGCGGATTCATGAGCGTCACGTGTGCCCGCCGCTCGCCCGGCGCGAGTCCGTCGGCTACACGGGCCAGTGCCGGCAATGGGCGCCGGCGCCGCTCGGGAACTCGGGCGAGCACGGGGAGCACCTCCGCGGCGAGCACTACATTGGCCACCCACACCGCTGCGGGGTCGGCGTCCACCCCTTCGATTAGGTTTGGCAGTCCGGCCATCACCATCTGAGGGTCTACCCGATGGCTTGCCGCCAAGTGTTCACGAAGCGCCGGCAACAGGAGTGCACCCCCGCCGCACGCGGGGTCGCGCACGAGCCGTGTTAGCTGAGCTGATCGCTGTCCGTGCCCGAGAGCGTTCCGGGCCATGGCCCACAGCCGCTCGGCGAGAATTGTCGGTGTGTAGTGCCTCCCGTGTCGTGCCCGTGTCGCCGCGGAGAGGGCGGAGACGTATGCCAGACCAACATCCTCGGGGGCCAGTGCGCCCCATGCCGCATCGAGTGCGAGGTCCGGCCCCAGGTTGATAGGTGACTTGGCATCTATCGCCCGATGGACGTCTAGCCAGTCACCCTCCAAACCAGCGGCAGTTGCCTGCGCCCTCCACCACGTTGGGATCGCAGCCAGCACTGCGGCCGCGGTCGGTGACAATTCGGCCGCCGGGTCCGCACTAGCTACGTCGGCCCGCGAACCGCGAGCCCCGAGGTCTCGAGCAATGACGCTCTCTGCGGGGAACAGCGACGGAGTCGTCATTGCTGCTCCCCGAATCGTGACGATGCTGCGGCGCTGGTCATAGCTGGACGCGAGGCCGGGAGTCTGTTGCGGCGGCTACAACTCGTTCTGCATGAGCTAGAGTGATATTTCCGGCCGATGCAAGTTCGGCCAAATCGTACCCTTGGCCAGCAAGCAGGGTGGCCGCGTTGCCCAACAAAGACGGCATTTCCGGAGGGCCGAGAGGGCCCGGCTCTGGGTAGGCCCAGGCGGTCAGTTGCTGGTTCCCGCGGCGGTAGGCAGCGTCAGAGAGGACACCCAAGTCGTGGCCCCGGTAGACAAGTGAACGCAGGCTCGTGCCCCAATGACGTTTGGCGGCGTGTAGGGCAGCCCAGTCCAGTCTGTGCGGCAGGGTTCCGACGACCTCTGCGGCTGGCATCAAGAACTCAGCCGCGAAGGTATCCGCCTCCTTCTCAATGATCCGAGAGCCGGGCTCTACGTCATGGTGCAACAGCAGGTGACCAAGCTCGTGAGCCGCATCAAAGCGACTGCGTGCCCTGTCATCTTTTAGTGGGGAAAGCAGGACCGTAGGTCGCCGAGCTTCGTTCGTCGAGAATGCGTCTACCTTCTCGTCTATCATCTCTGGTGGGAGGCGGAGAACCAAGACGCCATGTGCCTCAAGGAGTCGCACCACATGTGGGACCGGGCCTGCGGGCAGGCCGAAATGCTGGCGGGCCAAGCGCGCGGCAGCCTCGATGTCGGTTCTCGTGAGAGTTGTCGGGAGCTCAAGCTCCGGGAGCGAGGCGGTCGGGAAGTCAATATATTGCTCAAGGAGGTCTACAACTTCTGTGCTCAATTCAGCGAAAGCGAGTGCTTGGTCGCGCGCAGCGGCCGACGTTGACCGTAGCGACCTGAAGTGCGCTGACGAACTAGGAATGCTGGCGACCGGCCGGCCGGTGCGGAAGAAGTCCCGCGGGACTTGCAGCGTCAAACCTAGACTCGCCAGAATGGGGGCTGTTGGCCGCGCATCGCCTTTTTCGTACTGCGTGATGGCTGCGGGGGATACGCCGACGCTCCGCGCGACAGCGGCGCGCGACTGGCAGGCCAGTCGGCGAGCAAGGGCAAGCCGCTGGCCGTCGAAATCTGTCGTCAACCCACCGGCGCGTCGGCGGCGTGCTGCGTGCCCACTGTCCAGGGACGGGGGCATCATCCGTTCACCCGCCGAGCAGTCGTCTTGAGAACGAGGCTGAGTTCGGGCACATCTTGAGCGCTGAACGGTTGACTCGTTGCATGCGTGCCAGCTCCGTGCTTCGCCGCCGCCGACTCAGTCTGCTCGTGCCACCACAGCGGTGTCACGGCCAACCATGGGCTTCGACCGAGCGTTGGAAATCCTAGCCAGGCTGCACTGAGCCCCGTTCGCCCGTCTCCTGACCACACGAGACAGACCTGCGTTAGCCCCGTCGGTCGGCCGATGGCTGACGGCATCCCAGGCAGGGCGAGCTGTGCGGATGCCGTTGCGGTAGGCATGTACGCCGCAGCGTTCTGTTGTGCGGCTGCACGGTGGGTGGCACTGGCGCTGTGCCAGTCGAAGGCATCCCAGTCCGGCGACCTATCCCTCGCGCTTGGGGCCTTCTTGATGCGGAGGTCCAGGCCGCACGTGCGGATCGTAAGCGCACCCTCAGGTGTACTTGCCTGCACACCACGGGCGAGCCAGGGTGAGTCCGGGCGCGTCAAGTCACGCAGCAGGAGCTCGCGGATGTTCTCGGCCGAGGTGACGCCCAGCGAGCGGGCCGTGTCGCCTCGTGCCGACGGCTCGTGGCGGGCGACGTTGACGTCCCAGACGTCGGCGATGACCTGCTCGAGCAGCTCCGTCAGCCCAGTCGCCCGCAGATCGTCACTGACCTTGGCGAGTCGCTGCACTGCAGGCCTGTCCCATACCGTCATGTGTGAAAGTGAAGCACATGCGGTGCTTGACACGCGTGGTATTGAACCGACGACACGCCGAGATGACGAGAAATTAAGCCAACGGCTGGTGGTTCGGGCCCGGGTGTGCTGTGCTTGTCCCTCAGCACCACGGCCCCGGGCTGGCACATCGCCAACCCACGCGGGGTCAGCGGCCAGACCCAGGGCCGGGTGGTCCACGGCAGCGGACACTCGACTCTAACTTCTGCGACGCAGCATGGCGACGCCCGTCGTTAGGTTGCTTCCCAGAAGGGCCGCGGTGCCGAAGGAGGCGCGGATGTCTGCGGTTGGTACGACGGGCAAGACCGGGGAGCGCTGCCCGGAGGGCGGTGTCTGGAGTGTCGTGGGCACGCCCACGACCACGGCGCCGATCGCCAAGGGGGACGTGTTGGAGCCTGACCCGGTTTCCCAGACACATCGGGTGTGGTGATCATGCCGCGGTGGTGACCGCGGCGTGAAGGGCCTCGAACTCGATCGGGGCGAGGTAACCGATGCCGGAGTGGCGCCGGCGGGGGTT
>Ga0210040_10009342_pt1 | contig 11431 bp, 12 predicted proteins | sample CryGeyCG12114_NA_FD_185462 | JGI IMG/M metagenome (GOLD analysis project Ga0210040, IMG submission 185462) | Groundwater microbial communities from aquifer - Crystal Geyser CG19_WC_8/21/14_NA (SPAdes) (version 2) | ecosystem: Environmental > Aquatic > Deep subsurface > Groundwater | place: USA... | reverse complement strand
CAACGTAACCTGCCGGATACGCCCACTCACCTGATGGACATGCGCCAGCTAGCCTTAGGCCGGCGGTTCTCAGGCCTTCTCGCTTGGGACAGCTTCTTTCATCTCTCGCTCGCCGATCAACGCCCAATGTTCGCGCGGTTTCAAGCGCATGCCGCGCCGGGCGCCGCGCTGATGTTCACCAGCGGCAATGAAGAGGGAAGCGCGATAGGCGAGTTGGAAGGTAATCCTCTCTACCACGGCAGCCTGAACCCGGAGGAGTATCGAGCCTTGCTTGATGCCACTGGCTTTGCTGTCGTGGCGCACGTTGTGGCAGACCCCACCTGCGGCGATCGAACTATCTGGCTGGCCAAACAGCGAGACTGACCAGTGCGGCTTCGTTGTGTTGAGCGACGAAAGCTGCTCAACCATGATGCACCGTCCCACACCGTTCAGTGCGAGCGTGCAGCTGTGCGACGCCTGGCGTCCGTCATGAACGAGCGTCTGCTTTCGGAAAGCGGTTCAGGGCAGCCGAACGTCCGCATCTGGGCCGCCGCCGCCGCAGAGGGCCCCTGCCGGTCTCGCCCGTTGCCAACGTTCTCGAGTTTGGCCAAGTCCTGCGGAACAGGAGGGATCGATGTCGAACAAAGAAGGACAGCGCCGCGTGTTGATACGGAATGCGTGGCTCCGTTGGTTAGCGCTCTGGGTTCCGTTGATGGCGATAATCACGGTCGCAAGCATACGGTTCGACTTCAAGGTGATCATGACGGTGCTGCTCGCGATTCTAGCGGCCGTCTTTATCTACCAGCGTCACGTGAACAAGCGCTCATGGCGTTCAATCATGTTGAGAGTCCATGCCCGGGACGAATGACCGATTCCCATTCCTCTCATGCTGGGCTGTCGAGACAGGCGAAAGCCTGAAAGCGGCCATCCGATCAGTATGAACCAGCGGCCGAAGTTGGGGATCCGGAAGGAGGCTGGGAGTGACCGCAAGTGGGTCAAGGCGTCAGCCGGATCAGCTTGTTCCGGCTCGCGACACCGCGCACTAGCTCCAACGTAGATACGGGTCGATCGAGCGCCTTAGCGAGCAGCCGCAGGACCGCGTCGTTCGCCTTGCCGTCTTCGGGCGGCGCGGTGGTTCGCATGGCAAGCACGCCTCCCGATGCAGGCAGCGTTATCCCATCAGCTGAGGCACCAGGCGACACTCGCACCTCCAGTCGCCCGTCCGAGTCCGCCAGCGCCAGGATCGCCGCAGCGGTCGGCATGGCTGGCCTCGGGCGTGCCATCACCGCTTGCGGACGAACTCGGCCCGCAGCACGAGGCCCTTGATGCCTTCGTAGCGGCAGTCGATCTCCTGCGGATCCCCGGTCAGCCGGATCGACTTGATGAGCGTGCCGCGCTTCAGCGTCTGGCCGGCACCCTTGACGTCGAGATCCTTGATGAGCGTGACCTGATCGCCGTCAGCCAGTAAATTGCCAATCGCATCGCGCACCTCTACCTGCGCGGCGAGGCCGCGCTTGGCGGCCAGTTCGGCTGCCGGTACCCACTCGCCGCTGTCCTCGTCATAAACATAATCGTCGTCGGACATGCCGCCTCCTCCTCGATCTTATCGTCAGCAGCCTTCTACTCCGCGCAACGAGCTGTTTCTATGCCGGGCAGACAGCGGGACCATAGCGCGCGCGAGGCGGGCAGCATAAGGAGCGCGATCACTGTGTCCGCGCCGACGGCCGGCATCGCGGGCAGGCCGAACCCTGCCAAACAATCCTTCGCCGAGTGCCGCCCCTGTGGCGTTGCCGGGGTGGAACGCCTCGAAACCCGCCGTCCGGCCCAGAGACACGAGCGTCCGCTTCCAGGAAGTGGCCCAGGACCACTGAACAGATGGTTCTAGGTCCTAGCTGTCGCGAAGCTGCCGACCGGCAAGCGACTGTTTGTGGCCGTTAGGGAGCAAAAGCACACTTTGCCACAAGCGGCCATTCGTTCAGCTTAGCTCGTAGTCTCGATCAGAGATGGATGGAGCGGCAATGCCTGTGGAAGTTCAACTCGTCGAATGGTCGGTTCTGCTCCTGCTCGTGCACATCGCAGTTCAAGGCGAACTCGTTGCGCCGCTTCGCGGGGCCGCGTGGAACGCGGGCCTACGCGATGAAGGGCAACCGCCGCTTGGCAAATACCCTGGCCGCGCTCAACGAGCTTTGGATAACTTCAAGGAGACGTACCCCGCCTTTGTTGCGCTCGCCATCACATCACAGGATGGAAGCACCGGTGAGGTGGGCGCTAGGATGGTAAACGCTTTTGTCAGCCCACGTCGGGCCGAGGCATGAGTTCGGCGAGCTGATTTGCCGGGTGACCTGCAGCGAGCCTGGTGAGGGTGGCGGTCAGCCCGGCATGCGGGTTGACGGTGTTGAGCTTGCAGCATTCGATAAGCGTGGCGATCACCGCCCAGTTGTCGCCGCCCTCGTCGGAGCCAGCGAACAGGGCGTTCTTACGGTTGAGCGCGATAGGGCGGATGCTCCGCTCGACCGGGTTGCTGTCGAGATCTATGCGCCGTTGTCGACGAAGCGGGTGAGCCCGTCCCAGCGGGCGAGCGCATAGTGGATCGCCTCGCCGAGCTTGCTCTTGGTGCTGACCTGGCGAAGCGGGGCGTCGAGATAGAGGCGCAAATCGTCGACGATGATGCGACTGCGCGCGATGCGAGTAGCGCGGCGCTGCTCCGGCAAGAGCCTGCGGACCTCGTCCTCGACAGCGTAGAGCAAAGCGATGCGGCGCAGCACTTCGGTGGCGACCGGCGAGGTCGCGGCCAACCCGAAGAACTTGCGCCGCACGTGGGCCCAGCAGAACGCGAGCACGATCTGTTGGCGCCGACGGGCGAGCGCGGCATAGCCGCTATAGCCGTCGACCTGGAGGATGTCGGCGAACTCGCCGAGGTGAACCTCCGGCCGCTCCTAAATCCGAGGCCTTAAGATCAATGTCGCATGCTTGAAAGCGGGCGGAAAAGCGTGGGGGATTGTACGTGGGCCGGTGGATCATTGGTGCGCGACGCATTGTTCAACGAGTAATTGACCCAAGAAACCTCAGCAGCGCTGCATTGAAGGCTTCAGGCGCCTCGAGTTGTGGCCAGTGCCCCACGCCAGCCATCGTGAGGAAGCCTCGTAGCCCAGGCAGCGTTTCGCGGAGCGACGCCTCCGTCGGACTGCGCACGGCGTTCAGGCCGTCCGCGTCGCCGGTAAGGAAAAAGCTCGGCTGCTCTATCACGCAGCCTGCGAAGGCGCGGCTGGCGATTGCAAAGAAGGCGTCGATCGCCCGATAGTAGTTCAACGGCGCATGAAAGCCGGTTCGGCTGAACACCCGCACCATCTCAGCGACATAACCGGGGTCGATGGTCGTGGGAGCACCCGGAGCACGACGAAGCATATGCCGCGTGGGATCGAACGGATCCCACCGCTCATCCGCCGGCGCCTCGCCCGACAGCCAATAGAGGCTGGCCGGGATGCTGTGTATTGCGTCGGCCCATTTCGCATCCGCCTCGGCGGTCATCTGGTCGAACATGTAGAAGCCGTCGGCACCTGCGGCGCGGAGTTGGTCGAGGAAACTCGGCCCGCCCGGCTGGAGGAAGGGTACGCTGGCGCCGAATACCGCCGAGACCCGGTCGGCACGCATCATCGCCGCGTTCCACGCGACGTTGGCGCCGAAGTCATGCCCGACAAGGATCGCGCTGCCGATCTGGAAGTGGTCGAGCACGGCGATCACGTCGCCGACCGTGTGGAAGGGGGTATACAAATCGGCATCGTCAGGAGCGTCGCTGTCGCCATAGCCGCGCATGTCGAGCGCGATGGCATGGAAGCCGGCGTCCGCGATCGCCTGCATCGCTCGACGCCAGCTCGCCCACGTCGTTGGAAAACCATGACAGAAGAGGACGGCGGGGCCGCACCCCTGCTCGACAACGTGGAGACGGATGCCGCCGGCATCGACGGAATGGTGATTGGGATCGCTCATGATCGCCTCATCCCACACATTAAGCGGGTGGTCAATACGACCGAATTGCGCTAAGGAGCCAATGTGTCACCGTCTCCAGCTTCTCCGCAGCGCGATCTTCTGGTCGAGACCGGCGCACGCATCTTCCACGAGCGCGGCTATACAGCGACCGGTGTCCGTCAGGTCGCCGCTGCCGCAGACGTGCCGCTGGGGTCCTTCACCAACCACTTCCGATCCAAGGAGCGGTTCGGTCTTGTGGTGCTGGAGCATTATGTCGGTCGCCTGGACCAGATCATGCAAGAGACGTTGAACGACACTTCGCACCCGCCGGCCTGGCGCATCGAAGCGTATTTCAACGCCATCGAACGTGCGCTCGAGGAACATGATTGGGGTGTCGGCTGCCTGATCCCGGACTTGGCGACCGAGGCACCGGCCCATAGCGAGCTGCTTCGCGACGCACTGGCTCGGGTACTGGAGCGGCAGACCGCCGCTTTTGCTGACGTATTGTGTGACCTCGCAGAACCCGGTGACGCTGATGATCTCGCTGCGGTGCTGCTCGCGGCATGGCATGGAACCCTGCTGCGCATGAAGGTGGAGCGTTCCGGCGCGGCTGTCGCGCGGTTCAAGCGAACGCTCCGACGCCTTCTTTCGGCTTAGCGCCTACCCACGCCCTGCGATCAAGTTGGCGAATACCGGCGGCAGGGTCAGATGAACGGGCGTCCGCTTCTGAGAAGCGCTGAGGTCCGACTGAATGTCCCAGGTTGGGTCGACGCCCGCGCCGAGCGGATATCCTGCTGGGGACGGTGGTTATAGCTGCGCGCCTTCCAAGGTACTACTCCGATGATAGAGCAAGCTTCCCCGAAAGACGGCCGCAGGCTCAGTTCCCCCTATCTTTGTGGCGGAATATGCCTTTCGAGTCTGCCTCGTGCGAACGACTCCCATCTGGCCGGGATCGGTAGCCGTCCAGGAACAGGTCGACCGCTTCCTCGGATTCGAGGCGGATCTGCTCTGGAGAAGTGTCGGGGTCCAGGCCCCACATGCTGTGCATGAACAGGCGATAGAAGCACAGGTGATGCAGCTGGGCCGAGGCGCGCAGGCCGTCGTGCTGGCGCAGGATCCCTGCGTCCATCTGCGCCTGCAGGAACTTCGCCAGGCATTTTTGGCGGCGCAGGGGCGCGCGCTCGTAGAAGATGCGGCCCAGTTCGGGAAAGCGCTTCGCCTCGGCGATGACCAGCCGGAACATCGTCTCCGTCTCCGGCGAGAGCATCTGGTGGAGGAATTCGCGGCAGTAATTTACCAGGGTCTGCCGCAGGCTCCCGTCCATCTGCAGGTCGCGGCCCGGCTTGAAGCGCTCGATCCAGTCGTCGAGCGCGGCGGCGAACAGCTCCTCCTTCGAGGAGAAGTAGGTCCATAACGTCGTCTTGGACCCGCCCAGCTCCGTCGCGATGGCGGACATGGTGGTGCCCCCAAAGCCATGCTCCGTGAAGTGCCGCTGCGCCGCCTCGACGATCGCGGCGCGCCGTTCCTCCTTTCTCGCTTCCCGCTTGCAGGGCCCTTGTTCCAGACATTCATCGGTCATCGTACTCTCCAGTACGATCATCTTGACTCAACGCAGCGACGGGCGCAAGGGGCGCCGTACCAAGGAGTACGCTTTTGACTCGCCATCTTCCGCTCGCCGCGATGTTTGCCCTTGCGGCCTGCGCCCCCTCCCAAGGCCGGCTGGCCATGCCCACGCCGCCGGAGAAGCTTGCCGCCAGCAGGAGCTTCGCTGGCGAGCACGGCGAGTGGCCGGGCGATCATTGGTGGCAGGCCTATGGCGATCCCCAGCTCGACTCGCTGATCGAGGAAGCGCGCGAGGCTTCGCCGGATATCGCGCTCGCCATGGCGCGGGTGCGGCGGGCCGATGCGCTTGCGCAGCAGGCGAGCGCTACCCTCCTGCCCAGTGTCGCCGCCGACGGCAGCGTGCAGCTCGTCAAGCAGAGCTACAATAACGGCATTCCGCCTGACTTCGTGCCGAAGGGGTGGAATACGAGCGGCACGCTGACCGCCGGCGCGCAGTTTGACCCCGATCTGTGGGGCCGCAACCGTGCGGCGCTGGCGGCAGCCCGCTCGGAGGCCGAGGCCGCGGCGGTCGATGCCGAGCAGGCGCTCTTGCTGCTGTCGACGGAGATCGCGGCGGCCTACGCCGATCTCGCCCGGCTGGAGGTGGAGCGCAGCATCGCCGCGCGGGCGGCGGAGGTTCGCGAGGCGACGCTGGATCTCATCCGCCAGCGGGTCGAGAACGGACTTGATAATCGCGGCACCGAAGAACTCGCCCGGTCGCGCGCAGCCGGCGCACGGGCGGACCTCGCCGCGAACGAGGAGGCGATCGGCCTCACCCGCAATCGCATCGCCGCGCTGGTGGGCGAAGGGCCGGATCGCGCGCTCGACATCCAGCCGCCACGGATCGCCGAACTCACCCCGCGCGGCGTGCCCGAGAGGCTGGCGCTCGATCTCATCGGTCGCCGCCCCGACATCCTTTCCGCGCGACTGCGGGCCGAAGCGGCAGCCAGCCGCATCCGCGGCGTGCGTGCCGCCTTCTATCCCAACGTCAACATTACCGCTCTGTTCGGCCTCCAGTCGCTGGGCCTCTCGAACCTGGTCGACAGCGGATCCACCGTCGGCTCCGCCGGCCCCGCGCTGAGCCTGCCTCTGTTCAATCGCGGCGAGCTGGTCGGCAATCTGCGCGGCGCCGAAGCGCAGTCGGACATCGCCGTCGCCGATTACGACGCGACGCTGATCGGCGCGCTGCGCGAGGTGGCCGATGCCGCGACGTCGATCGACGCACTCGAGGCGCGCCGGGCGGAGGCAGGCGAGGCGCTCAGGGCTGCGGAAGAGGCCTACACGATCGCCCGGCAGCGCTACAACGGCGGGCTGGCGAACTATCTCGACGTGCTGACCGCCGAAGATACTGTCCTCGACCGCCGCCGCGTCGCCACGGAGCTGGACGCGCGCGCCTTCGCGCTCGACGTGGCGCTCGTCCGCGCGCTCGGCGGCGGATTCTCCGACACCTCCCATTCCTCTCGCGCGGATGGCGCGGCTCAAGGTGATCGCAATGGCTGAGCAGGCTCCCGATTTCTCCGAAACCCCCTCGCCGAACAAGGCGCGGCGCAAGCGGCTCTTCATCCTGTTCGGGATCGTGCTGGTGGCGATCGCCGCGCTGGTGCTGGCCTGGCAGCTGCTGTTCGCCTGGCGCTCGGTCTCCACCGACAACGCCTATGTCGGCGCCGATGTCGCGCAAATCACGCCGTTGGTCGCCGGGCCGGTGGCCGAGGTGCTGGTCGAAGACACGCAGCAGGTGAAGAAGGGTGACATCCTCGTCCGGCTTGACGATGCCGACGCGCGGCTGGCGCTCGCCAGCGCTGAGGCGGAGCTGGCGCAGGCCCAGCGCCGCTTCCGCCAGACCTCCGCAACCGGCGAGTCGCTGGCCGCGCGTTCCCAAGCGCGCGAGGCGGACATCCAGGCGGCGCAAGCGCAGGTCCGCGTCTCCGAGGCGAGCCTCGAGAAGGCGCAGGTGGACTATGATCGGCGCAGCGCCCTGTCCGAAACGGGAGCCGTGTCCGGCGAGGAGCTGACCAGCGCCGCCGCGGCCCTGCGCACCGCCCGGGCCAATCTCTCGCTCGCCCGAGCCCAACTCGCACAGATCCGCGCGACGAGGGAGTCGGCGCAGAGCGAAGCGGCCGCCAACCTGGCGCTGACCAGGGGCACCACCGAGGCGACCAGCCCCGACGTCCTCGCGGCGCAGGCCGCACGTGACCGGGCGAGGCTGGACCTCGATCGCGCGGTGATCCGCGCGCCCATCGCGGGCGTGATCGCCCAACGCGACGTTCAGGTTGGCCAGCAGGTCGCGGCCGGACGGCAGCTGATGAGCATCGTCCCGACCGACAGGCTCTATGTGGACGCCAACTTCAAGGAAGGGCAGCTGACCCGCGTGCGGGCAGGGCTGCCGGTCGAGCTCGTCTCCGACCTTTATGGTGGCGACGTGGTCTTCCATGGCAAGGTGGCCGGGCTCGGCGGCGGCACCGGCGCGGCCTTCGCCCTGATCCCTGCCCAGAACGCCACCGGCAACTGGATCAAGGTGGTCCAGCGGCTGCCGGTGCGCATCCTGCTCGATCCGCAGGAGCTGAAGGCCCATCCGCTGCGCGTCGGCCTGTCCATGGAAGCGACGGTGGACGTGTCCGCCCGATGAGCGGAGCGGCAGATGCGCCGGCCGCAGCCGGACAGGCGACGGCAGCACCGCCTCCTCTTTCGGGAGGACGCCTGGCGTTGGCCGCGCTGGCGCTGGGCCTGGCGAACTTCCTGGTGCTGCTGGACACCACGATCGCCAATGTGAGCCTCGCCCACATTTCCGGCAGCCTCGGCGTGTCGGTCAGCCAGGGCACCTGGATCATCACGTCCTATGCCGTGGCCGAGGCCATCTGCGTTCCGCTGACCGGCTGGCTGGCAGGGCGCTTCGGGACGTATCGCACCTTCCTCTGGGCGCTGGCGGGCTTCAGCGTCTTTTCCAGCCTTTGCGGCCTCTCCTCCACGCTCGGCATGCTGATCGCCTGCCGGATCGGGCAGGGCCTGTGCGGAGGGCCGCTGATGCCGCTTTCGCAGGCGCTGCTCTTGCGGATCTTCCCGCGCACCAAGGCTGGGCTGGCCATGTCGGTCGCTGCCATGACGACGATCATCGCTCCGATCCTGGGCCCGATCCTGGGCGGCACGATCAGCGATGATTATTCCTGGCCGTGGATCTTCTTCATCAACCTGCCCGCCGCGGCTCTGTGCATCTTCGGCGTCATGCGGCTGCTCAAGCCCTACGAGACCGAGACGAGGAAGCTGCCGATCGACCGGGTCGGCCTGTTCATGCTGATCTTCTGGGTCGGCAGCTTCCAGCTGATGCTCGACCTGGGGCGCGAGCATGACTGGTTCGGATCCTCGCTGATCGTGAGCCTCGCGGTCGCCGCGGCGGTCGGCTTCGTCGCCTTTCTGATCTGGGAGTTCACCGAAGACCACCCGATCGTGGATCTACGCGTCCTGCGCCATCGCGGCTTCTCCGCGGCGACGGCGGCCTTGGCGGTGGGCTTCTCCACCATCTACTGCTCGATCGTGATCGTCCCGCTGTTCCTGCAGGCGGTGCCGGGATACACCTCCACCTGGTCGGGCTATGCCATGTCGGCCATGGGCCTGTTCGCGATTATGCTTGCACCCGTGGCCGGGCGATCCGGGCAATGGATCGACATGCGGGTCACGGTGTGCCTCGGCCTCGTATGGCTCGGCATCGTCTCCTTCCTGCGCTCACGTTGGACGGCCGATCTCGATTTCTGGTCCTATGCGATGCCGCAATTGCTGCAGGGCCTGGGCACGCCCTTCTTCATGATTGGGCTGATGACGCTGGGCCTCGGCGCGGTGCCGCCCAAGGAAACCGCTTCGGCTGCCGGGCTGATGGCGTTTGTTCGAACGCTCGCGACGGCGCTCGGCACCTCGATCGTCACCACGCAATGGGCCGACGGCACCGAGCAGGCGCGCGCGCAGATGGCCGGCACGATCAATGGCGGGCAAGCCTATCTGGACGCGATGATGTCGGCCGGCTTCTCGCTGGAGCAGGCGCGCGCAATGCTGGCGCAGCTGGTCGAACTGCAAGGCGCAACCATTTCGGCGAGCCACCTGTTCATGGTGATCGGCGTGCTGTGCATCCTGGCAGGGCAGCTGGCCTGGATCATTCCCAAGGCCAAGCCGGGTGCCAAACCGGCCGGCGCCCACTGACCTGGGCGAGCGTAGTGCCCGAGCACCGCTCTCGAACGCTGACGGAACTGCCGCTCGGCCGCCCGCAGTTCCAGTTTCCAGCGGCGCGCTTTACCACCGTCTGTGGCTCCTCAGCAGCGCTGGGCGGCCGCTTCTGGGTCGACCTAGTCAATCGCACCCGCAGATCCATGGGTGCGTCAATCGGCTCCGGACTAGCGCACTAGCGCCCTTCGTTCGCGCTCCACGGATGAGGCCAGCTGCATTGAAAGCACTTTCCTATGCTCGAGCCTGCGTGCAGTGCAGCACCGCGTGAAGCGGACCATCCGCAACAGGTCGTCAGAGGCGTGAGTGCCCACTTAGTTTGGAGCCGGTGCTAGCCTTTCGCAGCAGAGGTAATCGAATGAACGATCATCGTGCGGCCGCGACCGCGATTCCTCCCGAGCAGGGCGGGCTGGCTGCCGAAGAGTTGGCCTACCGCCTGAAGCAGCAGCACCTCACTGCCGAGTTTGGGCGGTTCGCGCTTAGGACCCACGAACTGGCTTCGCTTCTTCAGGAAGCGACGCGCTTGTGTGCTCTCGGCCTGCAGAGCGAGATGGGCAAGGTGATGGAGTACCTCGCCGACGAGCGCAGCTTTATCGTGCGGGCGGGCGTTGGCTGGAGGCCGGGGATCGTCGGACATGCCCGTGCCGGAGCGGATGCGGAGAGCCCCGCGGGGTATGCCTTCCAGACAGGCAAGCCGGTGATCTCCAACCACCTCTCCACCGAAACCCGCTTTCGTACGCCGGCGATCCTCGCCGAGCACGGGGTCAAGCGCGCTATCAACGTCCTCATCCAGGGCGATGGCGAGCGCTTCGGGGTGCTGGAGGTGGACAGCCCTACAGAGGGTCGGTTCACCGACGCCGACCTTGCATTCATGCAGGGCTTTGCCAACCTGCTTGGCATCGCCATCGACAGGCAGCGGACCGAAGACGCGTTGCGCATCAGCGAAGCACGGGCGCGCGCCAACGAAGTGCTGCTCGGGCAGTCGCTCGAACACCAGGAGGTGCTCACGCGCGAGATCAGCCACCGGGTCAAGAACAGCCTGGCGATCGTCGCCGGCCTCCTCAACATGCAGGCGCGGACGGCGGATGATCCCGAGATCGAGCGAGCGCTAAACGACGCGGAAAGCCGGGTGCACACGATCGCGCAGGTGCACGACCGGCTCTGGCGCGCACATGAGGTCCAAACGATCAACCTCGCCGACTTCATGGGGGAGTTGGCTGAGCAACTCCGCTTCACCGCGCCGGTGGGCCTGACGTTGACCTGCGACTTCGTTCCGGTGACCGTGGCGACCGAGCAAGCGGTGCCGCTTGGCTTGCTGACCAACGAGCTGGTCACCAACGCCTTCAAGTATGCCTACCCCGAGGGCGTGGGCGAGGTGCGGATCTCCATCAGCGAGGAAAAGCCGGGCCACCTCCAGCTCACCATCTGCGACAACGGCGTAGGTCGGCCCGCGGCGTTCCACGAGACGGGCTCCAAGAGCCTCGGCATGCGCCTCATCAATAGCCTGGCCCGACAGCTCGGCGGGAAAGTTCAGTGGCAGGACGCGCAACCGGGCACCCGCTTCGTACTCGACTTCTTCGCCCAGGACGCGCCGAAAGGGCATTAGCGTTCGTCATCCGGTTCATATCCTGCGCTGGCGCGCTGCACGAGCACGATCATGCCGTTTGGACGCGCCGTC
>Ga0210040_10009341_pt1 | contig 11431 bp, 11 predicted proteins | sample CryGeyCG12114_NA_FD_185462 | JGI IMG/M metagenome (GOLD analysis project Ga0210040, IMG submission 185462) | Groundwater microbial communities from aquifer - Crystal Geyser CG19_WC_8/21/14_NA (SPAdes) (version 2) | ecosystem: Environmental > Aquatic > Deep subsurface > Groundwater | place: USA... | reverse complement strand
CGGCGTTCTGAGCTGAGCCCCGTCGACGCGCTGGGCCTGGGCCAGGGCCGTGGGATCAAGCGCGATCACCGAGCCCAGCTGCGGATCGATCCGCTGCACCCGGGCGATCGCATCGCTGGTGCGCTGGACCGCACTGGGTGCCGCATAGGGTTGCGCGAGGGCCGGCGCAGCGCTGGCGAAAAGAACGGCGAGGGCGAAAGGGCTCAGGTGCAAAGAAGGACTCCCAAGGAATATCAACTGGCTACCGCTACTGTTCCAGCTTGGTTGGCGGTCGGCAAGCCTTCTTGCCTCGGCTGTCCGGCTCGGCCCCTGCCGGCGGATTGTCGTACCGACCAACCCCTCGGCACCTCCTGTTCGACGTGGCGGCATCGGCGATGGCGGCGCTGGTTGCCCGGTTGATGGTGCCGCCCTTTCTGCCCTGCGGAGGCGCCGATGTCGTTCAGAGGCTGGGTGTCTGCTACACGGCCGCCTTCCTCGCCGGCGGTGTGTCTGGCGCCTTCCTGTTCGGCCTTTGAACCCGTCCTCGGGGGAGGGTGCACGGTTTTGGTCGTCAACGAGATCATCAGGCGCGACGGTCTGCTGCCGCTTGCCGCGCTGTCGCTCGCCATTCTCGCCGCCGGCGCGGTCGCGGTCCACCACCCCGGCGTGCGCATGATGCGGGCCCGCCGCTGCTGATGGGCGGCCCCGATGCGCGGGAGCCGGAAGCTTGCCTAGGGCTGGACTTGCCGGCCTTCGGCGACCGATCCATAGCTGTCGCGCGCGCCAGCGGTCTTTGCCCGCTCCAGCCCGGCCCGGATCACGTCCATGGCTTCCTCACGCCCGCCCCAGCGGCCGACGCGAGTCCACTTCTCAGGCTCCAGATCCTTGTAGTGGGTGAAGAAGTGGCTGATCTGGTCGAGCACGATCGCCGGCAGATGCTCGCCCTCATGCACGTCCGTGTAGTAGGGCGAGGTCTTGACCTCCGGCACGGCCAGCAGCTTCTCGTCGCCGCCAGCCTCGTCCTCCAGGAACAGCACGGCAATCGGCCGCGCTCGCACCACCGAGCCCGGGAAGAAGGGCGAGCGGGCCACCACCAGGCAGTCCAGCGGATCGCCGTCGTCACCCAGCGTGTGCGGAATGAAGCCGTAGTTCGCCGGATAGCGCATGGAAGTGTGCAGGATGCGGTCGACGAAGATGGCGCCGGAGGCCTTGTCCAGCTCATACTTCACCGGCTCGCCGCCGATCGGCACTTCGATGACGACGTTGATGGATTCGGGCGGGTTGTTGCCCGCGGGGACGAGGTCGAGGTTCATCGTGCTTCCAGCAGTTGATCGAGGGTGCCCTTGCCGCGACTGGCCTTGACCAGGCGCGGGTAGCGGAGACCGCCGTGCCAATCCAGCCGTACGGTACGGAACTCGGCGCCGCCTTTCACCAGCAGGTCGATCGGCGCCGTCGTGCCCTTGGCCGCGGTGATTGCGGACTTGAGCGCATCGCCGCTGTAATTGCGGCCGTTGACCGCCTGGATCGTGTCGCCGACCGCCAGGCCGGCATTGAAGGCCGGGCTGTCCCAGATCACGCCCGAGATCCGGCCATCGCCGGCGAGCGACAGGCCGCCCGAAAAGCTCAGGTCCGTGCTCTTGCTGCGGGCCTCACCCGACTTGATCCACTTGGTCGGCTGGTCGGTGTAGACGAGGTTGTAGCCGCCCTGCGTCAGGCCCTCGAGCGGCGGATTGACGGCGACCTCATAGACCTTGGTGGTGAGATAGGTGCGCCAGTCGTAGGGCTGGACCCGGTTCAGCGTCGCGACCACCTCGTCCAGGTCGTAGGTCACCTCGCCATAGTCGCCGTCGCGGCCGCCGAAAAAGGCGCGGGCGAAATCGTCGATCGAGCGGCGGTTCCCTGAGCGGGTGCGAATGATCCGGTCCACGTCGGTCCAGATCAGCTGGCCTTCGGAATAATAGTCCTCGCTCCGCTGCCATCCGCGCCACGGCTGCGGCGAGCGCTTGGCGATGGCGGGATCGTTGGTGGTGTCCACCAGCGGGCGCCACGCCCGGCCCGGCGTGCCTTCCGAGTAGGTCGCAGCGGTCGCCGCCAGCGCGTCCAGCGTGTCCTGCTTCGACAGCATGCCGGAGCGGGCGCCGAGCACATAGCCCCAGAACTGGGTCATGCCTTCATAGACCCACAGGTAGGTACCGCGCATCGGGGTCTTGTAGTCGGGCGTCCACAGGTCGGCGCCGCGCCGGTACTTGCCGTCCCAGCTGTGCGCATATTCGTGCGGCAGCAGGTTGCGGTCGCGCAGCACGTTGTCCCACTCGGTGAAGTAGCCGCGACGGACGCCGTCCTCCGAGCTGCGGTGATGCTCCAGCCCCGAACCGCCGAGATTGTCGGAGATCGTCAGCAGGAAGTTGTAATGGTCGTAATGCTGCGCGCCGAACAGCTTCACCGCCTGGTCGACCAGCCGCTTGTGCGCGGCGATCTGCTCGGGCGTGGCGGCAAGGTCGGCCGGCGTATCGCCGATCACGTCGATGCTGACCCGCGGAGTGAGCGGGATATTGCGGTAGTTGCGGCCGGCGATCAGCGGCGAGTCCATCAGGATCTCGTAGCTAGTGACCGGATAGTCGATCCGGTTGCCGGTCTGGGCTTGCGGCCGGAGCGCTGTGCCGACCTGCCAGCCGGCGGGCAGGATAACCGATGCCTGGACCGGAATCTGCCGAACGAAATAACCAGCGGGGTAGAGCGAATTGGCGATCCACTGGATGCTCGCCATGTCCGGGGTCATCACGACCCGGCCCTGGTTGCCCTCCGTCGGCGAGACGTACTGGAACTCGACATCGACCGCCTGGACGCCTTGCGGCACGTCGACGTGGAAGGCGTAGACGTCGACGGGATCGCGGCGCCACTTCAGCAGCTGGCCATTGGCCGTCGGGCGGAAGCCGGCGACCTTGTTGATCTGGCCGCTGTCGGAGTGGTTGCCGGGCAGCCACTCGGGATAGAGCAGCACGAGGTCGCCGGCCTGGGTGACGGGCACCCGCTCGCGGATACGGAAGATGCCGCGGGCCGTGTCGGTCGCATCGACCGTCAGCTGCAGGGTGCCGGGATAGGTCACGTCGCGGGCGGCGGGGATCGTGTTCACGATCGGCACCGGCTGCGGCTGGCTGTTCTGGGGCGGAACTGGCGACGCGGCGGCGATGGCCAGGGGGGCCGCGAAGCACATCGCGGCGATACGGAGATTGCGCATTCCTGCGCGCCTAGCCAATCCTGGTGAGGGCGGCTAGGGGCTCGCGACGACTTTCCATGGCCCATATCAACATTCCCCAGCCCGTCCGCGGCACGCAGTCGCTGCTTGGCGACGAGGCCGACCGCTTTCACACGGTAGTGGCCGCCTTTGAGCGGGTGCGCCGGCTGTTCGGCTTCAAGCGGGTCGAGGTGCCGATCCTGGAGCCGACGGCGGTGTTCGCCCGCTCGCTGGGCGAGACCACCGACGTCGTCTCCAAGGAAATGTACAGTTTCGAAGACCGGGGCGGCGACAGCGTCACGCTGCGCCCGGAATTCACCGCCGGGATCGCCCGCGCCTTCCTGAGCGAAGGTTGGCAGCAGTTTGCGCCGTTGAAGGTGGCGACGCATGGGCCCGCGTTCCGCTACGAACGGCCGCAGAAAGGCCGCTTCCGCCAGTTCCACCAGCTCGACGCCGAGGTCTTGGGCGCGGCCGAGCCGCAGGCGGACGTCGAGGTGCTGTTGTTCGCCGACCAATTGCTGAAAGAGCTGGGGATCGACGACGGTGCAGTGCTGAAGCTGAACACTCTGGGCGATCCGGCCACGCGCGGACGGTGGCGGGACGCGCTTCACCAGCACTTCCGCGCCCACATGGCCGACTTGAGCGAGGAAAGCCGCGACCGGCTGGAGCGCAATCCGCTGCGGATCCTCGACTCCAAGTCCCACCAGGACTGGCCGGTGGTCGATGCGGCGCCGCCGATCGACGATTATCTGACCGCGGAAGCGGCGGACTTCTTCGCGGCGGTCACGTCCGGACTGGACTCGGCGGGAGTGACCTGGGAGCGGGCGCCACGGCTGGTGCGCGGCCTCGACTATTATCGTCACACGGCGTTCGAGTTCATGACCGACCGCCTGGGCGCCCAGGGCACGGTGCTGGCCGGCGGTCGCTACGACGGCCTGATCGAGGCGCTGGGCGGACCCCACACGCCGGCGATCGGCTGGGCGGCGGGCATCGAGCGCCTCGGCATGATGATCGACGCGCCCGCCCCCGAGCAACCGGCGGCGGTACTGGTGCCCCTGGGTGAAGCGGCGGAGGCGGCGGCCGTGAAGCTGCTCGCCGACTTGCGCCGCGCCGGCATCGCAGCCGACATGGCCTATCGCGGCAACATGAAGAAGCGGATGGCCAAGGCCGCGGCGTCCGGTGCCGCTTACGCCGTGATCCTTGGCGACGCCGAAGTGGAAAGCGGCACGGCGCAGGTGAAGGACCTGGCCACCGGCGAGCAGCGCGCGGTCGCGCTCGACCTCATCGACACGGCGGTGACCGCCTGATGCGGATCAGTTCGGAGCGAATCGCGCAGATCGAGGCCAAGAAGCAGGAATTGTCGGACACGATGGCGGCCGGCAACCTGCCGCCCGACGACTTCGTCCGCTTGAGCAAGGAATATGCCCAGGTCGAGCCCGTCGCCGCCGCCGCGCGGGAGGTGCGGCGCCTGCGGGCCGAGCGCGAGAGCCTCGCGGCGATGACGCGCGATGGTGACGAGGAACTCCGCGCGATGGCGGCCGAGGAGTTGCAGCTGATCGAGGATCGGCTGCCCGGGGCCGAACGTACGCTGGCGCTGCAGCTATTACCCAAGGATTCGGCAGACGAACGCGCCGCCATGCTGGAAGTGCGCGCGGGCACGGGCGGCGACGAAGCGGCGCTGTTCGCCGGCGACCTGCTGCGCATGTACCAGCGCTTCGCCGATGAACAGGGCTGGCGTTTCGAGCTGATTAGCGGTTCGGCTAGCGAAGTCGGCGGCTACAAGGAAGCGGTTGCTTCCATCAACGGCTCGGGGGTGTTCGCTCGGCTGAAGTTCGAATCCGGCGTCCACCGGGTCCAGCGGGTTCCGGCTACCGAAAGCGGCGGGCGCATCCATACCTCGGCGGCGACCGTGGCGGTGCTGCCGGAAGCTGAGGAAGTCGACGTCCAGATCGACGACAAGGACCTCAGGATCGACGTCTACCGTTCGTCGGGCCCGGGCGGACAGTCGGTCAATACGACGGACAGTGCGGTTCGCATCACCCACCTGCCGACCGGATTGGTGGTGATCCAGCAGGACGAGAAGAGCCAGCACAAGAACAAAGCCAAGGCGCTGAAGGTGCTGCGGACCCGCCTGTTCGAATTGGAGCGCGAGCGGCTGGCGAACGAGCGGGCCGGCGCGCGCAAGAGCATGGTCGGCTCGGGTGACCGGTCCGAGCGCATCCGGACCTACAATTTCCCGCAGGGGCGGGTGACCGACCACCGGATCAACCTGACCTTGCACAAGCTGCCGGAGATCCTCGAGGGCCCAGGGCTCCGCGACCTGACCGACGCACTGATCGCCGAGGACGAGGCGCAGCGGCTGGCCGGGCTGGAGGAAGCGTGAAGGCCGTCGACCGGGCGCTCGCCGAGGCCGCCCGGTCGCTTGCGCCCGGCAGCGACACGGCCCGCTTGGATTCCGAGCTGCTGATGGCCGAGGCGCTTGGCATTGATCGCGACCGGCTGCTGCTCTCGCCGCCGGATCGTCCAGTCCCCGACCGCTTCTGGACCATGGTCGAGCGGCGTAAGGGCGGCGAGCCGGTGGCCTATATCACCGGGCGACGCGCCTTCTGGGACATCGAGCTTCATGTCGGCCCTGGAGTGCTCATTCCCCGGCCGGACAGCGAAACACTTATCTCCGCCGCGCTGGCGCATTTCGAGAGGCGCCCCCCGCCCGGCCGCATCCTTGACCTCGGCACCGGGCCGGGAACGTTGTTGCTGGCCGCGCTCGACTTGTGGCGCGAGGCGACGGGGTTAGGCGTGGACGCGTCGCGCCGCGCCCTGAGCTATGCGGCGGCGAACGCCCGGCGGCTGGGTCTGGACGAACGGACCGAATGGCGACTTGGCGATTGGGCGGTCGGGATCGAGGACTGCTTCGACTTGATCCTGTGCAACCCGCCCTATGTTGCGACGGAGGCGGCACTGGGATCGGGCGTGGCCGAGCATGAGCCGGCCGAGGCGCTGTTCGCCGGGCCGCAGGGATTGGACGATTACCGGCGGATTGCGCCGCAAATCGCCCGTTTGCTGTGTCCCGGCGGCCTCGCGGCCATCGAGATCGGGGCCGATCAGGAAAGAAGTGCTGCCTCCATCTTTCGCGCGCAGGGTCTGGAGCCGGAGGTTGCGCGGGACTTTGGCGATCGGCCGCGGGCCCTGCTGATCGAGGTGAATCACAAATAGCTTGGAAAAGCGCGGTCGTGGCCTTACATCAAGGGTCAGCAGGGGGCCGCGAACCGCGCTTGTGAGAGCCCGACGTTCCCTTTGCTACCCCCGATGACATCGGTCGTGACGGTGACCCGACAGGCGCCAAGCACGACTAGGGGCACCACGGCGCTTGCATCCGGCACCGTGTGGCTGCCGCGTGATCGGAAGGGTCGGTTGTCACGCGCTGTGGAGAAGCAGGCGCCAGTGCGACAAGGAACAAGGATTTGATGAACAATCGTCAGAACGGCCGCCGTCGCGGTCGTGGAGGCCCGCGTCCTCAGGGCATGGGTGGCGGTGGCGGCGGCAGTGCGCGCGACAGTCGCCAGCGCGGCAACGCGGCCCAACTGCTCGAAAAGTACAAGAGCCTGGCGCGCGAATCGCAGTTAGCCGGTGACCGGGTGCAGACGGAATATTACCTGCAGTTTGCCGACCACTACTTCCGGGTGCTGGCCGAGACCCGGCCGCGGTTCGAGGATCAGCGGCAAGGCCGCGACGATGATGAGGACGGCGACGAGCTGGACTATGACGGCGAGGGCTCCGACGGTGACGAGGAGCAGGCTGAGGTCCGCCCGCAGCGCCAGGATCGACGCCGCGAGCGCCCGGAGCGGCAGGACCGTCCCGAGCGGGCTGAACGCGCCGAGCGGCCGGAACGGGCCGAGCGCCAAGAACGCACCGACAGTGACAGCGGCGAGCGGCGCGAGCGCGTCGCTCGCGATGAACGGCGCCCACGCCGCGAGCGCTTCAACGGCGATGGCGGCAACGAGCAGGACAACGCCCCTGATGCTCCGCGCATCTCGCAGGACATCCTGCCGCCTGCGATCGGCGTGAGCAGCGAGCCGAGCGTGGATGACGGCGCCGAGGATGCCGCGCCGCCGCCGCGCCGCCGGACCCGCCGGCCGCGCGCCGTTGAAGGTGAAGGCGAGATCGCGCCGGCTGCCTAAGCGGTTTCGAAGCACGAATCGAGACGGGTCGGACTTCACGAGTCCGGCCCGTTTCTCATTGCGGGCAAGCTGATGCTGGCCTGCAACAACGCCGCGGCTTCAGTGCAACGGAACGTTGACAGTCATGTAACAATGTAACAGCTTACCCACGAGTTTCTCGTGGGGAGCATGCATGCGTCCTTATATCGGTGTAATTCTTGCGGCCTGCGCCGCGCCCGTGCTGGCCCAGGCCGTGCCGCCGCCGGAGGCCAACGCTCAGGGCGACGTCGCCGTCACCATCTACAACAACGACCAGGCGCTGGTGCAGGATCGGCGCGACCTGACGCTGCCGGGCGGCCGTTCGCGGCAGGAGTTCCCCGACGTGTCGGCGCGCATTCGACCGGAAACGGTCACGCTGACCGGCAATGGCCTCGGCATCGTTGAGCAAAACTTCGACTACGACCTGCTGAGCCCCGCGGCCCTGATGCAGAAGGCGGTCGGCGAGACGATCACCCTGGTGCGGGTCAATCCCGCGAACGGCGCCGAAACCCGCGAGCGGGCGCGGGTCTTGGCGGCGAACGGCGGCGTGGTGCTGCAGATCGGCGACCGGATCGAGGTGCTGCGCGACGATGGCCTGCCCGTGCGGGTGATCTTCGATCATGTGCCGGACGGCCTTCGCCCCCGCCCCACCCTGTCCGTCACGCTGGAGGCGCAGCGCGGCGGCCGCCAGCCGGTGACCCTGACCTATCTGACGCCCGGCCTCGGTTGGTCGGCCGACTATGTCGCGCTGTTCGATGAGCGAGCGGGGCGAATGGACGTGCAGGGCTGGATCACGCTGGCGAACGAGAGCGGCACTACCTACCGCAACGCCAATACAGTGCTCGTCGCCGGATCCGCCCGCGGCACGAACAATCGCAACGGTGGCTACTATCCACCGCCCCCTCCACCGCCGCTTCGGCGCGCGGGTACGGAGACTGCGGGCCGGGAGCGGCTGGGCGACTTCTACCTCTACCCTCTGCCCGAACGCACCACCATCGCCCAGAAGCAGCAAAAGCAGGTCAGTTTCCTCGATGTCAGCGGTGCTCCCGCGGCCCGCGCCTACGAGTATGACAACGGCTGGCTGCAGAGCTCCGACCAGCCGCAGAGCGCCAACAGCGTGCTGCGCTTCTCGACCGGGCGCCAGCAGGGCTTAGGCGACGCGCTGCCGGCCGGGACGGTGCGCGTCTATCAGCGCGACAGCCGTGGTAATCCGCAGTTCGTCGGCGAGTCGGAGATTGGCCACACGCCGATGGGGTCCGACCTTGGCCTCACCATTGGCCAGGCGTTCGACGTCAAAGTCCACCCGACGGTGGAGCAGCGCGTGCGGGTCGATACAAGCGGCAGCCGCTGGCGCACGGCCATGCGCTATCGCCTCACCAATGCCTTGCCGCAGCCGGTCACGGTCAACCTGGTGCAGAGCGGCCTGTGGGGCGACACGCGGATCACCGCCGAAAACCAGAAAAGCGAGCGCCGCTCGGCCGACGAGGCGGTCTGGCGGGTCCCGGTGCCGGCCAACGGCGAGGCTACGGTCACCGCCACCTTCGACACCCGCTTCTGACGAGCCGCGCGGTGCGCGCTCCTTTGGCCATTTTGCTGCTCGGGGTTGGGGCGCCGGTCGCCGCCCAGCCGGCCGTCACCTCCACCGCGCCCGAACGGGTGGCGGTAACCGTCTATCGCGACCTCAACCGGGGCACCGAGCGGCCCAACCTGCAATGGCTGAACGGCTATGCGCTGATCAGCGAGACCCGGCGCGTCGACCTGCCGGCCGGCGAATCGGAGTTGCGGTTCGAGGGCGTGGCGGGCGGGATCCTGCCGCAAAGCGCAATCGTCACCGGCTTTCCCGACGGCATTGTTGAGCGCAACCAGGACGCGCTGCTGCTGTCACCCGGAACCCTGCTCGACCGCAGCCTGGGCCAGCGCGTGTCGGTTCGGCGGACCAGCCGTGCAACCGGCCAGGTGCGGGAGGAGCAGGCGGTGATCCGTTCCGGCAGCGACGGCGCGGCCGTGCTACAGACCGCCGCCGGAGTCGAGGCGCTGCGCTGCTCGGGCCTCGCCGAGACACCGGTGTACGACCGCGTGCCCGTCGGCCTGTCGGCCAAGCCGACGCTGTCGGTGCGAGTTCGCAGTGCCCAACCGCTCAGCGCCACCGTTACCCTGTCCTACATGGCGACCGGCTTCGACTGGCAGGCCGATTACGTCGCCACGCTTTCCGCCGACGAGCGGCGCCTTAAGCTGGCGGCCTGGCTGACGCTGGCCAACGGCGACGAGACCGGGTTCGCCAACGCCGACACGCAGGCGGTCGCGGGCAAGCTCAACCGCGGTGACGCACAGCCGATCCGGCCTGAGGCGCGACCGCTGAGCTTGCGCTGCTGGCCGAGCGAGACCACCAGCGACATCCCGGAGGAACAGCCGATCTTGCAAACTGCTCCGCTCGCACCGCCGCCGCCGCCGCCGCCCGCACCGATGGCTGAGCGTGGGGGCGAGGACTTCGTGGTGACCGGCGCCAAAGTAATGGCCGAACGCGAGCGTCTGGGCGACTTGCAGCTGTACCGCATTCCCATTCCCGTCACCGTCGCCGCGCGGAGCCAGAAGCAGGTCGCGCTGCTCCAGCAGCCGCGCGTGCGGGTTATGCCGGTCTATCGCGTGCGGCTCGATGCCGACGCGAACCGCGACAGTGGCTCGGCGCAGCTGGTGCTCACCTCCCGCAATCGCGTGGCGGAGGGGCTTGGCCTGCCGTTGCCGGCCGGCGGAGTGCTGGTGTTCCGCGAAGGCCAGGACCGCCCGCTGCTGATCGGCGAAGGGCGGATCGACGACCTGGCCGTCGGCGAGGATGTGGAGATTCGCCTGGCCGAGGCGCCCGGCGTCGCGTGGCGGGTGGAGCCGGACGGCGGAGCAAAGGGTCGCCACGTGCTGACGGTCACCAACGACCGCGCGGTACCGGTCCGCCTGGAAGCCGAGCTCCGCGGCGATGGCCGGATCATGGGTCCCGCCCGGCTTGATCGGCGCAACGGTGCGTCGCTGTGGCAGGTCACCGTACCGGCAAACGGCGCGGCGACGTTGCGCTACCGCTATCGCGAACCCGGCTAGGCCGGGTCCACTGCCCGGGGCCGGTGCTCGTTGTCCAGCGCCACAAAGGTGAACAGGCCTTCAGTTACCTTGACCCGGCTGTGGCCGCGGTCGCGTTCGGCGATAACCTCGATGCGGATGCCCAGGCTGGTCCGCCCGACCCGCTCCACCTCGGCATACACGCTGATCAGGTCCCGAAGCTCGATCGGGGCGATGAACTCCATCCGTTCGATGGCGACGGTCGCGACCGAGCCGTCGGCGCGGCGGCCGGCGACGATGCCGGCGGCGATGTCCATCTGCGCCAGCACCCATCCGCCAAAGATGTGCCCGTTGGCGTTAATGTCGCTGGGTCCGGGGGTGACCCGGAGTATCGGGATTCGGTCGGTCAATCGGCTTCTCTCTGTTCGGGATGGTCGTGAGTGCGGTGCGCCTCCTCGTCATGCCCGCTGCCGGAACTGACAAAAGCCAGGGTCATCAACGCGGTGCCGAGCAGCACGCTGAGGCCGGCGCCCAGGGCGGTGGCGATCAGCATGTGGATCTTGATGCCTGGCTCGCCCCGCATGACGAAATAAACCGCCGCCGCCGCCGCCAGGATCGCGGCCAGGCTCATCCACCGCATGATCCGGCGGAACCGGATCCAGGCGGACGCGCGCGGGCTGGGCAGGGGGTCGGGACGGGGCATCGGCGGCTTCCCTTTGTGCCGGGGACGTGAGACGTTCAACCCACCTGAGCTGAGGAGGTCGCCATGAACGACATCGCCACGGTGCTGAAGAGCAAGGGAAGCGAGGTCGCCACCATCGGTCGCGAGGCCGATCTCCGCCAGGCTGCCGCCGAACTCACGCGCTTGCGGATCGGCGCGCTGGTGGTGGTGGACGAGAGCGGCGCGGTGGTCGGTATCGTCTCGGAACGCGACCTGGTGCAGTGCCTGGCCGAACATGGCGCGGAGACGATCGGC
>Ga0210040_10009340_pt1 | contig 11434 bp, 10 predicted proteins | sample CryGeyCG12114_NA_FD_185462 | JGI IMG/M metagenome (GOLD analysis project Ga0210040, IMG submission 185462) | Groundwater microbial communities from aquifer - Crystal Geyser CG19_WC_8/21/14_NA (SPAdes) (version 2) | ecosystem: Environmental > Aquatic > Deep subsurface > Groundwater | place: USA... | reverse complement strand
CGCTTAGTTTCTATCTTCGCTTATGCTCGAGCTTTGGGATCGAGACAATAAAAAATATATTTTTTACGTTCAATTAACCTATCCAAGCATAAAATTTAACACATCGGTTAAGCATAGGCCTTATACATGTCCTTATTTTAGTAACCCTAATCAGCTCAAAATGTCAACTTGACGCTTAAGCTTTGTTTTTATCTTCGCTTATGCTTGAGCTTTGGGATCAATACAATAGAAAAAAATATTTGTTACGTTAAGTTAGAGTATGCACGCATAAAATTCAACTGATCTGTAAAGCATTGGCCTCAAACATGTTCTCATTTCATCAACCCTAACCCTAACGTATTTCCGAAATAACGGACTTCAAGAATATCCACTCAAAGTAGTTTATTTCATCAGAAAAATGTAACAGGAATCAAGGTTCATCACTTGATTTATTCATTTGTTCAAGTGTATTGAATGAAGTATTTCGAACAAACAGGAACAAAAAAGTCGCCTAGTTGTTAACAAAAACGCAATGGTCGAACAATAATTCGCGGTAGTTCAGGATCAGAAGGGCACATTGATAACCATTTTTCGATTTTGCCTTGCAAATCAGTATCCTGCAAAAATAAATAGTCATTTATATGTTTTTTTCAATGTAAGAATTTGCAAAACAAAAATTTTGTGGCACTTACTTGTGGGATAAGTCCCAATACAGCTGCTAAAGGCAATTCCTTAAACATCTGCGCAAAATTCCGTGTAAAACATCTAATGTTAATAATTGTTCAGGGTTTGCAAAATGATTTTGGGGCAAAAAAGGTGTTAAATCATAAAAATACAGCCTTAGTGAAAGCATTTGCTGGATTTCGTATTTCTTTACTTTTCATTGATCTTTTAAACTTTCAAGTTATTACATTACCATTATTTTTGGTGGTGACTTTAAATAAGTTTTGGTACTGAAACTTACATGAATTTTTTTAAAATGGAGATACATCAGATCGTCACTTTTGAAATCAATTTCACATGAAAAACAAAAGTAGCGAGGAGGCCTGGGTTTGAAAGGTTCGAATTGTGGCCAAACATCTCCAAGAGTCTCGTTTTGATGGACAAAATTCGCGTATTCACTTGAATTTGAACAATCGGATTCCAGCTTTGATCCAATTGTTTCAAACGACGAAGTAGACATCGAATCTTTTTTTGATGCTGAAGAATTATGAGAACCTGCAGTCTTTCCTCCTGCTTGCATGCTTCTGTGTGAAAAGTGTGAAAAAGCTATAAAATTGGATATTTGGTTGAAAACTTACCGTTAAATTCACCGCTCTAATGCAACTTTAAATTTTTTTTTATTTGCTTACCTCTTCAATATTCAATTAAGCAATCTGACTGGATTGTAATATGCAATGACTTTGGCTCTAGCTCACTGTTCACCTTTGACTGTTGCTTTCCGGTTTGTCCGAACTCCAATGTTTGTTTACTTTTGAATTATCCAATTCAGTGACTTCGACTCCGTAAATTATATGCAGTTTGAATTCGCAAAATCTTTTAAATAAGAGGCGTTGTATTTTTAGGCAGCGCACAAGGTTTTTCAAGCGTGCTATAAAAAACAATTCTTTTGGTAGTCATGTGTAAACTGAAACATATGCGAAGGTATCCATTTAAGTTTCATTTGGATGACGCCCACGTGCGCCAAAAATTTTCACGCGCGCGATCTTAAATTAAAAGAACCCACAAAACAATTGGGAGTTTTTTGTGCTTAGTCCCGTCAATGTGAAAAGTCGCATTTTTTAGGAAGCATAATAATTTTTCGGAATTCGTTGTCATTAAAAAAACACGCTCAAAAAGAGTTAATATTTGGTCTCTGCAAATTTTAAAAAATTTAAGGCAATGGCTGGCGTTTTGCGCGCTTTGATGTCTAGTTAATGAAAATGATATGAATTGCTCAAGATTTAGAAAAAGTTTCGACGGCCTGGCCTGAAAAACACGTCATCTTTTTGTTTTCAAGCAGTGCATAATGCTTTCTCAGGGCGCTTTCAAAAAAGTCAAAGCGCTTGCTAGTCATGCGCAAATAAAAATATTATCTAGCGATATTTATAAACCATTTAAACTGTGTTTGGATGACACGAGCGAAAAAAAACGCGCTAGAAATTAGATGCGTGCGCTTTCAAATTTGGAAAAAAAAATTCACGCGAGTCGATTGGGAGTTTTTATGTGCTTGATGCCGCCAAAGTGAAACGTCATAGTTTTGGAGAAACGCAAAAATTTTTCGGAATGCGCTTTTATAAAAAATTGCGTTTTCACTGAGTTAATATTTGCTTTCTGCTGTTTGGCGCGCTTTGATGTTCACTTGACAAAAAAAATGTGAAACAATAAACATTGAAAAATAAATCGATGAGCTGGGCAAAAAATCATGTGTTCACTATGTTTTCAGGCAGCGTATGATGTTTTTCAAGCGCGCTTCCAAAAAAAGTCCAATGCTTGCTAGTCATTACTATTAGTAAATTATGTTTGGTTGACACGCGCGCAAAAACATGTAAACTACAAAGTTTCACCTGGGCGCTTTCAAATTTGAAAAAATACGGGCAAATCTATTGAAAGTTTTTTTGTGCATTATACCGCCAATGTAAAACGTCGTATTTCATGAAAGGCGCAGCTTTTCTTGGAATACTCTGTATTAAAAAAATGCTTTTGGTGAGTCAATGCTTGGTCTTTGCCGTTATGCGCGCTTTAATGTGTATTTCAAAAAAATTATATGAATTGTTTAAAATTTGAAAAAATGTTGGAAAGGCTGGTTAAGAAATCACGCTATCATTTAGTTTTCAGGCAGCGCAGCGATTTTCCAGCGCGCTTTAAAAAACTCAAAGTGCTTAATGGCTATGCGCAAATGCAAAATTTTTGCGTGCATATCTATACATGCATCAGGCATTATCATTCTGTTGAAATTCAGTTTATTCACATTCTCTCACACATCAACGCAAATAAAAACTATAATTCACAACTCGGAAATTCATAAAACTTATTATTTTAAGGGTAACAGGAAAAACAAACGAATCTCGTGAAAACTATAAACAAATTCATCGGTGAAATGTAACATTACTGCACGGACGGTCATAGCTACTAAAACATATTTCTACATTGAAACAATTGCAACAATTAACAATCTACAAGGATTTGAAAAAATGACTATCTAGCTTGCGTTTCATACGAATTTGTATACGCATCATAACGGGGTGGAGCTTTTCTTGGTTGATATTCTCTGAGTGTTGGTTCACTGTTGATTGCAAAGCCATGTTCATGCAGAATTTTTGAAAGATTTTCAAAATGCCAATTGTCCCCTGATGAATGAATAATCTCATAATAAATTTCGATTCCTACAGAGTGGTAATAGTTCCGAAGAAGTGGGTCAGTTTGCATGTCATTTATTGCCTAAAATAAACGTTTCAAATATGAAGTAGCCATAAAACGCGCAAAATTTGCATTATATATCGTTTATCTACCTGATTAGCAGCAAGAGGTTTAATCGGAGCAGCAATTCATGTTTTCAGTTCCGCATCAAAATGAACATACTGATTGTAATCACTTAGTTTGATTATAGAAGCATGAGGTGGCATCCATCCATAGTAATGAGGTTCTTCATCCTCCCAAGAATTAACATATTTGCGGAAACATTCTGCAGCGTCAGTGGACCAACCTTTGTTTCCCAAGGGCCGTAGTCCAAATGTGTCCAAATGAATACGATGTGCGAATCCGGGTATATCACGAAAATGTGAAGGTAATGGACGAGTCCAGAGTAACTTAACGGAAACTTCAAAGCCCAAGTCAACCAATACCACCTCAAAAATTATAATTAGAGAAATAAGGACCATTCTAGGACCATCCATTGAATTTGAAGGATCATTCCAGGATAAAAAATTTATCTGGTAAGTTTAATTGAGTTAACTACTTACTTTTAGTAGTTCGATTTCCAAATCACATTTTTTTATGACTGCACGGACCCAGTGAGCTACAAAATTTTTTTAATGCGTCGCTATAATATAATATTTACAACAGTTGAGAGTATGTGTATTTAGGGCAATCACTAACCTTTTTCATTTATCACCAAATGAACAGCAACAGCAAGGCCAGGTTTTATGTCGTTCTTGTCTATTGATTCCAGATTCTCGACCATGTGAGATAGAGCTGCAGTCATCCATTGTAATTGATCCTTTCGTTCTCGCATGGTCACATAGAGTATACCCGGGTTGAGTACAAAATTAATCGTGATCCATCCAAGTCGCCTTTGAATAATGTTAGGGATGTGTTCTTCGTCATCTATGGGAACAAAATAAATTTTATATCTTATGAAAAAAAATTAGGATGTTCAGGTTTATTTACCTAAGTCTCGATTCAAATTCATGTTCATGAGGCAAACTTCCACATTATTTGCTTGTTTCTTTGCTTTTGCTTCAGCTTTTTTTTTTGCGGTCAACACTGGATCTTCCAATGGTTTTAGTACACTGTGTAGGCTCCTAATATTTTCAAAGTCATTGAAGTCGAATTTTGGTGTGCTGTAGGGCAAATCCAGGATGCCCAAATATCCAGCCCTAAAAAAGTGAAAAAAATTTATAAGAAAAGTTTCTTGCTGACAATTAAATTGAATTAAGAAAATGTACAAATGTATCACATGATGCCTTCAGCTTCAGCTAATCCAGCTTGGATCATTAAAGCCTGCAAGGTCTGTTTGCATTGTTCCTTCTGTTCGGTCAATACCATATCGCGGACAAGAAAATTTTCCGGAAAATTATTTGGTGCTGGGTGCCTGGCTCGATCCATTACAATTCCGTTGAAAATTCTCCCATTGACTAAATCTTGAAACACCTGACAAGCTTCATGTGACCATTCTTTTGCATTTCCAGCAGGTTTTACATCTTTGAGCTTTCCTCTGAAAGCTAATGCTGAATAATGTGAAAATTTTGGGAAAATTTCCATGAGTGATGCGAGTTCTACCGTTTTTGATATTCCTAAGTCGCAAAAATAAACTTCAGCTTTTTGCGTTTCATAGAATACTTCGGCTACTCGAACACGCTCCCAACTCCCTGAATCAGTGCTACGGCAGACATAGCAACGCCGTTTGAAAACTCGAGTAGTACGCTAAAAACACAAAAATCATTCATGTCAACGCGGGAAATATCGTCTGTTTTGTGATATAAATAAAAATTTACTATAAAGAAAAACTCACAATTTCATAATCCCGGCAAAATTCAGGATTGTTGTAAAACTTTTGCATTTTATCATACCAGCTGTTTTCTTGAAAAGCCAATTCCAAAAAAAAATCCCAAGGAGACGAGCAAGAAGTGAACCGATAACATCTGGACCGACGCTGTGTATTTTCTGCAAACGGTCGAATTTCCACTTGATACGACAAGTGATTCTACAGAAAAAGTAAAAATAAATCAGGGAAAATCCAATTAGGAATTTTGCGTTTAGGTTGCAGAACATTATGACTTACCAAAAAGGGTACTTCTTGAGGCAGAGGCTCGTAGTCGGTAAATTTTAGAATCACATCTCCTGGTTTCGGATTTTTTGCGATATTTTGAAAAGGGGACCACCTTTGCTTCTGCACAGTTGTTTTATTGGTCTCAACTGTATCCCCAACTGCGCTTCTGTAAGCTGCACTCATTATGGATTGTATTCTCACGTTTTCTTTTAATATATATTTCTTGTTCACTTGAGCAAACGCGCTCTTACAATACTAAAATCAAAGAAGCGTTAGCTTTAGAACAAATTTTGGGCTAGTCCTACTCAATTGACTTCCATCTCACAACTGAAATCTATACACTATTGAATAACAATCTTTGATCAACATAGATCAATAGTTGCTTATATTCATTCCACACTACGCAAGATGCAACATCAACGGTTGTTCATTTTCAATCTTAACCACACATGATATTAAATTTAGCCAGAGGGTCGTCGAGTTGCAAAACGTCAGAGGTTACAACTCTACGGCGGGAGATATACTCGTTTGACTGAATTTTTGACATAACATTTCAGATATGCGCTGCACTCTTTTGCGAAAACTTTCAAACCTTGATTTTACACTCATTTAGTAGTACAGTATTTCTTTTCTTGTATTTGTGAATGATTTCATATAAAAAAACAGCATGGATCTGTCAAAGGATAATGAATCTGGCCGTAGTGTTGTGACCTCCGACGTTTTGCAACTCGAGGGCTCTCTGACTACATGAAATTAATAGTTGCATTGAAAACAAATGTATTAATTTAACTAGTCTATATATGTGAGCCTGTGAAAAGGATGGAAAACATTGTAGAACCGAAAAGTTTCATTCAATTTTATATCGTAATAAGTGTAAAGATATTATTTTAATATTCGAAATTTAACAGATTAATATTGTAAATAAATCAAAAATACAGAAATATGAGGAAAAAATTGTCAAACCTAAAAAACTATTACACTGATTTCAACATTGAAGTTAATTTAAATCAGGTAACTCTTCAGATGCGTCAGTATATTCAGATGAATCAGATTCCTCTTCGGAAACAGTGTCGTAATCCGATTCTGATTCGTCTTCGGGAATGCTTCGCTCTAAAAGTCTTCTCCAATGCTGTAATATTGCAATGTTAGCCATGTTTTGTTCCTCAGTTTCTCGTAAATTTGCAATCTCTTGCCTTTGTTTTTTCAAATCTGTTGGCATGACAGAAACAAATGTGTCAACAATTTTTCGTACTGTTGGATGAGAAGAGGCGTCATCAATTTTTGCTCTACAGATTGGACAGTTAGATTTGGTTTTCATCCACTTCTTAATACAGCCCCCGCAGAAAGAATGACCACAACTAGTTACAGCAGCCTAAAATTAAAATTTAGAGATTAGTTGTATTTTGTCCTCCGACCTCCAGTTTTTGCATTTAAAATAGGATTTTAATTTTGAATTTGGACTGGCTTTCGTAGCGTTTGATATCTCACCTTTATAAACACTTCGTCACAAATAACGCATGTTATATCGTTTTCAATCGACTTCAATCCGATCCATTTCTGCTTCTTCTTCAGAGTTTCTGCTTCCAATTTTAATTTAGCCAATTGTTTCGATAAAACGCTTATTTTTTTTGCGTTTTTTAAATCTCGCTTCTTAATCATGGTCAGAAACTGCTTTCGATATTGAATCAAAAGGGTTTTGATAACTCCCGCATCTTCACAGCCAGTTATACGTTTTTCGAGTTCGCTGTTTTCTTTTTTGGTCAAATTACTCTTAATTATTTCTGACATCCGAGGTGTTTTCATTTTTTTTGATTGTTTCTTATTTATTTGACCGCCAAACGTTGTGTTGTTCAAGGATCCAATAAAGTCTGTGGAAGATACGGCAATTGAATTTTCGGTCTTCGAGTTAACAAAAGAGGAACAACACTGCGTTAAATTAATAATAGAAGAATTTTTACATGATTCTTTCAACTTTCGGCGCTTGTTCTGCTGATTTTTTGACATTTTCACAAAATTTCACTGGTCAAATCCTTTCATACACTCAGTCAATCCCGTAAGGTTTCTTCTATCAATGAATTGCGATGTGTAACTTCGAAACACGTGTTATGAGAACCAACTTTGGAAGTCGAATGATTTGCGCCGTGTTTAAACTTCGAGGCAAAAAAAGTCTTCCTGCAACAAAACCTCTCTTAATGAAATAAAAAAAAATTTTACTCGAATAATGCATGCATGACTTGAAGGCAAGCAGTTATGTTTTGAACGCGCAGCAAATAAGTAGAAGTGAGTTTATGTACCAAACTGCGATCAGGTTCATTGTTAATTGTTTTGAACTTTTCTAACCCTTCAGACTCATTATTTTATAGCATCACAACATATTATGTATCAGAAAAAAATATTTGTTCAAAGACACACGTCAGGGTTTTGGATGAATATTTTTTTTTGCTTATTCTAACCTCAGGACTGAAAGTCTTGGATAGAAAAAATCAGGTCCATTTGGTTAGAACTGTTTAATGTCTGTAGCACGTAATTTGATGTTTCAGAGCAGTTTCATTCACACCTCTCAAAAATTTTCAAGAATAAAAGGGTCCACCACTCTCCCAACTATGAATCTTATAACAATCATCTTTTAATCAAGCGCGTATGATTTTTCCGGCGCGCGTTCTCAAAAACTCTGGCGTTTATCAAATATCTGAAAGTTATGCAACGCAGTTATAATATCAAAAACTTTGACAAAGCGCAGAAGTTTTTATGCAATTTTCAACATTCTTCTCTCGCACAATCGTGTTTTTTCACCCGCGATTTTGAATTTATCATGATACCGCATGATTTTTCAAGCGCGCGTTTTCAAAAACCATGACGCTCATCAAATATCTGAAAACTTTACAACGCAGGTATAGTTTCGACTAATTAGGCAATGCGGAAATTTTTTTCGCAGTTTTAGAACCTCAACCTCGCGCAGTTTAGTTTTTTCTCCAGCGCTTTTGAATTGACCATAAATTTGTTGCATTCAAACTTTTTGTTTCAATGTAAAAAATACTGAGCACCAGAAACAGCTAATACACGCTGCGCAACAATAATTTGGAAGGCGCTGCTTTCAGGAATGTTGTGCATCAAAAGAGCTTCGATTTGCTTCAGTTTTTCTGCGCGCATCCTCATAATTTCAAAATACCGTTTTGAATGGCAACAACTTTTTTTTATTTTGACCAGCGCTCATTTTGAATTGGTTAGAAGATGTTTCTTTTGTCAAGCGCGAATGAATTTTCAGAAGCGCATTGTCAAAACTCATAGCGCTCATTCAAAATTTGAAAAATATACAATTCAGTGATATTATCGACTATTATAGCAATGCGCGCAAATTTTACAAATATTATTAAGACGATCTTCGCGCGAAATTTTTTTTTGTTTCCGCGCTTTTGATTTTAACAGAAATCGAATAAAACTAAAAGCTTTGGAATACAGTAGAAATATATTTCACGTGAGAAACACCTTTTTTGTGCTGCACAAAATTTTGCTTACGGACGCTGCATTTAGAAACGTCATGCATTGGTAGAACTTTATTGTGATTCGGCTTTCCCGCACACTGAATCAATATGTTGGAAACTCAAGTTCGAATGAATTTAATCTTTAAGATTTTAAGATGCGCGGGTTTCGAAAAATGAGACGTTGTTTCTTTTGTCAAGCGCAAGTGTGATTTCAAGAGCGCGTTTTCAAAACTCAAAGCGCACATTTAAAATTTGAAAAATATGCAATGCAGTGACTGTAACGATTTTTATAGCCATGCGCGCAAACTTTACAAGCATTTCTCAAAACAATCTTCGCGCGAAATTTTGGTTTTGTATCCGCGCTTTTGATTTTAACAGAAATTGAATAAGACTTAAAGCTTTGGGCTACAGTAGAAATATATTGCGCGGAAAAAACATTTTTTTTTGTGCTGCGCAAAATTTGGCTCATGAGCGCGGCATTTAGAAATGTCAAGCAACAATGAAACTCTGATGTGATTCAGCTTTTCCTCGCGCTGCCTGAATATGTTGGAAATTCTAGTTCAAATGAATGTGATCTTCAAGCTTTCAAGATGCGCGAGTTTTCAAATACCTAAGACGTTGTTTTTTTGTCAAGCGCGAGTGAGTTTTTATGAGCGCGTTTTCAAAACTCATAGCGCTCCGTCAAAAATTAAAAAAAAAATATAATGCAGTCATTGCATTGATTATTATAGCAATGCGCGCAAATTTTACAAGCAGTTTTCGAGACAATCGTCCCGCGAAAATTCGTTTATGCTTCCGCGCTTTCGATTTTAACAGAAATCGAATAAGACTAAAAGCTTTGGGTTACAGTAGAAATATATTGCACGTGAGAAACACCTTTTTTGTGCTGCGCAAAATTTTGCTCACGGACGCTGCATTTAGAAACTTCATGCATTGATAGAACTTTAATGTGATTCGGCTTTCCCGCGCGCTGACTCAATATGTTAGAAACACAAGTTCAAAGGAATGTAATCTTCCAGATTTAAAAATGCTTGGGTTTCAAAAAAGTGAGACGTTGTTTCTTTTGTCAAGCGCGAGTGAGTTATCAAGAGCGCATTTTCGAAACTCTAAGCGCTCTTTAAAAATTAAAATAATATACAATGCAGTGATTGGATCGGCTATTATAGCAATGAGCGCAAATTTTACAAGCATTTTTCAAAACGATCGTCGCGCTAAAATTTTTTTTTGTTTCCGCGCTTTTGATTTCAACAAAAATTAAAAAAGACTAAAAGCTTTGGGTTACAGTAGAAATATATTGCGCGTAAGAAACATTTTTTTTCTGCTGCGCAAAATTGGCTCATGAGCGCGGCAATTAGAAATGTCAAGGATCAATAAAACTTTGATGTGATTCAGCTTTCCCGCGCGCTGCCTGAATTTATTGGAAATTCTGGTTCAAATGAATGTAATCTTCAAGATTTCAAGATGCGCGAGTTGTCAAAAACCTGAGACGTTGTTTTTTTGTCAAGCGCGAGTGAGTTTTCAGGAGCGCGTTTTCAAAACTCATAGCGCTCGGTCAAAAAAAGAATGCACTGATTGCATCGACTATTATAGCAATGCGCGCAAATTTTACAAGCAGTTTTCGAGACAATCGTCGCGTGAAAATTCGTTTTTGCTTACGCGCTTTTGATTTCAACAAAAATTAAAAAAGGTTAAAAGCTTTAGGTCACAGTAGAAATATTTTGCACGTGATAAACACCTTTTTTGTGCTGCGCAAACTTTTGCTTACGGACGCAGCATTTAGAAACGTCATGCATTGATAGAACTTTAATGTGATTCGGTTTTCTTGCGCGCTGACTCAATATTTTAGAAACTCAAGTTCAAAGGAATGTAATCTTCAAGATTTAAAAATGCTTGGGTTTCAAAAAAGTGACACGTTGTTTCTTTGATCAAGCGCGAGTGAGTTTTCAAGAGCGCTTTTTCGAAACTCTAAGCGCTCTTTCAAAATTTAAAAAATATACAATGCAGTGATTTTGTCGACTATTATAGCATTGAGCGCAAATTTTACAAGCATTTTTCAAGACGATCGTCGCGCGAAATTTTTTTTTGTTTCCGCGCTTTTGATTTTAACGAAAATAAAAAAGACTAACACTTTCGGTTACTTTAGAAATATATTGCGCGTAAGAAACACTTTTTTTGTGCTGCGCAAAATTTGACTTACGGACGCTTCATTTAGAAACGTCATGCATTGATACAACTTTAATGTGATTCGGCTTTCCCGCGCGCTGACTCAATATGTTGAAAACTCAAGTTCGAATGGATGTAATCTTCAAGATTTTAAGATGCGCGGGTTTCGAAAAGTGAGACGTTGTTTCTTTTGTCAAGCGCGAGTGAGATTTAGGGAGCGCGTTTTCAAAACTCAAAGCGCTCATTCAAAATTTAAAAAATATAGAATGCAGTGACTGTATCGACTATTAAAGCAATGCGCGCAAATTTTACAAGCATTTTTCAAGACAATCGTCGCGCT
>Ga0210040_10009339_pt1 | contig 11435 bp, 11 predicted proteins | sample CryGeyCG12114_NA_FD_185462 | JGI IMG/M metagenome (GOLD analysis project Ga0210040, IMG submission 185462) | Groundwater microbial communities from aquifer - Crystal Geyser CG19_WC_8/21/14_NA (SPAdes) (version 2) | ecosystem: Environmental > Aquatic > Deep subsurface > Groundwater | place: USA... | reverse complement strand
CCCCTGCCACTCCCGCTGCCACTACCACTACCACTCCCCTCTCTACCACGATCATGTGTTCGCCGTGCACGAAGCGGTGTATACCTACCTGGTAGATAGATGAAGGACGGCAAGTACCCACATGCAGCCTACTGTCGTAGCTGCATTGAATACCACATATACGAGAAGGAAGGTTATGTCAACTGGTCTGGACCGCATTGCAGCCCTTCAAATGCCCAACACCAACAGTACCCAACAAGATCCGCAGTGTTGCCGTAACATCTTCTCGTCTATACAGTCGTCAAGTCTGAATGATCTACGTCCGCAGCATCTCTCTCACGCAGAACCTAGAATAGTGCATAAATCCGTGCAGAAATTGTAACGACATCAAGCCCATGCCACGACAAGGAACGTTCCAAGCGCTCCCCCTTCACATTCTCGTGCCTTTCCGACGGTTTCCCCCTGCGACACCTATTCCAATACCCCCACCGTCACTGATTCCATAGCCAATGCTTTTCATCGGGAAACAGACAAACTCACAAGGTTCAAACGCCTGAGATGTCCCATGCCGTATTGCTGATCTTCCTGTCAACGCGCTCCCAATATTACAAGACCGAACAGTTGCCCGAAACTCCATACATGCTCAGTGTGCATGTCCGATTTGTAAGAATAACGGTAAAATCATTCCAAAACATGCAGCGCCCACGTCTTTCAACGATGGTTTCGGCTCTTGGCTCGGTCCATCCCGACCGTCCATCATGCTGCCAGAATGCCCATTCATGTATGGTTCTTGATGTGATGCACTTGTCTCCTGCATCGCATGCATGGCAACGTAGAGGAACGTGCCCGCGGAAAAGAGCAACAGCATCCCAGTCCACCACGTCGAACTCTCGGGGTTTCCACTACTGCCACCAAGCAAATGCGCCAGCACCCAAGTGACGATTGCACCAGCAGGTGCAGCCAGACTGAATATGAGCAGATGTGCACGTGCCGTTCTTTTCGACACTCCTTGCTTGATGAGAACAGAGGTCATGCCAAATGCCGCGGGCGCTTTGTGAACCATGATTGCAAAGAAAATGATAAAGCTGAGCCCAGAATTGGCCGTAGATGAAGATGCACCTAGGGCAATACCATCTGCCGCAGCATGAATGACCAGTCCGATCGTGGTCGCAAAGCTTCGACTTCGACTGCTTGAGCCTTGAGCAGTTTCCAGGAAGGTGTCCGCTTCGTCATCTCGATCTAAAGAGGTTGTCAAATTGAAACGACGGCTGAGGTTGTTGAGTGCGATGTGATGCGTCTTCGCGCGTGGCTTCGACGGGTTTGTATATTGCGGAACCTTGTCAATCAGATACATGAGGATGAACCCGGCAATAAGCGCAACACCGATCCATGCATGATGGGCATCATCGTGGGCACCTTCTTCATGCTTGCTCTTCTCCCTGGCATTGCCAGCTCCTCCTAATGCGCCAACTACTCCTGGTGCAGTCGGTGTCTTGGGGGGCATGTCCAGTTCGGATGGCACAACAGGACCCGGCAGCGCAAACGGATCAATCTCGTCGTCACTAATCCCACGGGCCGACCATCCACTAAGCTCCGCAACTGCGCGTGGCTCAACAATATCGACTCCTGTCGAGACCGGTGCAATGTCCCTCCTTGTATGCGCGTGCGCAACGGACGTTGAACTGTATAACGTGTCCACACCTTCGGGTATTATGACGATCAACGATGTTCCGACCAGTACTCCCATTCCGACAGTGGATATTAGGCGTAGCTGAGATGGAGACAAAGATAGAGACAGAGGTAAGATACCAGCCAGGAAGGAAGCTCCAGCCATGACTATGCTCAAGCAGAGCAGAGTAAAGAGGCCGTCCATGGCGAGGATACGTTCGAATGTATTGCGGCCTAGTGATATTCTTGGTTCAAGGCATAACTACATTGATCAGTATCTTGAGCGTCCAGGAGGCCTTATGCCTGGACAGTCCTGATGTCTACTAGAAAGCTGTCAAGAATGCGGCTGCGCCGAACTTCTCCTGAACACTTGCACATGCGCATCCCTTTGACGAGATGTGCTCGGACCAGCTTTGCTATGTTTGCCATGCCAAGACTGCGTTTGTGGAACAAGACTCAGATGTCATTCTGCTACCTGTCGCGCGCACTCGTAATAGTCTGATATGCCATGCCTTAGTTTTGAGCAGACATATGCGTGAAGCGCGCAGAAATGTCAGAAGATGGAAGATGTAGCTTTGTTCAGACCTGCTAAGCGCAGGAAGTTCGTCCGCCATCATGAGCGGGAACCGAGCCCCTCCACCGAACAAGGCTCCGAGTCGCAAGGAGATGTGGAGGCTACCGCAGAGACGAGTCAAGGCGTCGATCTCGCAAGCATAATACGAGCACGAAAGCAGAACAAGACTCGCGGCGGTGTCAGTTTTGCAAACACAAAGAATGCACATCAAGACCGTACCGACGATAGCACGGCCCTGGTCAAGCCAGACTCAGCAGACAGGTTAAAGGACATGAAGAATCGCTTCGTGGGCAGTACAGGACAAATTGTCGATGTCGATGAGAACATGTGCGTATAGCCATTCGCCGTCTCCTAAAGATGCAAGGCTACAGTCACTAACAAGATAAGGATTGCATATATAGACTCGGAGATAGCTAAACGTCGAAATGCTTCCATCGTCAAACAAAACATTCAACCAGCCACGTCTGCCTTCACCAGGGCCGAACAGCATATAGAGGAACCTCCAGCTACGCAAACCTCGGTACATCGCGATGCGCCAGTGCTTGCTGGCATTAGTGAGGTCGACCTCGGCTCTTCGGTTCACGATGTGAACCTAGCACGAACAACCGCTGCTTTAGCGAGAGCACAAGCCGGTCTACCAGCGACCACAGAAGAAGAGAAACCTCGCCGGCGGCCCAGGATCCGCATCGGGCGAGATGGCAAGCCTATGAAGCCTCGACCGCGAAAACAGAGGCCCAGCGAAGACATAGCACGAGATGCGCTTGTCGAACAAGTCCTGCACGAACATGGTCTTGGCGTGTATGATGCGCCGGCCGAAGGAAGCAGTCAGAGTGCTCAGCAAGGTGGAGATGCAGATACGGACGAACGTTTTGCGGAGCAGTTCAGGAAGGACTTCATGGACGCCCTGGCTGAACGGCAGCAGAAGCAGAAGGCCCCGAGTCAGTCGAAAGCGCCGGGGGCGGGCGACGTACAGAAAGGACCGAGGTTGGGCGGAGGTAGAAGTGCGAGGGCGAAGATGGCTGCGGCGCAGCAACAGCAGGCACAAAGTCAGAGTAGTGGGACGAAGAAGTAGGTCTTGATACGACAGGATTTCCTACAAAGTATTGATAGATCATGATCCATGGATGTATATCCTTTTTCAAAGCATCTAGCCTGCCTTTCAAAAGTCCGTTCCGGCACAGTGGCTGGGAAATGCTCACCCAATTTACGGGCTTAGTGGCATAAAACTCTGTACGACCATCGGAAGGACGGTTAGCCATCCGAAATCTGGAAAGATCCTTTGGACCTATGGTTGTCGCTTCAGGAATACTCGAACTTGTGTACGTCCTGCTCAGTGACCGATGGCGAAGTAAAAGCTCGCCTTCTAAGCTTTGTCTATTTCTTCCAATTCTCCGGGTATCATCACTTTTACATGCTGCCATGATAATCGTTTTTGTCATAACCTCTTCAAGCTGGACAGGACGCCTGCCAATGCCGCTCTCGCGTGGATGGGAGCTTAATACTCGTTCTCATCACCAGTGACAATAACTTGCGAGATCTTAAGGATCATTCTGCACAGTTGTGCTGCAAGTCGGAGCTGTGACTTTTTGCCGATGAGAGGATCGATCACAAAGTGTTCTTTCATATCTGGAAGGTTGTTAGTGATGACTTCTTAGGATGATAGACAAACAAATTACCATTACTACCAGTGCTCATGCAGTCAACACCCAGTCTCGTGTTGTTCTCCTTCAGCTGGCGTGATTTCAGGGCAGCTAGTGTCTCGATCGGACTGAAGCCCGAGTTTTCGGCCAATGCCATAGGTACGGCATCGAGAGCGTCCGCAAATGCCTTCATAGCGTATTGCTCCAGACCAGGACTCTTCACAGCAGCATCTTCGACAGCTATCGAGCAGGCAATCTCGGCAGCTCCACCTCCGTACACGACACGGTTGTCCTTGACCAAGTTCCGTACCACGCACAATGCATCGTGCAATGATCGCTTGGCTTCGTCGATGATCATTTTGTTGCTCCCTCGCACGAAGACAGTAACGGCTCGAGTGTTGGCACACTCCTCGATGACCAGCATCTTCTCTCTTGTCGTGCCAAAGCTCATCTCTCGAACCACTCCAGCTTTTCCTAGCTTCTCCGCGCTCAGATCCTCAAATCTAGGCACAATGCGACCGTTCGTAGCGATGGCGATCAATTCAATCTCTGGTCCACCTACCCATCTTACGGCAGGGAGCTGGTTCTGGAGAAGCAAATGATTCGCTTCATCGTCGAAACCCCACTGACAGATTACCACATTAGCACCAGTGTCCTTGATTTGCTGGATCATCTCCTCGAATTTGCTTCTTTCATATTGCTGCAACTTCTTGAACTCCTCCACAGACGAAATATCGAGCTTGTGCTTGGTCTTGGGCTTTGGCGGCTCAAACGCGCATGTCAGGATGGCAAGTTTAGCGTCACGGACCTCGTTCGGCATCTGAGGATGGGAGAAATCCTTGTCGACAATAACACCCTTGACCAATAACGAGTCCTCAAGCGAACCTCCAGCTTTACCATCAACCTTGATGAGCTCGAAATCCACATCTTTTCTCTCGAGGTCGGCCACAGACATGACGGCATCGACGGCGATCTTAGAAAATTGGTCGTGCGCTTTGCTGACAATCTTGCTTCCCAGACTCGTCTTCGCAACCTTTAGCAAGTTTTCCTGCTTTTCTTTCGTAAAATGTATCTCGTCCGCAATCTTGTCCAAATGTGCCACAGCAATCTCACAAGCCTGATCGTATCCGTCTGCTATCCTTATAGGATGAATACCCTTGTCGATAAGCTCCGCGGCTTGTTCCAGTAAGGCCGCTGCTAGAACCACCACACCAGTTGTACCATCCCCTATCTCATCATCTTGTGACTTCGAAAGTTCCACCAACAGTTTTGCAACGTGGTTGGTGATCTCCATCTGTCCGAGAATAGTAGCACCATCGTTGGTAACTGTAATATCTCCGTCAGGCGAAATAAGGATTTTGTCCAGACCCCGAGGTCCAAGAGAGGTTTTGACGATGTTGGCTACTGTTCGTGCAGCAACGATATGTTGTTTGACTGCGTCGGTACCGTGGATTCGCTTCTTTCTCCCTTGATCTCGCACTACAATGAATGGTCGTCCTGATTCGTCCTTCAACACCTGGGCATTAGACATGTCCAAATTCATAGCCATCTCGACCGACTGGCGCCGGGGCGCGCTTTCGTGATATGCTTCTGTTGCTGCGTAAGACAAGTCCAACACGGTTGAGCCTTTGAGTCTCGATTGAAAAGAGCCTTGTGAGGTGTACAAAGTGTTGTTGACTGCAAGTCAATGTTGCCTGGAATTTTTTGGTACCACCCGCCTAGTACAAGATGCGGCGGAAGATATTGCCAAGCCCAGCCTTTGGTCTCAAGTTCTCCGCGTTCTCTCGCAAACGCGCTAGATGTTGAGTGCAGTTTCCCTGCCTCACTTTGCGACGACCGCGACTTACAACCCCCACGACCTTGTTTGCTTTCGCATACATTCCGAGTGTCTGGAGCGTTTCTTACTATATCGTGCTCGGAAACCTCACTCCTTGAACAGAAACCGAAATGCCGAAACGTAAGCCTCCCATTGGCTTTACGATAGCTCAGTTCGCGCTCGCTTCGCGCTCCCGATGTAGTCGCATTCACTGACTACTTACAGAATCAGCAGATGATATGCTCGCAGCGGCAGAAAATGATTACAGCGACGCGGATGACATCCCTAGACATGAAGAGACCCCACTCGAAGCCGACGTGGACACGAAAGAGCAGTTGAACGGAGAGCTGTTCGACGATGTCGAAAAGACTATAGGCAAAGCAGCGCGCGCCGAGGACGAAGAAATGGAGCAAGAAGACGACGAGGAAGTAGACGCAAACGCCCACGAAGAGGTTGAGGAATACGTGGTGGAAGCAATCAGAGGCCACGAAATCAGAAGGGGGAAGGTGCTCTACGAGGTGAAATGGAAAGGCTATGCCGAGGGTGACAACACACTGGAACCCGAGGAGAACCTCATGGGCGCGACGCAGATCCTAGCAAAATACCAGCACAAAATCGGTGGAGCGCCGCAGCCAAGCGCCAAAAAGTCAAAGTCCAAACAGTCATTACGAGCAGCTTCATCACAGGAGGACTCGCCCGCCCCGAAACGACAGAAGCGCAAGGCCTCCGAGACAGAAGACCCAGAGGAGAAATCCGGCTCTTGGGAACCAAAGAAACAAGACTGGGAGCCCTACGTCACGAAGGTCGACACCGTAGAAAGAGATGAGTCCGGGAAGTTGATGGTGTATCTCGAATTCAAGAACGGCAAGCACACCAAGGTGTCGATGGATATGATCTACAAGCATTGTCCGCGGCCAATGCTCCGGTTTTATGAATCGCATCTGTAAGTCCAGACATGGAGTAAAATGCCAAAGTGAAAAGAATCCACTGACATTAGCCAGGAAATTCAATTGAAGCACTTTGCGGCACGATACCCGACCGATGTTTTAGACGGATTTCGAGAGACTGAAAGGCATTCACGGCTTTGAATTCGCCTCCGACCCTGGAGTTTTAAGGTTGAGCAACCAGCACGTTTGAATAGAACGTCCGGTTTGAAGGCAAGGCACACGGTTGAAGTCTTACCGTAGCTCCGATTGTGCCCTGCTCAAATCCGAGTGTGAATGCTCGCCTCGTCTGTTGGGCGCTAAGCGCTTCGAGGGGTTAGAAGAGCGTTGAGTCACACGGGCCATGGACGAGAGCCAGCCAAACTCATTTTGAATCTGCAAGGAAGCGTGCATCTGGTTTAACCAGATACGAAACCAAGATTGGCCCATACAGATATGGCGCCTACTCTTGATTACGCTTTCACCTATACATGTGCAATCCACAACTCAAGCAGAGCAGCTCAAGCCATCTTCATCATTATTTTCCCTTCACGTCAGCCTTTAAGTACCATCCCGAGCCAACGCCGTCGCTGAACGCTACATGGAAAGCATATGCCTCGACAACTTCTCCTTCCCCCAGTATTAAGTGGCCAGCCACTTATCCAGAAACTCGAATCTCCTATTCACGGCATCCTTTCCATGCTTAGCCTCCACCTTCTTCACGACTCTCGCATTCATGCTCGTGAGATCTCTATCATCCTGTTCCGTCCAACAGCCCTTGAGAGCGACTGGCGCCTTCACCTCCGTTCTGGCTTTCTGTCCCTTCCTTCTGCCTTGTGTTTGCACCATTTCAGCTACCACGAGTGTGGCGGTGTGGAAGTCCATGGTTGATGCTTGCATGGCTGTCACTAGAATATCGTCCAAGTTACTGAGCTTCAAGCTGGTATACTTGGCACGCTCGCGAGTCATCCACTCTTCTACATCGGAGATCGAGGAATTAGGAGACGGTGGGGAATGTTCGTCATCATCGCCGGTTGCAGGAGCGGGTGGAGGTGTAGGAAATTCTAACATGTCCCATCCTCCGTCCGGTTCAGGCAAAGCGAAATCGTCCTGAACTTCAGACGTGATTTGCTGGAACAGAGCTTGGGTCTCCAGTCTGGTCGGTTCTTCGTCTTTGTTCCTGTTTCGGGTATGTGATTCTGGTGCAGTCTCCCACATTTGGGAAAGCTTTGGGGTGACGTCAAATGCTAGAGCCTCTGATTCCGGTTCCGATGGCGGCTCCTGGGATTCATGGTGTGACGGAGCCGGATCAGACTGGACCTGAGGGGCTTGATCGCTGACTAAGCGGACAGAGAGTGGACTGGTCGGGATGTTTTGGGATGTATGTTGTGGTTCAGGGGCCACTTCGATGTCTCCATCTCCTCCGTCTTCAGGTACCAACAATGGGGAGGAGGATCTTGCCAGCACCCTATTTTTCTGCGAGGTGTAGATGGGACGTGGCGTCGGCGAATTGTCTCGTTCAAGCTCTTGCTCTTGGTTGCCGAAGACGCCTGGAAATAGGTCCTCCGGAGTGGCCGTTGGGTAGAGGCTGTTTGCATCATCATGAAGGAGCCTTTTCTTTCTCTTATGCCTGGCAGAAGATGGTAGGCTTCTTTGTTGGATGGGGCTCGGGAATTCACGGTGGTGATTTTCGTGCCCAGCGTGCTTGCGCTTCGCCTTTTGATTAGAAGGCAGATCGCCATCGTCAACAGATCGCAGCGGGACGTCGGCGTCTGGAGGGGCAGTTTGAGAATCTTGAGACGTGGATTGACTGCTTTTCCCAGCACTTCGTTTCTTCGCTTCGTTCGGCTGTGGTACTCGACCAAGTGAAGGTGATTCTGGTTCGAATTCAGGTGATTTTTGGCGGATGATGCGCTTTGTGGTAGACGGTCCATGTGGTGATGTCTGGACGCTTGCATCTACGCGTCCAGGAGTTTTAGTCAACGCCACTGCTTTGAAAGGGTCTGATACGTCCGACCTCCTACCCAGTTGAGAAGGCTTCTTTGGACTTTGCTTCGCCATTTCGTCACCTCCCCACACAGCTTCGGGATCGATCGTGTCTGTGGCTATCAAAACCCGTTCACCACCCTCCGAGGCTTCTGGCATTTCAGTCCATGCTGTTGATGGACGGAGGGCACCGTATCGCTTCAAAAACTTGCCGCATTCGTTGCACAGCGGTCTGCCTTGTTTGTCCGTCCGCCATCGATCTGTTTCTTTTGTGAAGCAGTTGCTACATGATCGGGTCTGTTCGTCTGTCCTGAATTCATCCAGGCCCTGGGTAGCCAGTTCAGAGACAATCTCTCTGTGTTGGACATCCTTTGCCTGCTGATCCACGGTCTCCGGGCTTGCCATGCCATGCTCGGCATTCTCTCTGCTTCGAAAAACTTCGTGGCTCTTCGTCCATTTGAGCACAATTTCTGTATCCGCTTCTACACCCAAATCAATTCGTGCTCGTTCAACGCTTGCATGGTATTCAGGGAGGAGAGTGTTTTCGTAGAAAGCTCTCCACTCGCTGGTCGTATAGTTTTGACCATTTTGTTGTGCAGCCCGCTCAGCACGGTATGGATCGTGAGCAACTTCGTGCCAGCATTGCTCAAGATTCTCAGGTTCTGTGTTCTCGATTTGTTCGACGGCATTCAGCAATTCTATGACGTCGTCCTCAAGGAAGCCGTGGCGCAGAAGCACCACTGGCACTTGCAGGTTGAGAGTGATAGTATGAGATTTGGTTGATTGACTTTCGATGGTTTGTGCAAACTTCGGGCTGTGGACCTTAGCCGGTACACCGTGTGGTTCTACACTCCCACTCCTGCTCGGTGTGTGTACGCGCGCCATGGTTGCTCGCCTGGCTTCTGATTGTTCTAGTGACCACTTTTCGGCCTTTGCAGCAGGTCTATGGGAATGATGCTCGGCCACCGGTGTTCGAGCTGGAGATGGCTGAGGCGTCTCCGTTACATGCATAGACCTTGCCTCAGCTGTCGGTAACCTTCTTGGGCTCTCAAGTCTCGGACCATCGAGGGCCATGCTAGGTCCTCTGGCATGTCGCACGCGCTCTCGGAGCGGGGTCTCTCCACGTTGGCGGAGCTGTTGTCCAGCGGCAGGCCCTCTATCATCACTTACTGGCGTCTGTTGTGCTCGGTCACCGCGATCCTCCGCTTCGTCCATGGGTCTCGCGCTCACCGTTCTGTTTTGGAATTGTGTATGCTTGATCCACCGATCCCTCCAACTTTGAAATGTGTGTGTTGGATACTTCTCCTCAATCTGTTTATAGATCTCGTTTCCTTTCCATTTTCCACCACGATCCATGAATGGTTTGACCCAGTCGTACAATATCTGATCTTCGGCGTCGGTGAAATGAGCCCTCGATGCTTTTGGTTTAGTTGTAATACTGCCTACCGGCCTTGACGCTCTTGAAGCGATGCCATTGACATAGTCGGCCCGATCCTCCAATCTGCCATTTCGTACGGAGCGCTCGACCCACGCGAAGCTATACGTACCCGGCGCAGTGTTCTTCAACGGATCAACCAGAAGAACGTCTGCTTGTTTCTCCAACGCGACAATCTGAGCACCATTGGCTACAGCGTCCTGGATGAAGCGACTGCGCTGAGGTACACCTTGTGAGAACCACAACTTCATGCCTGCGAACATGCCGCCTTCACCGCCATCCTGTCGCCTAACACCATCGTAGACAACGCCGTCCGCCATTACGGCATTATCGCGATAACTACTTCTCGATCTTGTTCTTACGCGTGTGTGTCGTAGAGCGAGGTCGATGTGGGGTAGTCGCGCCTCAACGCGGTTTCACATGACTGGCGCGACGGCGGAATCATGCGCGATTACCACCTGCAGTTAGTGGGGCCTTTTCAGAGCCACACAAAAGAGCGCAGTTCACCGTACTCTCTGCCAGGGCAAATCAGTCCCGAACAAGAAAAGTTACGAATCTCTCGTCTCCCACTGGACATCGCCGGCTCCCCATCAATCTTGCTCTCCGACAATAATTACCTTGCCCCGGACCCGGACCCGACACCTACACGGTACAAGCACTGCACCTTTAAACACTTCGTCTTCATCTCACACAACCTACACTCTCGTATCTCGCTCATTCACAGCCCGTGCTTCGCAACACAGATAGCTGACACTGCGCTTACCCCGCCGCCTCACCGTTACTACTCAACAACACCTTTCCTCACTTTCCCCCCACCCGTCTCGTCTGCACTCGCAAACACACACACCCACGATGTCGGGAGAGTTCACCTTCGCCGAAGTGCAGAAGCACTCGTCCAAGAAAGACCTTTTCATCGTCGTCCACGACAAAGTCTACGATGCCTCCGCCTTCGTAGACGAGCATCCGTAAGCCCACCTCCAAAACACCGTGCGCCCCACATGCCATCAAACTAACTAACCCTCACAGTGGTGGAGAGGAAGTCCTCCTCGACGTGGGCGGCCAAGACGCCACCGAAGCCTTCGAAGACGTTGGCCACTCGGACGAAGCGCGCGAGATCCTCGACGGCCTCGTCGTCGGCAACCTGAAGCGCGTGGACGGAGATCCAGTACCAAGGGGTTCTACAGATAAGATCGCCGCCGGACCAGGCGGCAACAGCAAGGGCCCAGATACTGGAATGGGAATCATGTTGTATGCGGTCTTGCTGGTTGGTGGTTTGGTCGCTTTCGGTGCCTACCAGTATATGCAGGGGCAGGAGAAGAAGTAGGTGGGAAGGATAGTGAGATGGAGGGCTGCGGAACGAAGATGAAGGATGGCTGAGGCGAGGGGTAGAATGAATGTGTGGTAGATAGAATAG
>Ga0210040_10009337_pt1 | contig 11437 bp, 7 predicted proteins | sample CryGeyCG12114_NA_FD_185462 | JGI IMG/M metagenome (GOLD analysis project Ga0210040, IMG submission 185462) | Groundwater microbial communities from aquifer - Crystal Geyser CG19_WC_8/21/14_NA (SPAdes) (version 2) | ecosystem: Environmental > Aquatic > Deep subsurface > Groundwater | place: USA... | reverse complement strand
GCTGTAAGTTCCGGCTGCAGAAGCTTGAAAAGTAGCTACGTTGCCCGGGTTAGTCACGCCTGCCGGTACGGTCCAGACAAAGTTATACGGGCTAGTACCATTGCTAATAGTAGCTGTAATGGTGGTTGGTGTTCCTGCACAGGTGGTGGGGCTATTCACCGCAACAGTAGGTAAGGGGTTAACCGTTACTGTACCGGAACTGCTTACACTTTTGCAACTTTTAGCATCAGTTACACTAACGCTGTAAGTTCCGGCTGCAGAAGCTTGAAAAGTAGCTACGTTGCCCGGGTTAGTCACGCCTGCCGGTACGGTCCAGACAAAGTTATACGGACCAGTACCGTTGCTAATAGTAGCTGTAATGGTGGTCGGCGTTCCGGAGCAGGTTGTGGGGCTATTCACCGTAATGGTGGGTAGGGAGTTAACCGTTAGTGTACCGGAAGCCCTTGTACTGCCGCAATTGGTGGTGAGATCAGTTACGATAACGCTGTATTCTCCGGCAACAGCCGAAGAAAAACTAGTTACATTACCCGGATCGGCTACACCAGGCGGAACGGTCCAGGCATAACTGTAATTTCCGGAGCCACCGCTAACCGTAGCCGCTACTGTAGTTCCTGTACCGGCACAAGTGCTGGGGTTGTTAACCGTAACAGATGGTAATGGATTTACCGTTAATACCACATCGGCTGTTCTCTCCCCGCAGTTTTGGTTCGTTGCCGTCAGGCGGAGTGTTATAGAACCGGTACCGGTTACGGTTACGGTTGATTTCAGATCGCTTGGATTATTGATTGTTGCAGAAGCTCCGGTGGTGCTGGAATTTTGTAATACACTCCACACATAAATATCAGCGTTGTCTACAGCCCCATTAAGGGTGAAAACTGAACCGGTACTACCGGCTACAAAACATTGCGCCTGATCTGGGCCGGCATTTACGATGGGAGAGGGATTTACAGTAAGCACCACCTGGGAAGTAGCATCCGCACCACAATCCGTATTGCTGGTAGCAGTAAGCAGCAAGGTTACTACGCCCGTGCCCGTTACGCTAACTTCTGTGTTAGTCTGCGTATCGTCAAAGAAAGTAATTTCCAATCCAGGGGTTTTTTCCTCTTTCACTACCGTCCATTTAGAAGTGCCATTTGTAACCTTGCCGGCCAGGGTAAATCTGGTAGATTCAGGGCCGGAACATTCCGTTTGGTTGGTGCCGGCAGCGGCTGTTGGCGGTTGGTTAACCACAATGGTTACCAGTGTACTCTGGCTGGAGCATCCCCCTGATGTAACCACCCGGTAGTAAGTAGTAGTTGCGGTTAAAGCTCCTGGTATAAAGGTCGGGTTATTACCAGCATCAGTAATAGGAGCAAAATTTCCGGTTCCGGTTCTGCTCCACCATTGGTAAGTATAGGAATCAGGACCATTGCCACCGGCTAAAGCTTCTGTACCTTGGGTTATAGGTTCGGGCGTGTCGCCGGCGCAGATTGTAGTAACGGGGGTTGCAATAATATTATTAATTATAGCCGGAGTTACGGTTATTGTAACTACATTGCTGGTACTAGCGCATACGGAAGTCACAATCCGGCGAAAATGGGTCGTTTCGGTTAAATTTTCAGGTTGATAGTTGAGGTTGGTAGCACCCTCTATATCTGTAAAATCTGTACCGTTAGTACTCCTTTGCCATTGGTATTGATATCCACCGGCACCTCCCGCCGGATTGCCGCCGGCAATAATTTTTGGAGCAGTATCATAACAAATAGTGCTTATAGCAGGAGCATAAATAACATTGTTAAGAATACTAGACGCTCCCCTAACAGTGGTTTCGGTAGAGTTAAAAGAACAATTTAGGGGCGTGTTTACCTGTACAAAATAGCTTCCGGCTTGATTGACAGTAAGTACCCGGTCCGTTCCCAGGATATCAGTTGTACCTACTTTATGCCACTCATAAGTGTATCCGTTACCTGCTGCCGCCGTTAATACAGTTGATGAACCATTACAAAAGTAAACTTCAGGGCCTTCCTGGATTATATTTTCGTTGGAAAGAATGGTAACCGCTACTTTAGCAGATTCATTTGAACAGTCATTTCTGGTAACTACTACTGTGTAATTACCTGTTAGGGGGGCATAGTATTCCGGATTAGTAGAAGCAGCCCGCACAACAGTTGTTCCCTGATAAAAGGTGTAAGTTGCATTTGCAACCTGCGTAGCTAATAACCTAACCCCATTTCCTCCGGGGCAGGTACTGGTGCCATTCGGAGCATTTATTTCTGCTACCGGAGTTTCATTAGCCGTAATAGTGACCGGGCTTGATTGGGAAGAACAGGTAGCGGGATTATCGGTATTCGTTATTCTAACATAATAGTTGCCGGATGATTGGGTCCGGTAAGTAAGACCGGTTCCGATTTCCGTTGCACCATTAAACCAGGTATAGCTATAGCTGCCAGGTGCAGCAGGAGTAGCAGGGGTAGGATTTGCCCTTAACACTACTCCATTATCTGTTCCATTGCCGGTACAAAAAGTGGGGAAAGCGTTATTATCTATTGTAATAGAAACAGAAGGGGTTTGAACTACTTTTACGGTTATAGCATCTGAAGAAGTAGTAGAACAATTAGGATTATTGGTAACAGTAACCCGGTAGGTGCCAGGAGCTGTTGCTCCTTGTGCAGTATAGTTAGCCTGGGTTGCTCCGGGAATTTCAACGCCATTTCTTAGCCACTGATAAGTTAAGCCAGTACCAGAGTTAGCCTGTAATGTTACAGAACCGCCGGTACAAAAAGTGGTGGGCGCATTGTTTGCAATAGAAATTGTTGCTTCTGGTTTAGCGGTTACCGTTAAGGTTGCAAAAGTAGTTGTAGCAAGTATGGTACCACTATTTCTGGAATAAACAACTCTGTATTGTCTAACCCCTTCAGGCACATTAGACAAAGTTAAAGTGGTACTCAGTATATCACCGGTTATATTATTAGTAACATTATAGCCATAATTATCTCCACCCACAGTCCCGGTTTGCGTCAATCCTGTGGTATTAATTGTTGTCCAGGAACCTATTTCACCATTTACTGAGGTACTAAAAGACCATGTTGCTTTTTGTGCGGCATCACTCCCTTTGCCTGTATAAGAGGAAGTGAATTTAACATTGTTACTTCCCACGCAGACACTTTGGGAAGCCGGATTTGGGTGCGCCGTTTGTGCCAAAGCAATATTTGCCTGCAGCAGCATTAATAAAAATAAAGTAGCTGTTAAAGCCGAATTACATCGGACAAAGATACTTTCATACGTCAGTTGGGTAAAAATTTTATTCATTTTAATAGGGGTAAAGCTTAGAAATTAGGGTTTGGGTCTTTGTACTGAAAGGAAACAACGGTTCTGATTTTTAATAGCTGTTTAGTAGTGTTTAGGAGCGGCAGAATGAAAAGTTCTAAGAATAATTAGAATATTTTAATCATAAGTTCTGGTTATATTCAAAATATTATTAAGTGGAAAGGCACGAGAATTGAGGTAATCTTCTTCCTGAAAATAGAAGTCATTTAGATTTCCTACAGCTATATTCTGCATTAAAATATAACTTAGTATTAGAAGCCAGTCAATAGGAAACATTTGTTAATAAATAAAACTATTTCTTTAATTAGAGGCTAAGGTAGGAGAATAAATATTAAAAAAAAATATATTTATTCTTATAGTTCAAAATTAATTAGGAAAAATTACGTTTTTAATATTTTTAAAAATAGGATAAATATAATTTTTTATGAAATATTTGATGAAAGAAAGTAGATCCGGAAAGTGAAAAAAGTTATTTCGGATTGGATTATGAGGTATTTATATCAAAATATCAAAATATTAAAATATTAAAATATTAAGTCTTCAAAAAGCTGATTTTGCCTAAAAAAATTTTATAAAATTGAAGAATTTTTTAGCTCCTTAATTACTGCCTGGATATAAGAATATGTAGGAAACAGGAAAAATAGCAAAAAAAATACGTCTACTTTTATTCGCAGATGCATAAGACATGCTTCTTAAGAGCTACTATATCTTTATAGTGTTATGATTATGAAGTAAAGAGATCAAATTAGGTTAATGTTATACCTAATTGCTGTTAGCCAGGATTTAGGAAAAGTATTTTGAGTAGCGGTTTAAGGAACTAAATGCTGTGATCCAGCCGGAAACTTGTTAGCAGAACACCAACTAGTGCTCCTCCAATTTAATTATTAGAAAAAATGTGAGCTACAAAATGAAGTAAGAAGTTACTTGAGCAAAATTTCTAATTCATAATTTCTGATTTTTGATTTTTGATTTTTGGGGAGCACTAGCTTCCTGCTGTAACCTGGATTCCTGAAAAGGCCAATTATTTAGGTGAGTTAAATAAACATACGGCTTCTACAAAAAAAAGGAATAAGGCATTTTGTACTAAATAGGGCTTTTTATTTTCAATATGCGCAGCTTTTAGAGTCGTTTTACAGCTTAAAAACAGTAAATCAATGCTTTTCTTAAGCCATACTATCAATTTAAAATTACAATTAGTTTAAGTTTGATTATACTAATAATTTCTTAAATTAAATTCAAGGAAAAGCAGACCTATTGCCGTCTATAGCTGTTTTAAAGTTGCGTGGTATTAGTGGTGTTGCAAATTAAAAATTAGAAATCCAGGTAAGTAGAAATAATTTCAGCTTCCGGGAAGTTGGTTGTGCTGTTTTGTTATTTCAAAACTCACCTTTTCTGTTCTTTCGATAAAAACTCCTGAGTTTTGTTGGGAACAAAACGGATAGTCTTAACCGTCTAATAATCCCATTCAACATTCTTTTTAACCAGAGTAGCCGGGTTTCCGGCATATACACTATAATTTACGTTATATTGTTTGGTTAAGACTGAAGCCGCACCAATGACAATATTATCTGCAATCCTAGTTCCTTTCAGGACTGTTGTCCGGGCACCTATCCAAACATGGTTGCCTATTATTACTTCTTTATCGGGGTTTAGAATACCGGTTTTATCCATAATCCGGTGAAAGTCGGTATCGAGTACCTGGACTTGATAAGCTATTAAGCAGCCATCTCCGAAACTGATTTTCTTCTTACAATTAACCCCGAGATCGCTGGTAGCATAAAAACCGGAACCAAAAGTTAAAGTAGCATCCGGCCCCACGTAAAGCACCGAGCCTTCTCCGATTGTAATATTGCTTTTGAAAGTAATGGTACCATTTATATTTACGGCACAGTTTCGGCCAAACTTCACCTGGCCGCGAAGGGGCGTACTTTCTAATAAAATCTTTCCCTTTAAGGAGATAAATTTAACACCGGGGGCAAATAGCACCGGGAGTTTCAATCCTTTCCGGCCAAAGTAATAAAGATTAAAGTATAGCGTCTTAATTACACTAACCCGCTGGAAGAAACTAAGAAATTTCATTTTGGTTTGCTTAACTGCCAAATTGCATATTTAATCAATAAAGCTTTTTCTTGACTTATAATTCTGTAATTACTTGTTATAAGATAAAACTTGTTTAATGTTGTCTGTAAAGCTTACATCCGAAGGTAAATGTAAGCATTTTAGCCGGTTTTAAGTGCTCTCTATATAAAGCAAACATATCTGGATAATGATACTGTTGCGGATATTTTTAGAATTAAATATTTATTTTAAAGTACCTAAACAGGTTTAATGCACCAGCAGTTATAGATGGTAGTTTTATTTGACTAAAGGATTAACTTCTGTAAACTGCACAGAGGGCATTTTGCTATCTACCTTTAACCCGCCGCCGTTTTTAGTACCAATAGTCAAAATCATGCAAATAAATTATATATTTGGCAAAGTATACTGCTCTGGATGGGGTTCAACTTTTTATTAATAATAAGCGAACAAACCATTAAGCTTGCGTACTTTTTCCTAACATTTTCATGTGCCTTATTCTAGGCTGAATTATTTGGAAAGTTCTAAAACCAATACTAATTTGTTTACTTATGCTGAAAGTTGGCAAACATGTAATAAGCTTATTTATAAAGAAATTATCAGATATGCTTCCTGAATGGAAAAATATCCAGATAATCAAAGTGTTAGAAGCTGTAGAGCCTTATAATTGTACTCCTGCTGTAAATAATGATGAATTACCTGATGCATTCCAGCAAATGTTTAGACGAACTGCATCCATATCTGAACGTTCTATTTACATTTTAACGGATGTAAAATGCACTTATGACTGCATTGTTTTTAATAATATAAAAATTTTCACTCCCAGTTTAGCCGCTAATTGGACTAAAGATTTTTTAAACCATACCTTCCTTCTGAAACAATGGTATGGCCGCCATATTTCACTTTCGGCCTCAGCAGATGGAATTGCTTTAATTTATGATCAATGGTCTTGGAATTATTATCACTGGCTAATTGACTGTTTACCACGTTTGCTGATTTTACGGGAGAAATTTCCCAATTATCTATTGCTTATGCCAAAAAATGCAGCTCCCTTTATGGAAGTTACTGCTGCTATTTTGGGCTTTAAAAATTATTTGTATATCGAAAGAAATGAAATATTAGATGCACATAAAGTTATGGTTCCTGAACATTCTGCTCACTCTCTGTTTCATGACTCAACTTTAATTAGAAGAGTGCAAAAAGAATTACTGGATGGTTTAGGTTATATTAAAAAGAAGCCTCACAGACGAATATATATATCCAGATCAACCCAGCGGAAGAGAAGAGTAGCTAACGAACCAGAAGTTAGTGATGTGGTAAGTAAATTTAACTTTGAAGTCATACATTTTGAGAATATGAGTTTTGAAGACCAGGTATTGTTAATGCAGGAAGCAGCAGTTGTAATTGGGGTGCATGGTGCTAATTTGGCTAATATTCTGTTTATGCAACCAAAATGTATTGTAGTAGAAATGCTAAATGCAAATTCAGTAAATCCGCTTTACTTTAGATTAAGTTCGTATTTAAATCTAGCATATTATGCCCTACCCTGTGACCAGATAATAGAAGGAACTTTAGGTGCACATCTAGGGCCTATGCCAACAGCTAATGATTATGATATCGTAGTTGATTTAGAAAAACTAGAAAGTATATTACTTAAAATTTTTGGGTAATAGTGAAGCTGTTTAGAATTTCGGCTAAAAACAAAATTTGATCGCCATTGGTGGTGTTATCACCGCCAAATAGGTATCCTTGAACGAACTACTTGCCGGTGAAAACACCATAGCCGTCAGGCTAAGGAATTTTCACCGGCAAGTAGTTCCTGTTTTTACCAGATTAAACACTTTATCTGGTCCTTCTGAGCCTGTCGAAGGATCTAACGCATACCGATTGTGCTGAGTAAGACCATGCTTGCCAAGCGCGCATGCCCCTAAAAGTACCAGATAGATCCCGCAACAAATTCGGGATGACCTGTTTATTTCTCTTAACCTGACAGCTATGGGGTTTCAAAGCTACCTGATTGGCGGCAATAACACCTCCAGAGTGTCTCATTTTGCTTTAGCCGAAATACTGAATGGCTTCGTTAGGAAGATAACATACCTAAAGAAAATAGCATCGTTATTACAAAGTAATTTAATAGATTTTAAAAACAATTTGGCAGTTTTATAATGTGGGTTTAGAATAGTTAAATAATTTTATATCCGCACTAAAAGCTTCGTTCACTAAATCAAGTGTTTTTTGGGAATAGTATTTGAGAAAGCTTTCATCTTTAGCTCTACTGGAGTTTAAATGGGACAACTCGTTATTTATACCAATTCTATCACATATTTTTGCAAAATCATGGTTTATATTTTCGATTTTTCCAATATAGTCCATCAGACAAACATCATTATCATAGAAAAAGACTTTCTGTAAGGTTAAATCTTCATGAACTCTCCAGTCAATATATTCATCAAAATTCTTTAAGGATTTTATCACCTTATGCTGATAATGATTTTCCATTTTCAATATATAAGTGTAGAGTGATACCTGCCAATCCCATGGATTTCTTACAAATCCGAATTTATAATATTCTTTAAAAATCTTTTCAGGTATTTTACCCTTCAATTCCTTAGCATTTTCATGCCATGGAAAGTTATTGTAATAGATTTTAGGATAAATCCCTAACAGAAGTTTAATTTTGTCAGATCTACTGGATCCTCTGAATGAAGGATTACCGTAAGTGCTTAAGGCATTCCGAATACTGGTGCCAGCTACTTTAAAATTATGAATAAAAATGAATTTTTTTTCGTGGGAAATTATCATTTTTCTACTAATATAATTATCACTATGTGGTTCTTAGATAGATTCAGAGAATTGCAGCCAACTTGTTTATAAACATAATTATTCCATTTGCCATGCGAATTTAACAAGATAAACGGAACTTAACTATATACATCTTAGAGCAATTACAGAAGGCTTTGCAAAGCGTAGGAATCATTAATTAATTGTAAATAAGCGTTTGAAAACAAAATTAGTTAAAAGTTTTTAATATAAAACGCGCATGTTTATTTATATTTAAACTTCTAATAATTAGAAGTTCAGGATTGAATTTATCTGGTATTAGGTTATATTAAACCAGACATAATTTACAGTAAATTGACTTAACCCCGGCCCCACATACTGTAGCAAGCCTTTTAATAAATAGATAATATTTTCCAACATCGGCCTGTTTCCGGGAAGATACAAAGTTATGGTGCCGAACTACAACGCTGTAGTAGACTGGTGAGAAAAATAGAATTTATGAAAATACTTTTTGTTGCCCCATATCCTCACGGGAAAGCTCCTTCTCAGCGTTTTAGATATGAACAATATCTGGATTTTTTAAAAGATAAAAATTGGGATTATGACTTCGCACCATTTCTGGATGATAAAACCTGGTCCATTTTATATAAATCTGGCTTTATAAATCAAAAAGTATGGGGTATTTTGAAAGGATTTATAAAACGGTTTCTTTTGCTGTTTAAGGTGCCGGCTTATGATTTCATTTTTATTCATCGGGAAGCAACCCCGATTGGGCCGCCCTGGTTTGAATGGCTGGTAAGTAAAGTATTCCGGAAGAAAATAATTTATGACTTTGATGATGCCATCTGGATTCCGAATACTTCTGAAACCAATAAAATAGTGGCCGGTATTAAATGGCACGGAAAAGTAGCATCTATTTGTAAATGGGCTTATAAAGTTAGTACCGGCAATGCTTATTTAGCGGAATACGCGCGTCAGTTTAATGCAAATGTTGTCGTAAATCCTACTACCATCGATACTCTGCATCATCATAATCGCGTCAAAAACCAGGCTACCTACCCGGTGGTTATTGGCTGGACGGGAACGCACTCTACTATGAAATACCTGGATGTCCTGGTGCCGGTTTTGCAGGAGTTGGAGCAGCAATATGACTTCGAATTAAAGGTGATTTCAAACCAGGCACCCGCATGGCCTTTGCAGTCGCTGGTATATCAGCCCTGGCGTAAAGACCAGGAAATAGCCGATTTGCTAACGTTTAACGTTGGGTTAATGCCCTTGGAAGACGATCCCTGGGCTAAGGGAAAGTGTGCGTTTAAGGCTTTACAGTATATGGCGCTGGGTATTCCGGCCCTGGTATCGCCGGTAGGCATGAACACCGAAGTAGTTAGTGATGGTGTAAACGGGTTTATCTGCACTACACCTACAGATTGGTACACCAAACTGGAACGTGTAGTTAAGGATGCCGGTTTGAGATCGCAGCTAGGGGTGGAGGCAAGAAAAAAGATAGAAAATGATTATGCTGTAGTGGCTAACCGGGCTACCTTTTTAGGCCTTTTTAAATGAGCCTGCATAATGAATAGCGCTGACAAATAAAAAGGCATCAACGGAATTTTATAACGGACTAAACTGCCGAAGTTGCCACTATTGGTACCCACGGCAAAAGCCAGCACAAAAGAAAAAATCATGCAGAATATTAAAATTGGCTTGGAGCGGATAAATTTTAATGTTTTAAGCAAACCTACTTTATATATAAACAGGATGGTTAGATAAATGAAAACGCTTCCTTCTATGGCGGATAGCAACATCAGCGGATTTCGTACCTCAAAAAGAAAAGGACGGAACAATGAAACCACTATTGCTTGCGGACCTACTATTAAAATACTCCTTAAACTGCCATCAAAAACCCCAATATTATAAACCGAACCGGAAGTTACTTGTGATGTTAGGTAGGTATTGTTAATGCGGGACCTTTCGGCAATATTATTTACATCATATTTAGCATCTCCTTCGGTAAGTCTGGTAGCTCCAAAATAGGCCATTACCAGACCGGCGCCTATAAAAAGAGGTTTTAATAAATTTCTGATCAAAGCGTTCTTTATTTTATGGCTATTTTCGTTGAATACCCAAAAAATAGCGGGGGGTAAGAAGGATAATAATACGTATACTTTAACCGTGTAAATAACATACGCAGCTAATAATCCGATAAGAGCAGATTGAAATACTTTTTTCTTTCGGATAAATACATTGTAAAAACCATAGAAAAGCCAACCCAAAGCCCCAATAGTAAGCGAATCTTTCATCAGTCCGGATCCCCAGAAAAATACGGAAGGCAGGAAGAAAACCGCTATAGCGAATTGCTTATACAGAGTAGGATATAACTTTAAAAAAGTGGTATACATGGCCCACATGCCCGTAAAGGAAAGAAAGGCAAAAAAAACAGCAATAACCGTGTAGGTATTGAAACTAATAAAGGAAAAAAGAGCGCCTACCTTAACCACAAAAAATTCAGTAGGAGAGTGGTACCATTGCAGCCATGAAGTATAATTATGGGTGGCCGGATCATATTCGCCGTTTGAAAAAATAATTTTAAAGGCTATGGGCGGCGAGTCTAAAAAAGCTTTATGAACGACCTTAATATGATTGAAATAATTAAAAGTATCGCCTCCACCATAATAAAATTGGTAAACCAGCCCTAGACCAATAGCTCCGATAAACTTCAACGTTAAAGCCGGTATAAAATATTTCCTGGTTAATTTTGTAGTTACTTTTGGCCTAATACCAAAAGCAAGAGCATAAAGAAGCAAGAGATAGATAGGGGTAAGGAAAAGATCTTTAAACTCCATTTATCAATTTTTATAAAATGCAATTCAGTTCTATAAGTGTCATTTTATTTGGTTAATCGTAGTCCTTTACACCTTCCTATACTTCTTCAAATAATCTTTCGCTTCTTTCTGAGAGGCTTTATCGTTGGCCAGGTCTTTGACTAAATTATAATAAATTTTGGCTTGTTTTATGTCTTTTTCCTGGTGGCTGATGCGGGCTAAGTTCAGGTAAGAATGAATGGCGTAACCGGAATTTTCTTCGTTGGTTTGTTTGGCAAAGGTTACGCAATCGGCAAAATAAGCCTTGGCCTTCGGTAGGTCTTTCCGGTTCTGGGAGATATAGCCTAAAAAGTAAGCGGCATAGCGGCCACTAATCGATTCGTAACCCGGCAACTTGCGGTCTAGTTTATCCAGGATTTGCAAAGATACTTGTTCGGCTTCCCGCATGTTTC
>Ga0210040_10009336_pt1 | contig 11437 bp, 9 predicted proteins | sample CryGeyCG12114_NA_FD_185462 | JGI IMG/M metagenome (GOLD analysis project Ga0210040, IMG submission 185462) | Groundwater microbial communities from aquifer - Crystal Geyser CG19_WC_8/21/14_NA (SPAdes) (version 2) | ecosystem: Environmental > Aquatic > Deep subsurface > Groundwater | place: USA... | reverse complement strand
CCTTTGCTAAGACGAGGCCATGTTCATACTTGCTACTCTGCTACTAAGCAGCCTCTGTGCTGCAACGCCTCTGAACAAACGTCAGATTGCCAATGAGGGGGTACCTGGCATCCCAGCTCCTCCAGTAGGGGCGTCGGGCCAGCAATACCCAACTGGTACTCTCTTGGGACCAGCCCAATCAATTGCATCCATCTCAGGCGCCGGCCCGGCAGCAACGTTGCCAGCAGATTCATGGTCGTTGGTCTCGAATCAGGACGCACCTGCAGACGAAGGACTGATCCTCAATTTCGAAGATGCCGAAAACCCTCAACCCATTCGTGGCGAGAACGACAATACCGATCCTGGTCCAAGGACGTACGAGTACGACCGAATTAATCCGGATCTTCTTGCCAGACCAGGTACCGACATGGGTGATATGCCCAACTCGAAGTGGCCCATGGGCTTGTCGAGCAACCGTGCAGGAACCGGCCAGAACTCGGGGTGGGCTAGGCAACAGAACATGGATGAGCTTCCGGTAGCCACAGCAATGGCAGGTGTCGATATGAGACTAGCTCCGAACGCATACCGAGAACTACACTGGCATAGTGCGAACGAGTGGTCATACATACTTAACGGCAGTGTGCGAGTCAGCGCCGTTAACCAGAACGGCGAGACTTTTGTCGACGATCTACAAGCAGGTGATCTCTGGTTCTTCCCTGCTGGCGTTCCGCACTCGATCCAGGCTACACAAGAGGGCGTGGAGTTCCTCCTTGTCTTCGATCAAGGCTCCTTCAGTGAAGACAACACAGATCTGGTTACCGAGCTTTTCCTCCGCAACCCCCGAGAGGTGCTCGCGAAGAACTTCCAGACCGACATTAGCACATTCGACAACCTGCCGCAGCAGCAAAAGTACATCTTCAACGGCACTCCCCTCGACCAGTCGCTCGAGGATGCTCTTGCCGCAGTCAACGGTCCAGCTGGCCACGTACCGCGAGACCAATACTACAGCTACCACGCATCCCAACAAGCACCCCTCGAAGTCCCAGGCGGCAGCGTCAAGATCGTCGACCCAACCGTCTTCCCCATCGCCAACAACTTCAGCATGGGCCTCTTCGAAATCGAGCCAGGCGCCATGCGCGAGATCCACTGGCACCTGACATCCGACGAGTGGAACTTCTTCATCGCCGGCCACGCACGCCTGACGTCCTTCGAGGGCCCGACCGCCTCAAGGACATTCGACTTCCAGGCCGGCGATGTCGGGTACGTCCCCGCTGCGAACAGCCATTACGTCGAGAACATCGGGAACGAGACAGTGATATACATCGAGATCCTCCAGGCGCCGAAATACGTCGACCTTAGCGCGGGGCAGTGGTTGGGTCTTACGCCCAGGCAGGTCGTGAAGGATACGCTTGGTCTAGCCGATGACTTTGTGGATACCCTGCCGCGGGACAAAAGGTATATCGTTCCTGGGAATGCGGACTACACGACAACCAATTTCACGGTTGGCAGCTATCCTGATGCTAACCCCAGCGGGACCGGTGGGCAGAAGAGGAAGATGCGAAGGGGCGCGAGGAAGGAGGAGGAGGCGGCTGTGATGGGGTATCGGAGGAATAATGCTATTGCTTATGATTGAGTTGTGGCTTCGAGGAGGCTACGAGGCGCTTGCCGGACACCAAACAAAATCTCATCTGAATACCATCGATTTACCTACTCACCACGTAACTCTCAACCTCACACAATCACAGTGTCTCACGCACATGCTTTCCGGCCCCACAGCCATCCTACGCTGCACATCCCACTGCACGCTATGTCCTCCAAGCTATTATGCATAACGTCTGCCGCGCAATCTCTCTCCTCCCTCCCCTCCGCAACGATATGATCTTATCCCCTCCGCCAACCTCCCAAGTCCTTACCCTGCTCATACGGGAAATGCGGAGCTGGTTGAGCTTGAACATAAGTACGCGGTTGAGACAGCCTATCTATCCTACAGTACTTAGGTCACAGAAGGTCGGTCAGTCGGTCTCCTGTGCGAGGGCCGGTACTTGTGGCTGTAATGCGGTTTAGCATGTTTTGTTAGAGAGAGAGTTGCAGGCTTCAAGTTCAGTGTGACGGTTCAAGCTCGGTCTCCAAATTCATCGTTTCCACGAAATCCAATAGATAATGTCACAGGTCCAACCACAAGACTTTTTGGTTTCAACTGTAGACCATTTCGGAGGGAAGACGAGATCGATATGTCAAGTTGTCAAGATTGGTTTAATTACAAGTCTATGTGCCCTTTGGCCCTTCTAGATAAGCCCCTGAACGCCATGAATGCATCTCGCTTGACCAATCTCTGATATGCAATTTGTCGTCTCCCTCGTCTATCGCAGTCTTACATAGCTATACTTTCGCTCAAAACAATGGCTGGGCTTCCTGCCTCTTTGGCCATAACGTAACCTTCAGAAATGTCTCTGACTGGCCACCCTGTGCTATGGCTTCTTCACCGGATGTCTTCCTGGTCATCACTGGTTGGATGGTATTCTATGTTCCGGGACTTCAGATATTCTCGTCTACCTAGTCTGCTGGCTCCTCATAATGCTAACGGCTGCGTGGCGGTGTACCACTTGTAGCTCATGGCACGACTGGTCTTGCTATCACTAGACCTCGAGCTGACTTCGCTCGGTGGAGATCTCGGTGCAGGAAGTGCTGCTGGTGTAGGAGTCGCGTGCAGCATGGGCGTCGGCGCCGCGTAGTATTGCTGTTGGTATTGTGCATTACCATGGCAGGAGTGATGACCACCACAACCCATCTGTGGCTGGGGAGGTGTAGAGTAGATGACAATGGGCTGTATTTGTGGCAGATGTGGCGTTGAATAATTGTGCATGTATGGATCTGAGCGGTATCGATCTCGACTGCGTTCTCGGTGATAGCTTCGTTCGCTGCGGTCGCTTCGGTGGGTGCCATATTGTCTCGAGTCGTCGTAATATGGCTGCTGAACTGAAACATGCCTTTTCGACCTGCTATGTCTATGGTCTTCTTGGTCATCGTCATAGATCGATCGGGGTGGCTCGTGCCGTCGTGATCTCACTGATGGGGCTGCTCTGGTGTGTCTGGATGCTGCGGGCGAAGCACTTCTTCTGGACTGCAAGTCGTCTGCTCGTAGATGGGGACTGATTATCTCCTCTTCTACCTCCACAATGTCGGTTGGTGCTCTATGCTTGCTCTTGCTCGATAATGGAGCTGATGCTACTCGATCTCGATGTCTACTGCCTCGAGCTTCGATTATCGGCGGTGGTGGTGGAGGAGCGGCCTCGATGAGCAGCTGTTTGAGCGATTGCTTCTTGACCGGCTCTTTGAACTCGGGTCGGCCTGCTATGTAGGCGAGTGGTCCTCTGAAGGCGTTGACCGGGTTGACTGGTTTTGCTGGCTTCCGTCGTGGTGGTGGTGGTGGCAGCTTGACCCATCCTTCGTTCGACACTACAATGGGCATGATGAAATTGATCTCTTTGTGTGGTTCTGTTCGAGTCAATTATGAAGTGACAGTTAGTTCGATCACGAAAAGGGCATGGGAGTTGATCGAGGCATTGTGACATTGTGGCAGCCCAGCCACCAACATTGCAATCGAGGTGGCTGGTAAGGAGGCAGAACCAGCAGGCAGACTAAAATTCATGATTTGACAGTAGAATGACAACGCATGATGCGGAACTATGTCGTCGCACATGGACTGGCTGTTGTCGACTTCACGTTGACAGACTCTCGCACTGTTGATCTAGAGATTGGATGTCGTTGATGGTAGTCGCGTGCGGACAGGTACTGTGCGGCAAAAGCTTCCTATTTTGGCCGTGCTCCACGCTTAATACTGCTGCACCTGCTCTAGTACGACCACCATTCACAATGCCAGCACTCGTGAACAGTGCAGGCAGCAGAAACGGAAGAGCTAGTCTCAATGACCACCGTGGTTGTACTAGTGAGAAAGGGTATCAGCCTCTTAGTGTCAATTCCTCGCCTCTGTAATTGAAAGAGGAATTCATTTGTTTTTCCAATTCTCAAGATACTCCTAAGCAGCTCAGCCGCCTCGGGTTGACGCTCGACGGCTTGCAGGACCTGGACAACCACTAAACAGATGTCCCACCTAATCAAAGACTCCCTAAAAGCGCAGGCAGCGATGGCCGCCTTTTCATCCACCGTAAAGCAATTTTCCGAGGTCTGGAGCCAATCCGTGGAGCTGCTCGACGTCTTAAGCGACAAGAACATGCTCAGATGCGATGCGCCTGCCCGATGTGCAATATCGACTTGTGTATGGCAAAATCCTAAGACCTAGAACCCCTGGCATTTCTGCTGACCCTATGTTGCTATTTTCCGCGTACTCCATACGGACTCTGATCGCACATCCCAAGCAATCTTAGGCAGTGACCCCGATTAAGGTATGTCATCGTCGATAAACACAATCCTCAACATCAGCTTTGTCGTACTTTCAACCGACTTTTGTAGCATATGTGCAAGAATAAGACATGAATCAGATGCCATCATGAACTTGGGTCAGGATCGCTTAGGGAGACTGTGCCAAACACGTTAACATGGAGCGCGAAAGAACAAGGCTTAGATTTGCTTACCCTCGAGGATTGCCGGGCCGAAAAGAACAGCCGCGTCGTCAATTTTGCCCTGAGCGTCGGAGCTAGTGACAAAGACGTAGCTCTGGCCCGAAATGCCTGGTGGTATTGTGGCACTGATCGAAACATCGGCGACTTGGCCCATCATGCTCACAACCGATAAACCCGAGACAAAAGTGACGAACGATCCTGAAGGGATCACGGATGCGGCAGTGAACGCGACAGGCGCACCGGCAGATAGAGCCCCGCAAGAAGCGGCGGCCGCGACGGTTGAATTTGTGTAAGGGGCTGTGTTTTGGCTACTTTGAGTAGTCGATGCCGTGGTGTTCTTGTGACTGCACTGAGGGTTATTTGCTGTGGCCGTGGAGGCTGCAACGGCTGGTGTCGACGTTGATGACGCCGAGGCAGTCATATTCACTTGATTGTTCTGCGACGTGGATGAACCGCAGCCTTGTTGTTCGTTGGTAGAAAGAGATGCGAAAGGGGTGAAAGGTAGTGGCTCGTTGCTATCTGGGCAGGAAACGATGAATGATGCGGCGAGAGTGAAGACAGCAGTAGCACTAAGGGGTGTTCCGAATGCATTGGCTGCGGGCACAGCCCCGACCACTGCACGTTGAAGGGATGTGTGGAGAGCCTCGGTGACGAGTATAGAGCCTGCAGCCGTGAGGAAGTCCTTGTTGCTGAGCAAAGGGGCCCCACCCAGGTAGGCCGATGTGCCGACACCTTCAAGTACAGTGGAAAGCGTGAGGAACGATGCCACGTCAGTGGAGGGAAAGCTGTATGTGCATTCCGCAACAGGCTGCGATCCAGCCGCAGTTATCGCGTCGGAGAGGAATTGGACGTGTTGAGCTTCATCTTGAGCAATGAGTTGAAGATTTTGCATGTCATTGGCCTCAAGGCCGAAATCGGTGAACTGTTGTTGAGAAAAGTTCTTGAGACCCTGTTGGTAGAAGACATTCTCGAGGTGTTCAAGAGTCAAGGCGAATTGAAGGACAGTAGTATCGGTATCTTGCCGCTTCAGAAGCTCCGGGACCGACAGGACGGGGCGACCGAAAGCCCAAGGGAGTGATATGGCGAACAGTACGAGCAGAAAGAACATGGCGCCGTTGGTACAGTGAGTGTGTGTATGTCCCGCAGTAAGCTTTGTCTGTTAGGGTTGTGAAAAGAATGAATCGTGGTGTTGGATATGTAATTGCTCTTCAAACTGTTCCAACCATGGCAAAGCATCCGGCGGATGGAAGGTATTTGTGGTGAGAGCGTCTTGCGGCAATTGCTCGGAATGTGCTGGGGCAATGTTGGACGTTCCGGTCCCTTACCAGCTGCTCAATCGCACGGTGCTTCATCATCGGCGCCAGGCGTATGAATATTGCAAATCAAAGTGGCAGTCATCCCAAGTCCGAAACCTGTAGAAGACCGTAGACAATACTCTGTTCCCCGGAACTATTCCACCTTGATTTTCTTCATTGAGCTTTGCGCCATACCACCGTAAGCTTGCCGAAGGGTAGTCACGTTTCCGAGGTGCGATGTGAGGTAAGTTTCATTTCATGTTAACGCTCGCCGTCGACTGTGGAGGACCGGAACGGCAACGACCCGAGTACTGGTATCGAAAGAGGACCCATGGACTCCGGAATAGGCAGGGCGCGATTTCCAACCCAGTAAGAGGCTGGTAACATATCCTGCCTCGGTAGCAGGTTGTCACAGTCTGAGGATATCCTTTGTATCATGGGCTCTCAGACCCTGGGGGCTCCTAGTGTTGCTGGTGGCGCACTGATTGTGACAGCGCCGTCTTAAGGACTCGGATTCGCCGGAACACCGAATCTGCACTGCCACACGAAGAAGCCATGGTAACGTGTCGGTGCTGAGCAGTTTACTTCTGGCTGCCAACTGTGACCGCTCCCGATCCTGGATCGCACGGAGGGTCATGTTAAGAATCTGGGCAACTCAAGCTTGCGTTGCATGTTCTCTTCCGCGATACCAACCCTGAGCTCGAGGCTCCTCCAGGTAAGTAGAGTTCACGAGCTCCCTTGTATTCCACTTGATACGTAGATCAGTCCGAAGCTTAGCAGAAACACGATAGTTCCGTGGAGCTTCGCTAAGCCAGGCGACATCACGTCTGCGAGCACGTTGCAAGCAAGCGCTCGCGTAGAAGCCTGTTCTTGAATGGAGTAGCACTCCTTACGAGGCAGATTAAGCGAAGCACTTCTTGGCGAAGTTCCATTCTGAACCTGAGACGTCTCAGAATCATCCACCTGATACAAAGCAGGTTGCGCTGTGACCGACTTAGGGCTCAAATGCCACTAACCGATGATCACACTGCTGCGCATATTGTGCGATAGCGACCAGCGGCAACCAATGTGGCTCGCTTCGGCATAAAATTTCATGGAAGCAGATAATGAGATCGATGCGAACATCTTTTTGTGTTTACTGTAGGCTTTTACTCCGCCCTGGGAACCCTCGTGACGTGCCGAGCCGTTCTACCTTAAATCCGAACTCCGTTTTCTTACAGATTGTTCTTGCTGCTTATCACTCACCGAAACAGCGATGCCGACTCAGGCGTGCCCTCCAGTGGAGTTTAGTACACAGACCAGCGTGATCATGCCAACGCCTTTCGGTGAATTACCGCATCGCTAGGACTTTATACGGCGCGATGAATGTATCCATAAGCTCAGATTCACCAGTTAACACTTTATTCCAACAGTCCTAATGCTCGAATTCTTCGGGCACGCTTGCTGACATCGTGTCAGGGTGGAGGTTGACTCCGTCACGGGATCCAGACGACGTTGTGGCGCCGTTCGATACATTGAAGCACCTCTTTTACCTCAGAAAGTGTACCGATAAGACATCACGTATCATGCCATTATACTCATACAGTCTAACGAAGCGGACACGTCCACGCATGTCATGAAATTCAACACTGAGAAAAGTTGGTGTGCCACGACTCATTATCACATATTTCCCTCTCTGGACAACATGACCTGGTCAGTAAGCTCAATAGGGCGGTATTGGCCATCGCTTTCGGCCCGCAGGCCTCAATCGCTCGATGCTGGATCTTGATCCAGACAACGATGGCCAGATTTCTCGACCTTCCACCCTGGGGATTTGCGGGCTCAATGTATCCCACATTGAGGATGAGCTTTTTTACAGGGTCAGAGTTTATTGCTTGGATTCGGTGATTTGGATTGCAGTAACTTATGCAATAACAATATCCTGAAACACGACGACGGAGTCAAGCAGCTCCTGTAACGGAGCTTCTCCGGCCATGAAGCCATGAAAGAAAGCTGGTCCGACAAGGACATATTGATTCTCCTTGTCGGTCTTCCTGACCACCAGCGGTGCCTCCATACCTACCACGTATATGACAATGTCGTCATTGGTGGTATTGGGAGGGACCATGCCAACGAAGCCAGTGTTCGTGCAAGCAAGGCGCAAAGTATAGCAGAACTTAGTAAGTGCCTGCGAGAATTCCCGCGACCGTCGTTCTTGAAGCTCCATGTAACCGTTGAAACGCCAAACATACTCGACTACTTCCTGTTGTGTGAGGGTATCAGCAGCAAATTTAGGGTGAGCGTCTTTGATGCGATCAAGAACCGTCTTTCTGTACTGTGCTCTGCCACCGGTGTCTGAGTAGACATACTTCGTGAACCCGTAGTAGCTTTGAGCATGATCACAGTAATCATCTGGCTGGCCGCCTTCCAGACTCCCTGCATGGTTGCATAGAAGCGTTTTCCATACCACCTCGAGGTGATTGGTGTATTTGTAGACTGGAGATTTGCTGATCAATTGGAAGGCTGTGGCATATAATCGGAATAATTTGGGATATCTATCCCAGCTGAGATCGGAGTCTGAGTTCGATCGTGAGCATGGGGTCCGAAGACTGTTGGCGCTGGCGTTCACTGGATTATCAGGCACCAGGCTTCCACCAGCAACGGTATTAGTATTTGGGTCAGAATCGTTCGAAGAGAGCTGAGTGTCTACGTAATATGGAGGATTTCTCTCGTAGGTGTAAAGCGGTTCGACGTATGCCACTGTGCCCAGGCCTGTAACTGTGATCAACAGTTCATTCAAATTCTTACCTAGACGGATGGTGGACTCGGAAGTTCGGCTGTCTCCATGCTGATCAGGCCCATGTGCCGCCCATGGTGCTACCACGCTATTGTAAGGTATCTTTTCAATAGACCAGTCTGGTACCCACGAGGGCAGATCTAAAGCAGATCCTAGTATGCCGCAGCTTAGCAGTAACCTGTGACCCTGCCCGGCTGCAACGATCTTCTGAGCGAGGAGCTTGTAGACTGCTGGGGTTTCGAGGGCATAGTCCGGCTCTATCCCGAGATCATGGCTGGAAGGGCAAATATTGAGCATCGCGTACACTTTATCCCTTGGATCGCCTGCACGAGCTCTTCTGGCACCCTCGACGATATCAATAAGATGCAGATCCGACCGTGGTGGTATGATACCACAAAGTCCCATGTTTGTCATAAGCCACCATTGTCTGCTACCACGTCCTGCAGGATACTCAAGAACGTCTTCTCCTGCATGCAGCTTGCCACCAACGGGTAAACGGTGCAGAAAAGCCATTGCGATACCTTTGCACAGTTGAAGGGCTTCTGACTGCCACAACCCACATCGGATCTTGAGGTCTCGTGCCGCCAAAGCTTCCTGAAGGATCCAGGCACGGGAAAACCAAGGCCTGGCCATGAACTTTTGAAGCGTGTTCCATTCTTTACTGTCAGCAGGCGGTAATCCGCGCTCCTCGTATTCCTCCTCAGTCCAAAAGTCTTGTGTTGGAGGGTCGTCACGCCAATGTGCCTTGATTATTCGGCCCAAAATTGAAGGAATGTTTTGACTGCCATCCGCTTCTGACCCCAGATATGCTGTGACACTCTGAGCTGAAGAGTAGATGCTATACATCAGCTGGACTTGCTGGTTTCGTTCGTCAAGATCTTTTTGGTTAATACAAAGATAGTCAACCCACAGATAGCGAGGCTCAGTCTCATGTTGCAGGCATCGAAGCGCCATATCAAGATTTGCACCGATGGGAACTAGAAAAAATGTGTCAAGCCAGACAAGGCTCTGGTGGTGGTCATCTCCCCAGGTGTATGAGAGACATTCGTAGTTTGGTGCAGCTGAAAGTTCGTGCTCGGTCAACTCAACATGGAGACACCTAGATCTTGGAGTTCCAGTTTGGTTCGCAAAGGGAGGAACAAAACTTCGTGGAAACAATTTGAGAATGCGAAAATTGGTGCTGCGGGACAGTTTTTCGTAAGGATAGCTTGATGTCACATAGAGGACGTCCCCTTCTGGAATACAGTAGGGTGTAGTGCCAGGCGACCCATGAAAATGATGAGGAATCTCAGACTCCATACTGGATGAAGATGTCTTCCAAAGAAGTTATTTCGAGTAGTAACCTGTAGCCTACGGCACAAAAAGATGATAGATGGCTGTGATAGTGGGGAAGGAGAACATCTTTAGGCTGGGTGGTGTAGGCGTACAAAATGTGAGACAAGCCAGCAGGCAGTCAGAATATCATTGAGGGCTTTTTGTGCAATTCAAAAGGTCTTTCCCACATTCAAGGTTGGCCCGAAGTGGACAGGCGTGGCTCTATTACAGCGGTGGGTTAGGACCACGGCGCGCCATAATGACAAGATCCGATAACTACAGTTCCCGCCTATCTGCCCTTACACTTTTACAGCTGTTACGACCTGATTATTTACGAATTGATCAAACAAACCGCGGTATTAAACTTAACGTAGTCGAATTACCTACTATATATATATACTTAATCCCGTTAGCTATTATTACCTAAATCTAGTATACGGTAAGTATTATAGCGCGTAGTGGTCCTAACCTACTACGGTAAAAATAACGTAGTAGGTTAGGACCACCGCGCGCTATAATATTTAGGTAAATTAATAATAGCTATAACGACCTCCATAGTACTCTAAACCAGTATTTAGAGGATTAATCGTAAGTATAAGCGCTCGTTATGACTATAGTGCGATAATTGAATATGTACACGAAATTAGTGGACGAAATCTAGTGTACGGCATTATGGCGCGCGGTGGTCCTAACCCACCACTGTACTCTATGTAAATTCTGGGAGGCGCGCATCGTTACCGCACGTGACGAGACTGCGTCTCCGTATTAGTAGTCGCGTTCGAGAACTCGCTCAATGGATGGCTGCGGCAATGTTGGAAAGGGCATGCCAACGACGTGGCACACTGGGAACGATTGCTCTTATAAATGTCGCTTCTCATGCAAGGGTGGAGAAGTAAGCTGAGCGGAAATGAGTCTCGGCACCTAGAAGATCACTATCTGGCACTTTCAGGCTCTCCGCAACAGTCATGCTCTGGACTAATACAATATCAGATGCCGTATCAACACGCGTTCAACACGCGCTCAGCACGGTGTTGAGCCCCGTGCTGGCACGCTCTGACATACCAGGGTAGGGGAAGGTAGTAGTTCGATCTTGAACATCTAAAACCACCTCCCAGGTTTGCCAACATGGCGAATAATCCTCTTACCCCCAGAGCTGTTGACTCAAAAACCGAGCTTGCCCTTATCCCTGGACCCGAGCTTTTAATTGGCAAGCATGTGACACTGGAGCGCTTAACGCAGAACCATTTCTCTGACCTTTACGAAAACGTGGGATCTCATAACGACCTTTGGACCTGGTGGCCTGATGGGCCATTTAGCACGGCTTCCGACTTCGTTCGCATGCTAGATGCACTTCTCAGAATCGGCAACCTTGCAATCTACGCCGTCCTTCTGCTTTCCGGACCGCACCAGGGTAAAGCAGTCGGCTGTGCCTTTGCTCAGTCCGAAGAGCCTCTCACCAATCGAGTCAGCGAGATTGGAGTTTTGTTCGGTCC
>Ga0210040_10009335_pt1 | contig 11438 bp, 9 predicted proteins | sample CryGeyCG12114_NA_FD_185462 | JGI IMG/M metagenome (GOLD analysis project Ga0210040, IMG submission 185462) | Groundwater microbial communities from aquifer - Crystal Geyser CG19_WC_8/21/14_NA (SPAdes) (version 2) | ecosystem: Environmental > Aquatic > Deep subsurface > Groundwater | place: USA... | reverse complement strand
CTGTTGTTGCCATATTTTGCTGGTGGAGGTCACCGGCCAAGATTCATGGGTGTAGGTGCTTCGCTATTTGCTTTGGCGGCCCTTCTTTGTTCCTCCCCACATATTCTTCTTCCTCCGAAGTTAGATACAAATCCAGAGACTTCGACACAGTACTGTAATCTCAACAGTACAGATCTGTGCTATGTCCAGGATGAGTTTGGAATGGAAACTTTAGGGGAGCGGCCTGAAAGGCCGTTTTTAGTGTTCGGCATAATTTTTGCCAGTCTTTTAACTATTGGGTTAGGACAAACTGCAGTCTACACTTTGGGCATTCCATATTTGGATGATAATGTCGCATCAAGAGACTCGCCGTTGTATTTTTGTAAGTTTTTTGGTGCAAAGTGCAAGTTAAAATTTCTTCTTGTTAAACCTGATGTATGATGAAAATGATAATATTACTTTGCAGCTATTACCATTGGAGTTCGAATCTTGGGCCCCGTAACTGGTTTCATTCTGGGATCACTATGTACTCGTTTGTACATATATCCCTTCAGCGATGACTACCCTGAGTACGGACCCTCAGATCCACGTTGGTTGGGTGCCTGGTGGCTTGGAATGGTCCTCATTTCCTTTTTCCTCTTTATCGCCTCTTTAATAATGTTTGGATTCCCATCTCGACTCTCAAAGGTGAAAACTTCTACAAAGGTTGTGGCAGCACCTCGTCCGCATATTCGAGATTTCCCTATTGCATTGAAGCGTCTTCTGAAAAATAGAATCCTCGTGTTGAGAACTTTTTCTAGTGTGTTTCATCTGTTACCAATAAGTGGACTGTATACGTTCCTTCCGAAATATCTTGAAAGTCAATTCCGATTGGCTGCACATGAGGCCAACATGGTGGCTGGAATTGCGGGAATTCTGGTCATGGGATTGGGAATCTTTGGATCGGGCATGTGGATTCGTAGGCGAGAACCAAGTGCCCGAAATGTTGCCGCATGGGTTGCATTTAGTGCACTTTGCTACGCGTCTGGAATGTTTGCTTTGATGTTTGTTGGATGTGAAGCCGATGATTTTAATGTGCCCAGTAACATGAAGTAAGTTAAAGTCTTTCAATTTAATGATATCTTTAAAAAACAGTTGATTAATTACTGTCATTTATTTAAAGATTCCCAAATTGTGACACATCGGGGTGCAGCAATTGTTCGAATACAATTTATTCTCCAGTGTGTGGATCGGATAAGCAAGTATACTTTAGTCCGTGCCATGCTGGTTGTTCGTCAGTAGGAGAAAATGGCGTGGTACGTGCTTGCTAATAGCAATTTAATTTCAATGTAGAGGATACACATGCATAACTGATTACAATTTATTGGCTTATCTTTGTTTTAAATGAATGTAGTTGACCGATTGTGAATGTGTGGAGGAAGCAACAAGTGGCCTTTGTTCCATAGGATGTGAACTTTTCCCATTATATCTCGCAATTTTTATGTTTGTCGTGCTCATACATTCAACTTCTGAAGTGGGCTCCATGTTATTGACCTTACGATGTGTTGAACCCCGTGACAAGGCTATGGCGTTGGGGCTCATTCAATGTGCCATTGGGATTTTTGGAAACGTCCCTTGTCCAGTTATTTATGGATCTGTAGTGGACCGTGCATGTGTCATATGGGGAACAGATTGTCATGACTCTAAAGGTCATTGCTGGGTGTATGACTCGAGTAGATTCCGTACTTATTTTCATGGTAAGTTGAGTTTTTCAGCGCTGGTACAGGTATTAATTAGGTTTTAGCTGGATTTACTTCAGCTAACTTGATTTACTTATTTTACTTTAGGTTTAACAGGTGGACTGATGATGGTAGCCTTTGTGATAGACATAGTTGTTTTTTTTCAAGCCAAGTCAATATCTTTAGAACAAAAGAAAGATAAATTACCAGATGGTGCTTTACCTGGCGTACAAAATGAAGCTGATAAACAACGACCAATGCTGATGATTGAATCATGATTCTGATTGTAGATAGAAATTAGTTTGTTGATTTGTTGGCTGTTTACACCATATATCGAGATAATCAATATACCAAATATTATATACGAAACATTTTGCGATGACTACAGATTACTGTTGACAAATCTACCAAAAATATATGTTTATATACGTTGAAAGTAGGAAAGGGCAGCTATTTTTCGTGTTGTATCATAAATGGCATGATCAGAACAAATGTCAGTCCAATATCCAAATGGCTTTAATCTTTTATAAAACACAAAAACTTTAAACGCAAACCAAATGATTTTTACTCGAGTCACTTCGTATACTTTTAAACTTGGTATTGCATAAGAAACTTGTAATTCTGTTCTATATAACTTTGTATAGATTTTAGCTACTGATTTACAAAAAAAATTGCTGTTTTAAATACAGCTTTACATGCATTTTTAGGATTTTCAGTGCAAATAATCTGTGCTCAGAATCTCTCCCTGTGCTTTTATTAATTAGCTTATTGCAGTGTCTGCTAAGAAATGCATGTTTACTGTAAGTCTCCGTAATGGAAACAATTCTAAATAAGACTGTGTGATGTTGGTCACTTTGCTGTGAATAAAAGCACCGCTGTTTCAAATTATCAAGGATAAAATAAGTTATTAAAATACACACAAGGCATCAGAGTCTTCTATCCGTTAAAAGTCCAAAAATGCATTATTCATTTGAATATTTTTATTTAATTTCATTGTACAAATTGTGAAATAATCATTTGGCTACAAGTCGCGACCGAGATCTATATTTACAAACAAAGACACACAACAGTGCGCAGGTATGGCACATATTTAAAGTATGGTCACATTATATATCATTTGAATTGTCATCATAAGCATCATTTGGTCTACATCTATTGCAACAAGTCTTTAACCCATTGGGCCATATAAACATTCAAAAAAGTTACAAACTTTTAAAGCTCCAACTCTAGCTATCATAATTTTAAAATTCTTTGTCATCACCACAGGATCATGATCCAAACACAACGTAGAAACTCTCACTGATTGGTACATAAATTATGTGTATCGTATCCATAATCTATCTGTACTGTTTAAACAAGACGTCGATTGGGCTGATTCACAGCTAAGGTTGATTCAATTAATTTCAATTCAATACAATAAAATGTTGAGTGCTTAGCATTCCTCTTAGAAAATAAAGTTTATTATCTCCCTGTTCGGAAGACGAGCTTAGCTGTCTTTGTTGACTTATTAAACGGTTTGATTTTCAATTTTCCTTTTAAATTATAAGATAGTTAAAAGATGGAGGGAGTATAAGTCGCCTGTATTGTAAATTTTAAGATCGATACAATCCGATGCCAATCATAGACAATATTAATCCAACTGGAAATCTAGCAGCTACCTCCTCATAATCTCATCAATAGTAAATCCTCTACTTTTTGGTTTGGTCACAACCAAACTATCAATACTCGTGACAGTAGCGGCCTTCGTAGCTGCCGCCATCCCCCCTGGGAACATCAAACTGCCCCCACTATCTAAACCCACAACATCGACTAACTCATCCTCTTCTGTTCGACCACTACTACTATCACTACCACTGGTACTGTGTCTTCGACCCCCATTCGTATTACTATTGTTGCTATTACTATGATGGTGATGATGAAGATGATTGTGAAAACTACTAAAATTATTACTATTGCTACCACTACTACTATTATGATGAACGTTACGATGAGATCTGTGTGATACGACAATGTTTGTGCCCGCATCCACAAGACTATTCTCCCCATCTTCATCCTCCGACTTATTATTCTCATCTTCCTCATCCACATCGTCTTCCTCCTCTGGATCCTCCTCATCTTTGGCTCCCCTCTTGTTGAATCCACTAGAACTATTATTGTTACCGCTACTACTAGTATTGCTCAGAACATTATTACTATCCCCGTCATCCCCCACGGCATGGGTAAGCGTGTGTCTTCGGAGGTCACAGTTCCTTCGGAATACTTTCCCACAGGTCGTACATTCATATGGCTTGAGGTCGGTGTGTGTCAACAAGTGGGTCTTGAGGTTGCTCCGTTGATTAAACGCTCTCGAGCAAACTGGGCACTTGTGAGGGGACTCGTCCATATGTAGGATCTTGTGCACTGCCAGTGTTCGACTTTGACAGAAGCCTTTGCCACATTCCGTGCACTTGAATGGTTTCTCCTTGCTGTGAATGTACCTGGAACAACAAAGGAAAGAAGAATGGCTTTATAATGGCTCCACATTGATTACTACTGTCGATAATTAGCAGCCCAGCCAGTCATCTAGATGATCAGTTGCATTGTGCTACTAACTAACTAACTAGCCAACTGTTTAATAGTAATTTGAGATCCCAAAGAATGTGTTGCGTGTGTGTACAGGGTATGATGGTAATAACCATTGGTTTGGGTTGTTTGGTATGTCTACTAACTAAACTATATAGTTAGTAAGTATGGATGGACGGGGATGAGTAATGGTGTAGGTCTGAACCCTCATTTAGTATGCATGCATGCATGTGGAGGTAAAAAGATAAAAGCTTTTAATTTTTTACAGGTAGATCTAAGCAAGTAAGTAGTAGACATCGCAAGTCTTCGTCATCAAAGAGAGGGGAGAAAGATTGACTGATGCTTTTATCATTAGTTAGTAAGTATCTACAGTTTTTTTTGTTCTGTCGTTCTTTCTTGTTGAATTCATTCAGGGAGTTTATAGTTATAGTTAGCATGGATTGGAGCTTGGGATCAATCTGGTATCAAATCAAAGAGAGGAAAAAAATGAACAAAGTAATGGCTCATGGAATGTTATGCTACACCATTGCGAGATAAATAGAGGAGGGACAGAGAAATGTCTACTGACTCAGTCTGTAGAGTTAGTTAGTAAGAATGCATTGGATGCTGAATAACCAAGTGCTATTGATTGATACTTTAGTTAGTTAGTTAGGAAGGAAACCACCTGTATGTACTGTGTACACATTAAAGTTTTGTTAGCTATATTGCTAGTTGGCCAGTTTGAAAGAGAGGAAGAAAAAAAGTTATGTAACTGTGTTGTGTACATTTACTTAAGATATACAGGACTTGCATACTCCTGGAGAATGGAGCTAACGAACCAACAGCTAATAGTCAGTAGGAAAAAAATCCAGTTGATAATAATAATGCATTCATGCACATTCACACCGTGTAGTCGTAGTATTGCCAGTTTCTTATGAATGTGAGAACATCTCAGAGTCATAAATTTTGTGGGCTAAAGGCATCTTTTTCAATTAATTGTAATTTACTAGGTTACCAGTAAGAACTTTATGAGCGCAAAAAAACATAGGGTAGTAGAGTAGTTACCATTACCATATAGCAATAGCAAGTAAGTAGTCCTTTCTTGGTTCGTACTTTTCTTTTCTTAACCAACTAACTAACTGGTTTCTCCCCTCGATAATAATTATTAATAAGACTATTCAAGGGTCAATACTATTCGGTATTCCTTTTTAGACAAATTGGAAGCATTTGAATGCACAGCCTGAATATTTTGAAAACAAACCTCCTCCACAGGGAATCAATTGTTGATTTACGGTAAGAAAAGAATACAGTAGTGGAAGTTAGTAGCAGAGGCAACATCACAGTGGCATGTGCATCATCTATCTATCTCCATTCTATGCATCCATGAATGCATACCTACACACCAACTAACTAACTACAAAAAATATAATACAACCTTCCCACATTAGTAGCTTTGAGAAGTTAGAGCTAGCTAGAGAAGTGAGTGAATAAGAGTAAGTAAAAAAACTCTATTATGAAGGGATGCCTTCATCTCATAAGATTCCTTGAGTAGACACAATAGAAACTAACTTTAGAGATGATTCCACTCACTCACTCAACCTAAGCCTAGCAAAACTAACTAACAACAATCATGTACTACATGCTACACACTATGTCTGTGTGTGTGGGTTGAGAGGGGTGAGCACTTTTTATATACACTGCCTAGATAGCTCTAAGGGATCCGCATTCCGCCAAGTGTATGCAACCTTTAATTGGGTCTGGAATGTAGATAAAAAAGTCTTCTAGGGATCCTTAATTCTCCAGGAGAAACATCCATGCATATGCATAACACAAACTTAAAAACCTACCTATGCATGGAAATAACTCCAGTCGTCAAATTTAAATACCTTTGCTCTAAATAAATTACATACTGACTAGCTAGCTACAGAAATATTTCTCCATCAAAAAAACGTTGCATTCTTCCCACCTGTGATCTCTTAAGTGATCCTGACGTCGGAATGCTTTCCCACAAATGTCACATGAATAAGGCCTCTCGTCCGTATGTGTTCTCTCGTGAATCAACAGGTTGTAACTTTTGGTGAATTGCCGGTTGCAAAATTTACAAATAAATTGTTTTTTTGGTCTCGAAGATCGAACCATCGTGGTAGCGACAGCTGCCGCAGCCGCAGCGGCGGCTGCTGCGGCTTGTTGATGCTGCTGATGATGATGATGGTGGTGGTGATGGTGATGCAGTTGTGCGGCGGCAGCTGCCGCCGCTGCAGCCGCCATGTGATGTTGAACCATGAGGGCAGCAGTCAAATCTGTAGCTCCGGCTCCAGGATTCCCCCCACTAGTATTAGTACTACTAGCATTACTATTATTTTTAATCGAACAATTCACAGAATTTGTTGCACTGGACTCGGAAGATCCAAATGTGTGGATGGCTACTGGAGAAGAATGGTGATAAGCGTTGAAAAAGTTATTTCTACCAGATTCCGCACTACTAGAAGAGGAAATATTATGTGGAGATCGCAGATCAGGATTGCTTGTATTAGCATTGGCACTGCTCATTCTATGATGAATGAGAAACTTTTCCTTGTCCAGAGCCATCACTTGAGAAGTTGTGGATGAACTTGGAAACACAGGTTGGAATGCAGAGGATTTCAAAGGGTTTGTGGAGGATTTGGTCCCGCCCGTTGGCGCTCCATTGTCACCTCCACCGTAGTAGAGAGACATTTTGCTTCCTTTTTTGTCACAACACAGTCTAAACTATCTATGCCACTTTGTTTATGTACAAACCTATTCAATCTCCGGTAAAAATCCCTTCATAAATTGTCACTGTGTGCCGGGGAAACCGATTTTGACAGTTGTTTCACACTAATGAGAAATTAATAAGGTTGCAGATAATTGGCATAATGATGCTGGCACTAATGAATTCCAAAGTGGTGATGGTGCAGTACTCAAGATGAGCGAAATCAAGTAGAGTGAGTGAGTGAGCGAGGAACGAATGTGGAGTGTGCGGCAGTACAGTAGCTTTGCTTGAATGAGATGAGACTACCTGCCTTCCAACTTTATGCAGCAGGAGCAACAACAACTACTTGTTCAGTAGCTTTGGAATTCTCTTGGCTACTCTATAGCTCCTTATAATAATAAAAATCTTGGTCCATGCATGCATCCATGTACTGCTGCTCAAGTTAGTTGTGTGTATTAGTCTGGCCAGTACACGCAGTACACACACACACACACATAGCTAGAAGAAGATAGGCAATAATAAATGTTAAGTGTAATATTATAACCTTCAGGTAGTTTCATCATATGAGAGTACTAGTACCACTACCACCTCTCTTCGTGAGTTCGTGCCTTTTATTCTTCTCCGTTTTTTGTACAGAAGCATTCTTCTCTACTACCACTGTTGCATCTATGCATTTAGTTTAGTTAGTTGGCGGCTACTCATAAAAAATGGGGATACAGCTTATACGGTGGACAGGAGCTGAGAAATGCAAGCTATATACCATGGACCATGTATGTTACATACTATGACCAAGAAAAGGTTAGTTAGTTAGTTAGTTAGTTTGTAGTAGTAGTGAGCTCCTGGAGATACTGCACCTGCTGCTTACTCCACACACTACTGTGAACAAGTTGGCTTCTTTTAAGAGTAAGTTGGTAAGCAGTCTAGCAAGTTAGTTCACCATATTATGTATTCCATTGCTATGTGAGTGAGTTAGTTAGTTAGCTAAGGAGTAGATCTCTGGTACAGTAGAACGGCTGTGCTTGTTTTTCTGACCGCAGGGTATCTACCCAAGCTGTCTATAAAGAAAGTCAAGAGGATTTGACGGAATCGGAATGTAGCAGTGAGTGAGTGAGAAGGGAGCATCTATTGTTTTCCATCCACAAAGCCAGTTTTACAAGATTGGAGATTTTGGAGAGAAATTGTTAATCCGAGTTGAATAAATTTTCCTGGTTGCTCAATCAATTAATTCGTTTTGAAGTTAGCGATAGTTTGGTGGTTGGTTAGTACAGGGTAATATGAGACAGGGTTGAAAAATTGCATTGCATGGTTGGAGGTGGCTAAAGTCACTGTGCGATGTATAGCGGGTTAGATTGCATTGCATGCTCAGTAAAAATTTGGTATCCTCAAATTAGAGGAGTAAACAAAAGCTTCCTCGTAAACACTCAATGAATTGAGAGAGACATTTATGTGGGCAAATTTTTTCGCAAACTTTCATCAACATGCTTTTCCTATCTCATTAAAATGTTATCTATCAATTTTTAGAGCCCTCCATAAATTATATGTAATTGCGCCAAAACTGCAGACTCAACTTGTGGTACACTCTTACATGATCATAAAACTGGGAAGATACTTAAAATCAGCCGTGCATAATGAACTGTCGTCTTTTCCTTGCCCACTGTGTAAAAGGAGCACATTTTTCTCGCATCGTTCATTCCTGCTCTTTTCCCTTGCCCACATGCTATAAAAGGCAACTCTCAAAGTGACGGATATAACAAGTTGGCAGTCCCAACTTACCTCCGTGTCCCTATCATATCATCATTATCAGTGAGTAGATACTTTTAGCTGCTACCCTATTGTTTGTCGTGCTAGTGCTACGCATGCATCCATTTCATTTGATTTCATAAGGAAAATCGTAGTCTCATCATCATCTTGTCTTGTATGTACGCAGTAGTAAGTAACCAGTCAAAAAACTAACTATGGCCAACCAACTGAGCAGACAAGTGCTTGGTCTCTCTCAGATTTGAACTCAAGTGAGTGACTGGCAGAGTTGTTCTGTGGTAACTAACTAACTAACCATACGTTCATTTGAAAGCAATCTGCCCTAAAGACATATATTAATACATAGACCGGACAAGAAGCAACTCAACTCTTGGTATGTGCACACAGAAACCTAAAAATTGACAATACGAAAAGTACAGTTGAACATTATTATGGATGGCATCTTTGCCCCCTTTTGCACAAAAAATGTAAATTCATGAGCCATATAGTCTTTATTTTATCGACAAGCTTGTACATTGACCTACAGCCTCCTCATTTCGTTCCATGGTTGGGAAAAATAATTTCAAATTCTTTCCTTCACGTTTATATTACCTTGTGAATTTCACGGTAATGAATTCATGGGAACAATAGTCAAAATGTGCTCTGAGGATCCCTTGAGTCACAGTCAATAAAGCGTTGCTAGATAAACAAAGAAATTTTTATTCATACTCCTTCAGATTATACATACATATATTTGCTTGCTGCAACGAAACCATTTCACTGTGAACATTTAATACTCTGTACTCAGTAACTACATAACTAGGAACATATTACTAACTAACTAACTAGTCTGACTCACTACTTAAATGCTAAGAACAAATGTACACCAGGTTTTTCTTATGCACACATAATAAGTTGAATGGAGCTAGTTACATAGACAATTTTCGAGCATACGGTGAATAGTACATAAAACACAGTACGCGTAGTACAAGTGAGCTTTTGGTGAGACAATGGAACAAGTGTGTACCAGTATTAAGCCGTAACATGTTTTAGTTACTTCTAACTAACTAAGAAAACCCAATAGGCTTACCAAATGTCATCTTTTTTTTTCCTGGACGAGCCTAGGAACCCAAGTAGCATATAACACACACATACACACAGAATTTATCGTATTACAATGAACGTAATAAGCTGTATATTATGGATGCCATATATCATTCTTGATGGCTTCTTTTTTTGGGTGACTACTACTTTTTGGGTGATTATCACTTGTTACTGAAGTTAGTTTGCTAATATGTACAGCTTCTGGGTATCTGTAGGGAATTCTTAGTAATTCAATGATAGATACATTAGATAGTTGCTAATAACTAACTTTTTTCAACGGCGTTTTTAATATTATCGTAATTATATGGTTGTGCATTAGAAATGATGATCCATGTATTCACCTTACACTATTTACACAGAGGGCTGGCTATAGAGCATTTGCTTCGCGTTCTTCTTCAGTTTCCCCTTCGAGGCTGTCATTTGGCGCATTAAACTGGACATTTTCAGTCTCCATGTTTCCTTCTGGTTCATGTTGTTGATTTGTTTCGTACGCGAGTTCTTCCTCTTCTAGAAGAAAAGAACAACAGGAAAAAAGGGTTATAGGTTGCCATACTGGAAATGTCTGTTTTTTTGTTGAAAAAAACTGCCAGTGGTACATACACACAATAGTGAATCGTGTGTCGAATAATTCACTTACTAAATGTTTATTTTGGAGTTTGAAATGAGAAAGGAAATTGTACATGCTGCTTATTGAGGTATATTACAAAACTTTCAAAAACAGAGTGTGTGCATACAAAAAGTGCAAATAATCCTTCGTTTCCTCATTGGGATGCCTTTTAAAATTTTACACGCTACTGTGACAGGACATGAGCTTATAAGCTAATGATGGATTAACCCAAAACAAAGGATAGAAGAGGCTTACGATGTTGTTCCTCGTCAAAACCTGTCCAATAGACTTGCTCATCAACCATTGGCTCCTGAGGTTGCTCATAATGGTAAGTAGATGGCTCTGGGACTTGCTGTTCTTCCTCTGGTTCCCCATACGAAAAATAATTTGTCTCCTCTCCATACACGTGCTCCGGAGGATCATACTGGTGGTCAGATTCCACTTGCTCATGAGATGTGTGGTCATACCCGTGCTCTATTTGCTCTTCTGGCTGGGAAGGATACTGTTGAGACCAAAAAGATGGCTCTTCTTCTTCTTCATGGTCATCATGGTCATCATGCTCGTCATGTTTTTCTTCGTCGTCATGGCCATGCTCATGATCTTCCTCTTCGTGTTCATCCGAGTGACCATGTTCTTCTTCTGCTCCGTGACTTTCCTCTGAGATGACAATAATTTTAAAATTATGTGTTTGAGTCTGGTTTGTAGGGCTGTAAATTAGTTTATTTGTAGACAGAGCTAACAACAAATTGGTTGAGCTGGCTACAACGCGATTATCGTTGGTTGAATCATAAAAATTAAATATTAAATACAGACCATCCGGAAAAAGGGCGTAAATTTTTCCTGTCCTGTGCGTGATACATTTGTACAGCAGGATATGATATTTACGTTCTTTTTGCGGAAAAGGAGTACTACAGTTCATTTTTTCTCAATACTGAAATCGCGGGCTCGAGTTCTCGATAGCTTAAAGTGGCATACAATTTACACGCGTCTTTTTCCCATCAATTGTGCATGCAAAGTTCAC
>Ga0210040_10009333_pt1 | contig 11440 bp, 13 predicted proteins | sample CryGeyCG12114_NA_FD_185462 | JGI IMG/M metagenome (GOLD analysis project Ga0210040, IMG submission 185462) | Groundwater microbial communities from aquifer - Crystal Geyser CG19_WC_8/21/14_NA (SPAdes) (version 2) | ecosystem: Environmental > Aquatic > Deep subsurface > Groundwater | place: USA... | reverse complement strand
TTACTCTCAGCGTGGAAGCGCACGCGGAACAAGTCTCCATTTCGCAACTGGATGCGGTACTCCTTGAAAGTAGCCAGCATCTTCCTCTCCCCAGCTTCCGTATCCGCGCTCCTCACCAACCCAGCCATCCTAGCGGTGAACTCCTGTATCTCATCCCCAAAGGGTCTCATACCAACAGGAATCTTCAGCGCTTCCGTATTCGCGTCCAAGATTGCTTGCGACAATTCGAAGGGCCCGCGGACGGTATACGGCAAGTTCTTCTCATAGGGACGATGAATCTTCAAGTAGAAGATGGTGTCCTCCCCCTGCGCGAGTCGCAGATCGGCTCCTTCCTTCCGGAAATCGAAGAAGGCAATCGCGTCGGACACGGTGAAGTTGCGCGGCTGGCCGTCTGGCATCACGGCGGTGGTGAGGTACGGACTGCAATTGTGCTTGTGGGAAGGCCAGTCGGCGCGTTGGCAGGCGCGTGAGCAGTAGCGTCGGTTCTTGCAACGGCTGCAGAGGAGGAGGGTGGGCGAGGTGGCGGTTGGGGTGCGGGAGCAGGTGGAGCATGCGTGGGTGCTGAGAGGGGGAGGCATTGTGGATGCTGGAGCGTCGAGAGTAGGCAGTTGCACGCTCAAACTGCTCCGGGACCGTCTAAACATAAGAAGTAGTATGTTGCGTACACCGCTCTTCTGAATCTACATGTCATCTCATGTAGGTTTGCGCCGATATGTATTTGCTGCGTCTCAGAGCTGCAGCGAGCCGGTCGCACAGGACATGGGTTTCCGAAAACAACTAAACGTATTCCCACGGCATGGTGAACGCTAATGGCAAACGAACAAAATAGGGCATCGCGAATGTCTTTCAACATTTAGGTATGCAGTCGTTGACAAAGAGAGATGCCAGGTTCATACGTCTTGAGACCTGTCTTTGCACTCTTTTTCTGCACAATTTCTCGTCGCAAATTGGTCACAACGCCCTTATGAATAAGACTTGGGAAAGGATATCATCGCCGCCCTTTTGCACGAGAGTTGTATCAAGTTTCGGCTAGCTGCTTCGTCTCACCCAATGCAGCATCCCGATACCTCTGCCCAACATGCATACATTACTTTGACTCATGAATGGCGGTGTGAACACTCCTGCTCCCTCGGCAGAGCCTCAGTTCTCAAACGCCATTTTTGATGTTGTTGTTGTCATACAGCTTCCATAACAGCTTGCTCGTGCTTGCTTAAAATCTCCTCGTAAGAACTGTAGCAGACATACTGCTTCTTATAGGTATGGCCTTCCTCTCAGACAAGCGACTTAATACTTCTCCTATCTCCACATCTCAACACTTCATTGTTGATCTCCCATCAATCTGTACACCATGCTCGAAAACCGCATCCCCACTCTCCCCCGCGAGGAAACCAACACGGCCAGCAACCTGAGGAACATGATTATATGTCCATTCTTCCCTCCCTTAACCCTTTCCACTCCATTCCCCAGAGCTAATTCCACCCCTCAGCGCAAGCCAAAGGCGTCTTCGGCCCCGGCCGCCCCCACCTGGACACCTGCGACGTTATCTTCACCACCACGACTTCTCCCACGCCCATGTGCCTGGCAAAGGTCGTTGCATACGTGAGAGTGCCATCAGATGACGCGAGGGCCAACAACAACTGGCTCTTCATCATGCAGGGCAGTAGCTCAGAGGGCGTGCTGAATGCGCTGGAGGATTTGTGGAATAGGTTGCTGGCTACGACGCCTGAGCGTGTGAATGGTGAGTTTTGCTGTGTTGGTGCGTTGGAGTACGGGGCTGACGAGAAGGTGCAGAGATGGAGTTCGACGAGGCGTATAGGAAGTTGTGGAAACCGACGACTTGATTGGGTTGTATTGGAGGGTGGAGGGGAGAGGAGCGAGGTGAAAGGATTGGTAGGTGGTGGTTAAAGTCGTTGGCTTCTTCTATTCATGAGTATGTATGTGACCTCGACGCTGACATATAGCATTGTACAAAAGTAAAAGTCAATCTCCATCACCCCACCTCAGCACCTCACACTCATACTCCATCTACCCAATCCATAGTCCCACATTCGGATCTACACCCCCAGTCAGCCCCTCTTCCCTCCCGACTCCCCTCAACACTCTGTACTCACCTCTCATACGCACCGGCACCTTCGCCTGCACCTCCCTCCACAGATCCTCCGTCGCAGCCATGACGCCCTTCTTGCTCCTACCGCTCGCTAACATGCACCAACGACTGCCGTTCAGCCCAACGTGCTCTGCGTAAACGATGGCCTGCGCAATGAACGTGTCGCCGACCTTGGTGTGCATGACGTCGAAGGCGGTTTGGCGGAACTTGAGGGGGGTGTAGTCGCCGGGGCCGTAGATGGCGTCGAGTTGGGCTGAGGAATGTTAGTGAAGTGTGGGTGAGGGGTGGCAGATTAGGATGAGTGGAGGCTTACCGATGATGAGGCGTCGGAGGTGGTAGACGCGTGCGATTTCGTCGGGGTGGAAGTGGTCCATGGTGGTGGTGTTGCTGGCGGCGGTATCGTTGTGTGATTGTTGATGCTGGAGTGTTGGTGAGTTGGGAGTTGTTGGGAGGAAGTGGAAGCTGAAGTACCGTGCGGCTATATCATCGCAATTGCCTTATGGCGTGCCGCTCCCGGCTTTTGACCACGTCGCGGCTTCTTTCAGATCCGAGAAGGGAGTTGACGACCGGTGTCGCCAGGCGGTGGGAAGTGTCGCACACCGGATAGCGTCAAAAAGTCATCACATTACATACCACAGGAAAGAGCTCTCATTTTAGGTGACAGAGAATGTATGTGCTTCAAGACTTGGTGTAGTCAAATCCCGTGTTGATGAGCTAGTGTTGGTGTCTAGAATTTGAGACTCCCCAGGACGTTCTTTGAGACCGGCTTTGACCAGACCTGAGTAGCCCCACGCTCTGTTCGTAAAAGAGCAGGTGCCTAAAGCCATGTCGCTCTCCATCACTCTCAACTTAGGCTAGTCGAACTTCCAAACGCCACTATTGCTGGTTTTCTTGTCTCCGTAGCTCATTTCTGCACAGCATGTCAGTATGCCATCTTACTAAGCCGTGCAGCGTTTTTACTCAGAGGGATCTCGAGAGCGGCGACCTGAGTCATTGTCCAGAGGTCCTCTAGAGCATAGAATACCCCCTCCTCGCTACGGCCGTCGATCAGCATGGTCCATGTCGAGAAGTTGTTGGAGCCGTCGACACCGTGTGGATAGGCGATCGCGCGAGCGACAAAGACCTTGCCGTCTCTAAAATGAATGACATCGAAGCTACCAACTTGGTTGCCTGGGCCAAAGACAGCCCGAAGTTGAGCTGTGTCCACATGTGAGCTATCATTCGCGACGTACGCCTGCACATGCATACAGATGATCATGTCCCGAAGGTCCTTCGCCCTGCTGATCTCTTCGCGAGGAAAGCCGTCCATTATGTTGTCGTGTATCGTGTGTAAGCTGTTCGATTTAGGAATGATGGTGATCGCGGTTTGTATAAATAGTTGAGTGTCGCCACGGCAGATGTGTGTGTGCAAAAGTCGTGACAGACTCTCGTCTTCTTCGGGGTGCGGAGAACCACATGTCTGCCTGGGAGGAACGTTAGAGAAGGAACAGGCCGGCTCGACAATCGTAAATGCCATTTACAAGGCTACTCCATATCTTTTGGCAGCCTCGATGGGATCGGAAAGATCGAGACTTCCCAATGATGATTGCACCTCACATCACCATAGACCGCTCTCTCCTCCACTGAGGATCTCCAGGTGCGGTCCACGAGAGTGCAAATAATTTGAGTGCCGAAGCATTCGTGCGACCATGTCGCTGCTAGCGGAACTCGTAGATATCACCTCGTCGCAGTTCTGTCTCGCATGTCAGTCGGTAACACGGCTGGAATGCACTTTCCATCCATACCTTTCATCGCCGGGTCTTTCGCGTCCAGAGCCTGCAACTGGTTCCAGAGATCCTCCATCGCATTCATGACGCCCTCCTCACTACGGCCCTCACGCAGCAGCCTCCAACGCCTGTGGTCGTTGAGCATCACCTCACCAGCGGGCTTGAGGTACACGATGCCGCGCGCGACGAAGACGTTGTTGAACTTTTGAACGATGACGTCGAACTTGGTGTAGGTGTTGTCGGAAGACCGGCATTCGTTGACCGGGCCGAAGGTAGCTTGAAGCTGAGCTGCGGGAATGGAGTTAGCGATTGTTGTGCTGCTGCGTGAGAGATACAAACAGACGATCATGTCCTTCAGGTTCGCCGTGGCGTTAATCTTCTCGCGCGGGAAGCCGTCCATCTTGACGTTGTAGTTCTCGTCTTGCTTTCCAGGATGCGAAGGCGTTGCTCGACATGTGCCGCGAGTCCGTGCGGCAAAATGTTTTCAGCAAACGCCGGAGGTGAAGTTGTGATTTTGCGCACCTTCGAGCAATAATCTGCGCCTCGCTCTACTGCCTCTTGCTACGTTCACCGACAACTAGACGAGTCACTTACAGCACTCTTCGAGACTTCGCTAGCGATGTCTATCTCACTTCCTGAATACGAGCGCGCCCAGCAATTGCTCACCGTTCTGCAAGTCCGCCGGGAGCTAAAGTCTCTCATCATCTGTGAGCGCACCCTCGTCTCTTTCCCACACACGACTTCTAATCCCAATCCAAAGCACAGGGTCAAGCTATCTATGGTAGCAAGTATCCAGTCGGTAGCACTTTTGACGTCGTCCTCGAGAAGTTTCCTTCACGCGAGTTTCCGGATCTCGAGCTTTACGAGTGGGCGGCTTCTTTGCTAGTCTACACCAAAGCAGCATCGTTCCGGGACAAGATTTATATCTTCAAGACTGACGCAAGTCATGCTGAGGCCAACGATGCCCTGACTGCTCTGCTGAATGCGCTATCTGATGACTTCCGTAGTCCAAAGTGTGAGTGCGGATCAAAGAATGTGCAAGTCATGTTGCTGATAAGATATTAGATGCCACAAAAGGCGTCTTTGAAACCGACAGAACCGCATACGACATGGGAGGTTGGTAGGAGGGTTTTGGGCGAGAAGTACGTGGCGAAACACAACGGAAGGTTGAGATGGATTGACTCACGTGCATGATGAAAGTGCATGCGTGTCAGGTTCAAGGAGTTGGATGGTGCGTGCTGTACATTTTTGACAGAAGGACGAGGCATTGTGCGACACCCAAAACACAAAGAAAGAGCTTCTATCCATTGGAAGATTATTCAAATTGTACCTGATAGATGACGTGCTAATGAGATTCTCCCAATCATGCGGCGCTGGATGATGTTCTTGATTGTGTCGGTGAAACTTTGCTTCGTACCTAGGTAGAGCGTACAGGTAGGAAGCCTGGCTTGTTGACTCCGGCCGCCATGAAGCGCTGACAACGGTCAGATGCATCGCAATGTCTCTGATAGATGAATGACGATGAGGAGAGATGTCATGATCTTGCAAGCGCAGCAAGCGCTCATGTGGCCAATTGCACTAGAGACGATTAGTAAGCGTGCACCGCCGGAATTCCGAGCTCGTAATGTGGTAGCGTTTTAGCGTCACACTTGCCATAGTTGCACAAGAGAATCCAAGGGACTCGTAGATCTCGATACCATGTTCATCAACTTCATATAATGCTTTGTGTCCCATGGCGATCAGCAATCGGTGGTAGGCTGTAAGCTTATTAGCATCATGCGCTGCTAATCTGAGCTATGCAAGCTCTACCAATGAACGTGGCACTGCCCAGTCAGCACGTGCTGCGGCTTTCAGCCCGGCGATGCACACCTATCTGTTCATTCATTCTTTCAAAGCACCCTTGGATCGTTCGCACAGTCCTGAATACCCCCGCATAAACCAACGTATCATACTTGGACAGAGCTCATTGTGTACCATTAGTCTCCAGAGATGGCCATGGCCCTTTCGACTGCAGTCAGGCTGAAGCCTGAGATACGCCTCGCTCAAGCGATCTCCCAATTCGAAGCAAATCTTTCGAGCACACACAAAACAGAATTCCAAAGATCGAGAGCTCAGTCACTCAAAGTCCCTCCTGATACTACTGACGTCATGCGCTTCACTGCAGACGTTGATCGTCGCATCGCCAAGGGCAGTCGATGCCTAGGCCCACGTTTTACAAGTTTTCTGAGTAGCGTGCAGCAATTTGCGGCACTTGGAGATGTGATCGTTGGAGGCTCTCAGAATATCATCGCTTGTGGTGTATGGTCCGTAGTACGCATGTCTATACTGGTACGTTACCATTTCTGCACTGCTTTCTTCGGATGTCAGAGTAGCTTGAGTAGCTGCAAGCAATTATTTGGCATCTCCGAAGGGATCATCGTAGATGCTGAGACTGTCAGCGGTTTATTGAAATACTTTGGGGGTTTCTACTAATAGTCGCACAAGTCAGCAACCAAGTTTTCGTCTTACATCGAGAACCTATCCGTGATCTTCATGGAGATCGGTCGATCGAGCCCACGCCACCAGGAACTTGCAGTACTCTATCCACGCTCGATTACCCTACAAGCGCATATCAACGAGTACTTCATTATTGTTGTTCGTTTCTGTGCAAGTATCCTTCACTTCGCACAGAAGTCTGCTTTACGACAATTCGCATCTACATTGAGCGATGCAACAATCAAAACAACTCAAACTGAACTTGCCGCCCGTGCAAAGGAAATCGGAGATGAGATCCAACTGCTCGTTGCTCGACGGATTGAAGATGAGGCAGAGGAAAATTCACAATTCCGTTCTCTGTCTAAGAAATTTTCAAAATCAGTTTCTCACCAGCAAGACGTAGCGGCTAAAATTCGAATACTCAACAAATGCTCGTCATACGATTATGAGACTGCCTGGAAACAACTCCGGAAATCTGGAAACACAACTTTGTTTGCTCAGACAACTGACTATCTGGAGTGGAGGATGCAGACCAAATCATGCACTCTCCTTTACCTTGGTATTCTTGGGTGTGGGAAGTCTGTGACAATGGCGAATATAGTCGATGATCTCAACCTTTCTATTGCGGAGAACCACAAAGCGTCAGTAGCGTACTTCTTTATTCGACCTGATATCCCAGCAAGCTTACAGGCTCGGACCGTCATTGGCGCCATCGTCCGACAATTACTGCGGGCGAAACACAATCTTGCCAACATGGCCGAAGGCAGCAATGTGGCGTTCGGTAAGGAGAATATGCTCTCTCTCCTTCGCCGCTCGATGCCGCGGCAGCACAAGATTTACCTCGTCCTAGACGGACTAGACCTCTGTCAACCTTCAGGAAGATCAGAAGTCACCAAGTTCTTAGGCCAACTACAAGAAAATTTCTGGGTGCTTATATGTGCCTCGTACCGTCAGGAACCGAACGTCGAACTCGACGTAACGCTGCACAACTTTCAGTCAGTGAAAGCAGTCTTATTGCCTGATAACGAATCAGACATCAGGACCCCTATGGCACATGTACGCTCTGAAAAAGACCGTTCCATCCGGTCTTTTTTTGGGTGGGTAACCGCTCTATTTAAGACCTATAAATAAGAGTCTCAGGGGTCTAAAAGAGACCGTTTTCTTAGCAAAAATTTAGGGTGCCTAGGTGCCTTAAGGGCTGCAGCTGTAGCTAGTGAAGCACGTACGTACATTGTTAAAGTTTGGATCACTAAGTCCTTAAGTACTAAGAGGCTGAAGGCTTCCATCTCATCGTTAATAGGCTGCAACGGTGAGCCCTTTAGCAAAGGAAGCCTCTTAAGTACGCCTACCTATATAATTTAGCTAAATCGATCGAATCTGACTTCAGATAGAAGCAATGTGGAAGCCCTATACCGTAAGAGAGATCTAAGCATTGCCAAGGAGCAAAGTTTAGTACAGAATACTAACAAATAGATCTTATCTAATAATCGCTATCTAATCAGTAGTTCGGTCTTTCTTAGGCCTGCGCTCAAGCGATCTTAAAAAGATAGGATGGAAGCAGCCCTCATATAGATCGAATTCGAGGAATCGGTCTATTTGAGATCGTCGATAGTCCATAGGGACCTTCGTCGAAGCGGAGTTGGCACGTCGCTTAGAGAATCGATCCTTGATACTAGGCGACGCAACGCTTATATTGGAAATTCGGCAAGCCTTGCTTGACGGATCGAAGGGTATGTTTCTGTGGGTCGCACTTCTGATACACTCACTATGCACTCTGCATACGGATGAGGCTATTCGAGACGCTTTGTCTCATCTTCCACGTGATCTCTCCCAGATCTACTCTCAGCTTCTTGAGAGACAAATGGAACCTGGAATCAAGTACCAGAGAAGGATCTTCGAGCTCATCACGGCGGCGCAGCGGCCGCTGACTACGAGTGAGATTCGGGAAGCTCTCAGTGTCACCATTGGAGACACAACCTGGTCAACAGCAAAGCTCATCAACGACGTTTACTCGACGCTGGCCACTTGTGGATGCCTTGTGATAGTTGACGAAGAGGAACTGACGGTACGATTCGTGCATCCTACCGTAGAGCAGTTCCTGTTCGAGAGATACCTCGACCTTTCGGGAGACTCGATGTCGATAGACGCGTGTCATAAGACCATGGCAGAGGTCATAGTGACTTACTTGAACTTCGGGGTTTTTATGACCGACATATCCACCTTTCGCATCCCACATGTCAACGTCGGATCTACACCGTCCAAGGTGATATCTTCGACTATGGCGTCTTCCAAAAGCGCCCAAAGCATCGCGCTGAGGCTTCTCAAGCTGAAGAAACGCTCTGACTTCGACATTGGAAGAGTCATAGCCGAAGGACTTCAAGCTGATAAAGAGAGCCAAAGTGACACTGTGGAATATCATTTTTATCAGTATGCCAAAGACCATTGCTTTATTCATGTTACCAAGTCTTTGCCACGAGGTCCACACATCAAAAAATTGCTGCCTCCACTTCTGGTCAAGGTCGGCACCTTGAACATGAGGTTGGATTCAGGGACCTTTCATCCTGCCGATATAATGCAACCTCACTCCGTATTCAGCCAAGGCATGGTTTCAACTGCTCGGAACAACGACCGGGAACTGATGGAACTGTTTCTCGAAGCGAATCGGAGCTTCACCAAATCGGCGCAAAACATACAATTGGCACTCAGCGAGGCAATATGCATGGGCCTCGAAGACATGATAGAGCTACTTATAGCGGATTCTGAAGCTGCCCACTACTTCAGCTTGAAAAGTGCAACTTACAAGGGAGCTCTTTGTCATTGGGCACACAGAAGCTTCACGGAGTTCCATGTTGAGCTTGATTTCCTCGGAACAACATCAGACTCAGACGTTAATCACCTTTGCAAGTCAGGAAGGACCTTGCTTGCGTGTGCGATCTGGGGCAACAACGAGACTGTACTCCGTGCTCTGCTGTGCGATGGAAGGATCAAAGTCAATGCGGGAGGTTCACAGATGACTCCGATCTGGGAGGCGGTCAGAACAGGGAACACATATGCAGTGAATGAGCTAGTGAGCCGTACCAACAGACTGGACTCCGGTGGGAGGTTTAGAGCCAATAGTGTGGAATTCAAGCCCGGTGAGATATCAGCTCTCATCTCATTCGCCATGAGATCCGACAGGATGGATACAGTCGACGGAGGTCAGACGCGGTGGTGGCAGTCGTTGACTATAAGGAAAGCTGAGATCGTGGCGACGCTATTGCGTATTAGCGACTTCCATCCAGAGATTGGGGATAGGAACAGGATGATCAAACTGGCAGTACAGACTGGTAACCAATTCATCAAGGACAGACTGCAAATGACATTACGAGAAGCGATAGAACTGGATGATGAAGACTGTCTGGCAAGGTTAGTGGGCGCAGGCATTTACCGGAGCACTCCAGGTGTACGTCTCGACTCCAATAGCGAAGTAGAACTGTGGGAAGCTGAAGAAAGAGCTGCTTTGATCAGACTGGCTGCAGAGGTGGGCAATCTGAACATGATACGATGGCTGCAGCCATCATCGAAAGACGCGACCATACCGCGACGGGTACCTACGTCTCCTAAAAGCACGCATTCGGTACACTCAGAACCAAGTGACGTTTCGACTCCTCGCAGGATACAGTCACCGGAGCAATTGCTGCTACAACATCCCGCAGAGGGACCCCCGCACGCACAGTAGAGGTACGTTTTCGAGTAATCGCTTCATCGCTCAGATATGTGAAATAGCGTCATAGTCTTGACCCTTTTGAAACGGCACTCATCGCGGCTTGGTATTTCGACCACTCATCGCTGCACCGTCTTGCTCCACCACGCCACATTTTTCTCGCTCTGTACCCGATATCCATGCCAAACCGCACCCATCGCACCTCACCACAATCGACTGCGGACAAATCTGGCGCTATTACATCTTCCACTTCCAACTCCAATGCGCCCCCAAATTCCCCAACATCTCCTCCCAAATCCTCAGATTCTCACTCCACACGCCATCCTTCATCAGCACCGCCTCCCTCGCTTTCTCCGCATACAGCACCGCCATGTCCGCATCGCCAGCGGCACTATAGGACAGCGCCGCGAAGCCGTACGCAACGTCCATGAAGCCCTCGAGCCCCTCATCACGATGCAGTTGCAGGAGCTCTTCGGCCAAGGCGGGACTACCCGGGGATGAAGAAGACCAGTCGTTGAGGTGGGATTGCAGGGCGTGGATGCGGGAGAGAGTGGTGTCGGAGGTGGGGGAGGTGCAGCGGGAACAGGTGCAGGTGAAGTGGAAGCCGGATTGGAGGTGGGCTTGGCGCTGTGGTGTTGGGTCGAGGGGAGAAGTGTCTGTCATTGTTAGCGGTGGGATGAAGGATGTGGTAGGTGGCTTACATGATATGGTAATCTCCTCTCCCTCCACGATATCCCTCGTTGCACGCACCGTATGACTCAACATCTCGGTGTCAATCACGTATTGAGCACTGTAGCACAATCAGATAAGTCGCAACCCAATGACCTCCGCAAGGGTTAAGTTCACTCACTTCGCCGCACACGCATGATTCGCCCTACTCGTCTCCGGCCACACCGCAAGATGCTTCACGCCCCCCACCTCCAACTGAAACGTATTCGCCTTGACAATATCCTGCACCCTTACCCTCTCATCGCCGTACACATAACTCAGGCCCAGGAACTCCTCTTTGATCTTCTGGGGAAGCTGCTCAATCGCCAAGCGCCAGTACTTCTCCCGCTCCATGGTCCCGAGCTCGTCTTCTAGGTACGCGATGAAGGCGGGTGTGTATGTTGTGATAAGGTTGCCGAAGACGAGGGGGCGGGAGGCGAGCATGCCGAGTCCTTTGCCGGGGAGGGAGGTGGTGTGGTAGGTGTGTGTTGGAGTGTTGATGCCTTGGTTTTGGAGCAAGAATGGATTGGTGAATGCTGGGAGGGAGGTGAATTGGTCGGCTAGGGCTGGAGTAGTGAAGATTGAGATGCCGCGGCCAGAAGCGAATGACGTGGATGTGTAGATGCAGAGTGGGGAATTGATGGTTTGGAGCGTGGGTGTGCATTGTGGTGGATAGGACCA
>Ga0210040_10009332_pt1 | contig 11440 bp, 11 predicted proteins | sample CryGeyCG12114_NA_FD_185462 | JGI IMG/M metagenome (GOLD analysis project Ga0210040, IMG submission 185462) | Groundwater microbial communities from aquifer - Crystal Geyser CG19_WC_8/21/14_NA (SPAdes) (version 2) | ecosystem: Environmental > Aquatic > Deep subsurface > Groundwater | place: USA... | reverse complement strand
AGCAGTGCCTCACCCACCCCGATCTCTCGTGCAACCTGCACGATCGGCCGGCCGGTGTCGATCACCAGATGCGCAGCCTCACGGCGATAGGCCGGGGTGTAGTTCTTCCTCTTCCTCGAACCCGACATGCAGACATCCTCTCCGCGGGACCCGCAGGTCCGCGATCAAGGTGTCCGTCAAACGGGGTGAACCCCACCTCCAGATACATCTCCGCAGATGTATCTGGAGAGATGCTAACGTCCGGACCTGCGAATACGCGACGCAGCGCTTGAGCGACACCGGAGGTGAGACAGGTGGAGGTCCGCCGGCTCAACCGTCTCTCCAGACAGCTGCGCGAGATCGCCCTGCGGGCGAGCCAGAACGACGAGGACCTCCCCCTCTCGGCCGGCGAACTCACTGTGGTGGAGTACGTGGCCCGGCACCCGGCCAGCACTATCTCCGCCATCGCGCGAGAGACGGGTCTGGCTCAAAGCCGTGTATCGACACTGGCCCGCCGTCTCACGGAGGACGGCGTCTTCATCTGCGGCAAGGACGATCAGGACCGCAGGCAGACCCGCGTGCAGCTATCACCCGAAGTGGCGACCCAGGTCTTCGAGGAGTTCGGGTCACGCCCGGTGGATGGCGCACTGACAACCGCCGCCCCACACCTGACGGACTCCGACGTCGGCAAGGTCCTCCGGCTGCTCGACGAGCTAGCCACCCTGCTGGACCCATCCGAGCCCCTCACTCCCAAACAACTCATGCCCCCGGCCCCTCGCGGTACCTAGGACGTCGCTGTGCCCTAGGAGGAAGGCTGACTGGGACGGTTGCGCCGGCAGGGCGGCCGGTCAACTCGAGCGACAGGTGGTCGGGGTCGTGCTTGGCTAGGCCGATGTTGCAGATCGTGCCGCTGGATGCCCGCGATGACGGCCAGTTCACCGCCTGGTACTTGGCGCTGCACGCTGGCGCGACCGCCGGCCGACACGCACCGATCGTCGTGTCGGCCACGGCCATGCGTTCGCAGCTGCTCCACCAGACACGCGCTGTCCGTCACGCTTTCGGCGCCTTCAACGGGGACCAGTGTCGGGGCACTGCGGTGCTCGAACGCGACACCCAGGACAACACCCACCTGGGCGAGGTGGACGTGAACGTGCCACCCGAGCACCGTCGACAAGGCATCGGCACCCTCCTCCTTCAACAGCTGTCGGAGGTAGCGGCCGAGGTCGGGCTCACCACCCTGCTCGGTGAGATCACCGTGGTGGATCACACCTCACCCGGACTCGCCTTCACCCGCCGCCACGGGTTCCATAGCGTCCACACCGAGAACCGCCTGGTCCTGGACCTCCCGCTGTCCCCGAGCCGACTAGCCGAGCTCGTCCAGACCAGCGACGCAGCTGAGCACGACTACTCCGTCACCTCCTGGGCCGGCCCAACCCCCGCTGAGCACCTGACGGCGCTGGCGCAACTGAAGACGGGAATGAACGCCGAGGTGCCGGCCGGTGACGTCGACGCCGACCCCGAGGTCGTCACCCCGGCTGACCTGAACGGCCGCGACCAGCGTCTTCAGGACCGCGGCTACCTCTCCCTGGTCTCCCTTGTGACCGCCCCGGACGGAGAACCAGCGGGCTACAGCCAACTCCTCGTCCAGGGCGACGACCCCACCAGCGCTGTCCAGGACGACACCTACGTGCTCACCCGGCACCGTGGGCACCGCATCGGAGCCTGGCTCAAGACCACGAACTTGAACGCCCTTCAGACCGCGGTCCCAACAGCCCTCCACGTCCACACCTGGACCGACGAGACCAACCGGGCCATGCACACCATCAACACCCAGTTCGGGTTCCGCGTCGTCGAGGTCATGCACGAGATGCAGCGCGGCGGCCGGTAGCCGGAAAACCACCGATCGGCAGGCAGAGAACACGGCACGTCATCAAGACCCGTTGCGCAAGCCGATCGGTGACCGGCACTGCTGGGTGTGCCGCATGAGGACACGCCGAACGCTGACCGGTACGGGGCGCGTTCTGAACTCACACCGGTAGGAGGTAGCCCTCAGCCAGGTTGTCTTCATCGTCGGCACCGCCCCTGACGAAAATTGCGTCCGGACTTGTGACGATGGTCTGGCTGGTGCGGTAGCCCTGGCCCCAAGGCGACGTCGGCACTCGCGTCCATACCCGGGTTTGGGGTTGAAGTAACTGTCCGCCGACCAGGGTTCGGTCGCCGACGTTGCCCATGACTCCTTCGAGGCCGCTTCGGGCTTTGCGGGGCTCCGGGAGGGAGGTCCAGGTGCTGGTGACGGGGTCGTAGATGGCCCCGTTGTCGTAGTCGCGGCCCCAGTTACCGCGGTCTCCACAACGGCGGATCCAGCTCAACTCAACCCTGACGAGAAGTAGGGTCTAGCCGAGGCTGCCCTCTGCGCAGCCACCAGTGGACCAAGAACCAGACGCACCACTCCGCGTCTTCGGCAGCACCCGTTCGAGCGCTCCGACCACCTCTGGCTTTTGTATCAACCCGAACGGAATCCCTCTTGACCTCCACCGTCCCCGCTCACGTCAGGGCAACGCCACCTGCCGACGAAGACGTCTCGGTCCTGAGCGCGCTGCGGTCACCGCGTCGGCTGCGGACCGAAGTGCTTGCTGGTCTTGTCGTGGCCCTGGCGCTGATCCCGGAGGCGATCTCGTTCTCGATCATCGCCGGTGTCGACCCCCGCGTCGGGTTGTTCGCCTCGTTCACCATGGCGGTCACCATCGCCTTCGTCGGCGGTCGCCCGGCCATGATCTCTGCCGCTACCGGAGCGGTCGCGCTGGTCGTCGCACCCGTGGTCCGCGAGTACGGGTTCGACCACCTCGTCGCCACAGTGCTGCTGGCCGGTGTGCTGCAGATCGCGCTCAGCCTGCTGGGCGTGGCGAGGCTGATGAGGTTCATCCCCCGCAGCGTGATGGTGGGGTTCGTCAACGCGCTGGCCATCCTCATCTTCAGCTCGCAGCTGCCCTACCTGGTCGGCGTGCCGTGGCTGGTCTATCCGATGGTCGGGGTCGGGATCCTCGTCATGGTGTTCCTGCCCCGAGTGACCACGGTCGTCCCCGCCCCCCTGGTCGCCATCGTGCTGATCACCGCCGCGACGGTGGCCCTGGCTCTCCAGGTCCCCACCGTGGGGGACCAGGGCGCTCTGCCCGACAGCCTGCCCTCGCTGTTCTTCCCGGACGTGCCCCTGACCTGGGAGACGCTGCGGATCATCGCCCCGTACGCCTTCGCCATGGCCCTGGTCGGCATCCTCGAGTCGCTGATGACGGCCAAGCTCGTCGACGAGGTCACCGACTCCCGCTCCAGCAAGTCCCGCGAGACCTGGGGCCAAGGCGTCGCCAACCTGGTCACCGGCGCTTTCGGTGGCATGGGCGGCTGCGCGATGATCGGTCAGACCATGATCAACGTGAAGGTCTCAGGCGCCCGGACCCGCATCTCGACCTTCCTCGCCGGGCTGTTCCTGCTGATCCTGGTCGTCGCCCTCGGCGACGTCGTCGCCGTCATCCCGATGGCCGCCCTGGTCGCGGTCATGGTCATGGTCTCCGTCGGCACCTTCGACTGGCACAGCGTCCGCCCCGCCACCCTGAAGCGGATGCCTCTCAGCGCCACCACGATCATGCTGGCGACCGTCGTCGTCACCGTCGCCACCCACAACCTCGCCTACGGCGTCGTCGTCGGTGTCATCGTGGCCATGGTCTTCTTCACCCGCCGCGTCGCGCACTTCACCGAGGTCGTCGACGTCCGCCACCCCGACGCCGGCACCCGCGTCTATGCCGTCCGCGGCGCCCTGTTCTTCGCCTCCAGCAACGACCTCGTCGGCCAGTTCGACTACGCCGGAGACCCGCCGAATGTCGTCATCGATCTCAGCGACGCCCAGATCTACGACTCCTCGACCGTCGCCGCCCTGGACTCCGTCGAGCTCAAGTACCGCCAGAAAGGCAAGAAAGTCCAGATCGTGGGCCTCAACGAACCCAGCCGGGCCTGGCACACCAAGCTCACCGGCCAGCTCGGCGCCGGTCACTGACCACCGGGGGGCACGTGGTCCTCACCCTGACCCACGTCTGCCCGGCCCAGTCGCCCGACCACGGGAAGGACCACGTGAGTGCGGCCGCTGGAACAGACGGAAGGGCGTCCCGGACCGCACCGCGCCAGCAGCCGAACAGCGAGCCGCCCTCGCGGGCTGGCCTGCGTCGGAGCACTGGACCGTTCAACTCCCGTTCACCTTCGGACACCTGTCGCGTCACCGACCCGCTCTACCGTCGGCGACGACGGGGGGTCGCGACGACGCTCCGTGCACTCTGTTGCCATGTCCTTTGAAAGGGAATCCGTGAAGATCTCACGACTGAGCGTTGCCGCCTGCGCAGCTCTCGCCACGCTGTCGCTGGGCCTCTCGTCCTGCGCGGCCAACGAGGGCGGGAGTGACACCGCGCCCGCGGCCAGCGGGAGCGGAAGCGGGGGTGGCGCCGGTAGCCTGACCGGAACCCTCACCGGGATCGGCGCCTCGTCCGCCGCCACGGCCCAAGAGACCTGGGCCGCAGCCTTCCAGACCGCCAACCCCGACGTCACCGTCAACTACGCCCCGGAGGGTTCCGGGGCCGGGCGCGACGCCTTCACCGGCGGCGGTGCCGACTTCGCGGGCTCCGACCGTGCGCTGACGGCCGACGAGGCCGCGGCCGGCGCGCTGGGCTCCTCGCGCTGCGCCGAGGGTTCCGCCGCGATCGACCTGCCGGTCTACGTCTCCCCGATCGCCGTCATCTACAACCTCGAGGGGGTCGACGACCTCAAGCTGGACGCCGAGACCGTCGCCGGCATCTTCAAGGGCGACATCAAGACCTGGAACGACCCCAAGATCGCGGCCCTGAACAAGGGGGCCTCGCTGCCCAGCTCCAACATCACCGCCGTGCACCGGGCGGACGACTCGGGCACCACCGAGAACTTCACCGACTACCTGCACGTGGTGGCGCCGGACGTCTGGGACGCCGAGGCTGACGGTGAGTGGCCCTACGAGGGTGGCGAGGCCGCCCCCCAGACCTCCGGTGTGGTCGACGCCGTCACCAACGGCAACGGCACCATCGGCTACGCCGACTCCTCCAAGGCCGGTGACCTGGGGGTCGCCAACATCAAGGTCGGCAAGGAGTACCTCCCGCCGACCTCCGAGGCTGCGGCCGCCATCATCGACGGCTCTCCGCGGGACACCACCGGGCGCAGCGCCAACGACATCGTGGTGACCATCGACCGCAAGGCCGAGGGCGACGTCTACCCGATCGTGCTGCTCTCCTACGCGATCGCCTGCGAGAAGTACAAGGACGCCGCCGTCGCCGCGAAGGTCAAGGCCTACATGAGCTACATCGCCTCCAGCGAGGGACAGCAGGAGGCCGTGAAGACGGCCAAGATGGCCCCGCTCTCCGAGGAGCTGTCCGGCGAGGTCGAAGCCGCCGCCGCCAAGATCTCCTGACCGGAGAAACTGCCACTGAACCGCCGGCGCCCGTTCCTCAGCGAGGAAGGGGTGCCGGTGGTTCGATGTGGTCCATCAGCCACCACTCTCGTGGAGCAGGGGACATGACGCAGATCGAACCCAAGCGGATCGTCGACACCCAGGTCGGCAGCGCGCCCGCCATGCGAGCTGATGTGCCACAGCCGGACCCGCCGCGACGTGGCCCGGCGAGCACCAAGACCGTCAAGCGGCCAGGCGACCGCGTTTTCGAGTTCCTCTCCACCGGGTCCGGCAGCCTGATCCTCATCATCTTGGCGCTGGTCGCGGCCTTCCTGATCTTCCAGGGCATCCCGGCTTTCACCAGCCCGGTCGACGACCTGCCCTTCGGCAACACCTTCCGCTACGTCCTCCCGCTGGCCTTCGGCACCGTGTGGGCTGCCTTTCTGGCGATGCTGATGGGGGTGCCGGTGGCCATCGCCATCGCCCTGTTCATCTCCCACTTCGCCCCGCGCCGGCTTGCCGCCAGCCTCGGCTACGTGATCGACCTGCTGGCCGCCGTCCCGTCCGTGGTCTACGGCCTGTGGGGCATCAGCGTCCTCGGGCCGCTGGTCCAGCCCGTCTACCTCTGGCTGACCGAGACGCTGGGCTTCATCCCGCTGTTCGCCGGACCCGCGTCGGGTACCGGCCGCACCATCTTCACCGCGGCGATCGTGCTCGCGGTGATGATCCTGCCGATCGTCACCGCCCTTTCTCGCGAGGTGTTCCTGCAGACTCCTCGCCTGCACGAGGAGGCCGCCCTGGCCCTCGGCGCCACCCGCTGGGAGATGATCCGGATGGCGGTGCTGCCCTTCGCCCGACCGGGGATCATCTCGGCCAGCATGCTGGGCCTGGGCCGTGCCCTGGGCGAGACCATGGCGGTCGCCCTGGTCCTGTCGCCGTCGGCCATCATCTCGTTCGCGCTGCTGCAGTCCACCAACCCCAACACCATCGCCGCGAACATCGCCCTGACGTTCCCGGAGGCCTACGGCCTCGGCACCAACCAGCTGATCGCCACCGGTCTGGTGCTGTTCATCATCACGCTGGCCGTCAACAGCATCGCGCGCGCCGTCATCAACCGGCGCAAAGAGTTCTCGGGAGCCAACTGATGAGCACCACCGTCGCCGCCCGGGAGACCGCTGGGCCCACGCTGACCGCCGGCCGGCTGCCGCGCTGGACCACCGGCCTGCTGCTCACCGTCTGCCTGCTGGCCTCGCTGACCCTCTTCGCCACGCTCGGCTCGCTCGGCCTGATCCGGGTGCTGGTCGTGGGGGTGCTGCTCTTCGCGGTCGTCGCGGTGGTGCTGTCCGCGGTCATCGAGGGCTCACGCAAAGCCAAGGACCGCCTCGCCACCATCGCGGTGACCAGCGCCTTCGGCCTGGCTCTGCTGCCGCTGATCTCCCTCGTGGTCTCCGTCGTCGGGCGCGGGATCGACCGCTTCGACGGGACCTTCTTCACCTACTCGATGCGCAGCGTGGTGGGAGAAGGCGGCGGGGCCGTGCACGCCGTCACCGGGACCCTGTGGGTGACGGGCATCGCCACACTGATCTCGGTGCCCATCGGCCTGATGGCCGCCATCTACCTCGTGGAGTACGGCCGAGGTCGGCTCGCCCGCAGCATCACGTTCTTCGTCGACGTGATGACCGGCATCCCCTCCATCGTGGCGGGCCTGTTCGCCTACGCGCTCTTCGTGATCGTGTTCGGGCCGGGCACCAAGTCGGGCCTGGCCGGTGCGGTCGCCCTGAGCGTCCTGATGATCCCCGTGGTCGTCCGCTCGGTGGAGGAGCTGCTGAAGATCGTCCCCAACGAGCTGCGCGAGGCCTCCTTCGCTCTCGGGGTGCCCAAGTGGCTGACCATCACCAAGGTCGTGCTGCCCACAGCCCTGGCCGGCATCGTCACCGGCGTGATGCTCGCCATCGCCCGCGTCATCGGTGAGACCGCACCGCTCCTGGTGGCCTCCGGCTTCACCCAGAGCCTCAACAACAACCCGCTCGAGGGTCCGATGATGACCCTGCCCGTGTTCGTCTACCGCTCCTACGTCGACCAGGGCAACCCGGCCGCGGCCTACATCGACCGGGCCTGGGCCGGCGCCCTGACCCTGGTGATCATCGTGATGGTGCTCAACCTCGCCGGCCGGATGATCGCTACCCGGTTCGCTCCCAAGACCGGCCGTTGAGCCGCGGAACCAACAGAGAGACCTGACACATGTCCAAGCGCATCGAGGTCAAGGACCTCAACGTCTACTACGGCTCGTTCAAGGCGGTCGAGGACGTGCAGCTGACCGTCGAGCCGCGGACGGTGACGGCCTTCATCGGTCCGTCCGGCTGCGGCAAGTCGACCTTCCTCCGCACCCTGAACCGCATGCACGAGGTCATCCCCGGCGCGTACGTCGAGGGCTCGGTCACGCTGGACGGCGACGACCTCTACGGGCCGGGCGTCGACCCCGTCCGCGTCCGGCGCCAGGTCGGCATGGTCTTCCAGCGGCCCAACCCGTTCCCCACCATGTCCATCGCGGACAATGTCCTGGCCGGGGTGCGGCTGAACAACCAGCGCATGTCGACCACCAAGTCCAAGGAGCTGCTCGAGACCTCGCTGCAGGGTGCGAACCTGTGGAACGAGGTCAAGGACCGGCTCGACAAGCCCGGCTCGGGGCTCTCCGGCGGTCAGCAGCAACGGCTCTGCATCGCCCGGGCCATCGCCGTGCAGCCCGAGGTGATCTTGATGGACGAGCCGTGCTCGGCCCTGGACCCGATCTCCACGCTGGCCATCGAGGACCTGATCGGTGAGCTCAAGGAGGACTACACCGTGGTCATCGTCACCCACAACATGCAGCAGGCGGCGCGGGTGAGCGACCAGACGGCGTTCTTCAACCTGGCCGCCCAGGGCAAGCCGGGGCGTCTGGTCGAGATCGGCAGCACGGAGAAGATCTTCTCCAACCCGAACGAGAAGGCGACCGAGGACTACATCACCGGCCGTTTCGGCTGAGCGGCCCCGGCGCCTGGCAGGGTGGCGTCATACGGGATCGCCGTGGTCGCGATGCTGGTGGCCTTCCCCGTGGGCAGCTTCGCGCTCCGCACGCTGGGACGGCCCGACCTCGTGCTCGCCTAGGTGGTGGTCGTGGTCGGGGCGCACTTCCTGCCGCTGGCCCGGGTCTTCACGGCCCGGGTCTTCGTCCACCTTGCCGTCACCCTGGTGGTCGTCGGCGTCGCCGGCGCCCTGCTCGTGCTCTTCCTCGACGCCACCTGGCGACCGTGGATCGGCGTGGTGGCCGGACTCGCCGTGCTCTGGTTCAGCGGACCCGGGGTCCCGCGCCCCCACCCCGACGACGAGCAGGACCAGCTCACGCCTGCTGGTACAGGACCACGACGCGACGGTTGACCCGGCAGTGGGCCTCGGAGGTCTTGGGCACCGCGGGGTCGCACTCACCCCTGCCCACCACCCTCCTCCCGAAGTCGCCCGCCGGCAGCGGTCGGGGCAGGTGTCGCGCACCTCCCTGTGGGTTGCGTATGACCTCGGTGAACGTCGACGGCCAGACCTGGGCCCCGACATAGACTCGCGGCCGTGAGCGCACAAGCTGGGTGGTACCCCGATCCGGGTGGCGGTCAGGACCTTTACCGGTACTGGGACGGCAAGGCCTGGTCGGCGGCAACCTCACCCAACCCGAGCTCGCCAGCACCCCGTCAGGGCATCGTTGGCCCGTCCGCACCGGCCGCGGGACAGCCCGGAGCAGGTCAGGCGGCGGGCACCCAGCCGTACGGCTCCCAGGGTTTCGGTGGTCAGGCTTCCGGAGCTCAGGGCTACGCAACTCAGGGCAACGGAACTCAGGGCTACGGGACCCAAGGGTTCGGAGCCCAGGGATACGGGACCCGAGGGTCCGGAGCCCAGGGTTCCGGGGGCCAGGGGTCGTCCACCCCGCTGGGTGCCGGCACGGGAGGTGCCTACGCCCACTACCAGCAGACCTCGAAGAAGCGTTCCTCCGTCGGGTGGTGGGTGGTCGGGGCCGCTCTGGTGGCGGTGATCGTGCTGGTCGCGGTGTTCGCGATCCGCGCGGTGACCAACGGCGGCGGAAGCAGCCCCGGCATACCCGGTCGTCAGGGCACCCAGAGCCAGTGCCCGACACCGGAGACCACCGCCGAGCCCCAGCCCGACCCCAACGACGGCCGGGTGCACGGCGGGCCGGTGTCCTACCCACAGCTCGGCTCCCCGTGGTCGCCGCCGACCGGACAGGGCAACCCGGTGCCCTTCGGCAGCGACGTCAAGCAGCAGTCCGTCACCGTGGAGCCCGACTACGATCCCACGCGCCCCAACAGCGGCGACTGGGTCGCCTCGGTGCTCGTCGCCGAGCTCCAGGCGGGCGACGGCTTCTTCTCCCCCCAGCAGGGCTCGGAGGTGGTGGTCAGGTGCGTCCTCGGCGCCTTCTACGGCAACAACCCCGTGACCAGCAAGGTCAAGACCAACAAGGCGACGACGATCGACGGTCATGAGGCGTGGCTGGTGGAGTCCCAGCTCAGCTTCGACATCCCCGGTCTGGAGGTCAAGGGCGAGCTGCTGATCGTGGCCATCGTGTCGGCTGGCGCCACCTCCGGCCTGTACTACGCCTCCATCCCCGACAGCCACCCAGAGCTCGTGCAGCCTGCCCGCGACGCGCTGGCCCAGCTCGAGGTCGACGGCTGAGCCACCGTCATCACGCCGGCTCTTCCGGGGTGGTCAGCAGCGCGTCAGCCGCCGCCGGTCCTTGAGGGTGAGAACCCGGATGGCGCTCTGCTCGATCCGCTTGGCGAAGGCGCGGTCGCGGCTGCCCCGCTCCAGCAGGGCCTCGGCCATCGAAGGGGCCGAGGTCGCGTCCCCGGCGATCATCAGATCACCGCCGGCACCGACGAACGCGACAGCGCGCCGCGCCGCGGAGTAGTCGCGGAGGACGGCTGCCGAGAGGTCGTCGGAGATCACGACCCCGTCGAAGTTGAGGTCGTCGCGGATCATCCCCTCCACCACCGTCGGGGAGAAGACCGCCGGCCGCTCCGGGTCGATCTGGGTGTAGACCGCCGAGGAGACCATCACCATGTCCACCCCGGCATCGACCGCGGCGGCGAAGCCGGCCAGGGAGCGGTCGGTACGGGTGGTCGTCGTGTCGACCACCTGCCGCTCGAAATCGGTGTTGCCCCGGACCCGGCCCAGGCCGGGGAAGTGCTTGACCGCGGTGGCGATGCCGGCATCGTCCATGCCGGTGGTGAAGGCGCTCACCTTCGCGGCCACGGTGGTCGGCGAGGACCCGTAGCCGCGGCGGAGCTTGCCGACCGGCTCGTTGCGCGTGCCCAGCCACGGCGGGACCACGTCAGCCACCGGCGCGAGGTTCGCGTTGATGCCCGCGCGGTCCAGCTGGACACCCCACTCCTGGGCGCCGCGCGCCAGCTCGGCGTCGGACAGCTCTGCCTGGCGAACCGCCGACGGGATGTCGGTGAAGCCCGTGCCGGCGAGCCGCTGCACCCGGCCGCCCTCCTGGTCGGCGGCGAGCAGCACCTCGACCCTGGCCGGGCGGTCGGCGGCGGCGCGGACCTCCGACACCACCGCCGCGGTGGCGGCCGTCCCGGCCCTGGAGTTGCCCAGCAGCAGCACGCTGCCGGCATGGCTGCGCCGCAGAGCCTGCTTCTCGGCCCGGTTCATGCCGGTGGAGCCGACCGCGACCATCACCAGCTGGCCCACCTGCTCACCCAGGGACAGCTGAGCGACGAGCTGCGCGCAGGAGGCGGCAGAGGGCGGCCCGGCCGGCATGCTCGCGGACTGGGCGGCGCTACCGGGAGGCGTACTGCCGGACGGCGCACTGCCGGCGGCGCACTGCCGGCGGCGCACTGCCGGGCGGCGCGCTGCCGGGCGGCGCACCCCCCGACGAAGCCGAGGACGAGGACGGCCTTGTGCCCCCGGTCGAGCCGTCAGCGGTGGCGCTAGGGAGCGGCAGAGAGCCGGGTGCGGTCG
>Ga0210040_10009331_pt1 | contig 11441 bp, 11 predicted proteins | sample CryGeyCG12114_NA_FD_185462 | JGI IMG/M metagenome (GOLD analysis project Ga0210040, IMG submission 185462) | Groundwater microbial communities from aquifer - Crystal Geyser CG19_WC_8/21/14_NA (SPAdes) (version 2) | ecosystem: Environmental > Aquatic > Deep subsurface > Groundwater | place: USA... | reverse complement strand
TGGGTTTTTGGTGTGGGTGTGGGTGTGGGGGTGTTTTGACTTTACCTGTTTTTTGTCGTTTTGGTGTGGGTGTGGGTGCGGGTGTGGGTGTCTTTTTTATTTTCCGGACAACTTCTAGAATACCTCCTCTAATTGCATTAATATCTACTACAGGAGTGAAAACGAGATGCATGAGATTCAGCTATGAACAAATAATGGACGCACCCAATATACTACTTAAAAAATAGCACTTTACCTGATTTTATGAGTGAAGTAAATTCACAAGGGCTATTTAAGACTTATAACCGGCAGGGAGCAGGTCTTTCAAGTCTACGCTTACGAGATAACTGTATAATTAATTAAATTTGACTAGTTAAGTACAATTTTTCTAATCTATCAAGTTAATTAACAGTGTACAGTCCAAATTTATAAAAACCGCGCTTTATTTTTTGATGTTCAACATTGCTGTCAAAAATCCCTAGCCAACCCAAAAAGGCTCAGCTTCTGTTTCTGTTGTTAACTAGCGCTAGCGCTGAGGTTGGGGGTATACACACGTAGCGTACCAGCACCAGCCGTGCTCCAAAAGTAGCAACAATAGTCATTTCTCGGACTGAATGATTGAAATAATGCCAAAATATTGGTCAAATTAGTCAAATAAGTCAAATTGTAAGTATAATCAAGCCAAATGATATTTTAAACCAAAAAAGCTGCAGAATTCACAATAGGCCATTTTTATATTCATATTCATCATTCACTATCCACCATAGAGACAGACACAATAAAATTGAATTTCCTATCTGTAGATATAAAAAATGTAACGGATAAGAATTTAAGTAAAAAGAACAAGAGTGAAATTCTTTTATTACTTTTTACTCTTCAGTGTCTTACAAATTCATACAAAGGGTACACCCGAAGCCGTGTAAACTCGTACATTTCTACGTGCGTAAATCTCCCAGCCAATCAGAGCAGACTTCCAACTTCTCCTTACTGATCTGATTGGCTGGGAGATTTACGCACGTAGAAATGTACGAGTTTACACGGCCTCGGGTGTACCCCTACACTGTTCCCCCCATAACACCGTAGAAGACACAGTTGAGAATAAATAATAAAATAATACTAGCCTAAGAATAAATAAAATAGCAATAATAACAAGTAAATAAAATATCGAGTCAGTCAACAAATAATTATAGTAAGATAAGAACTAACAGGAAAACAATGTCATACAAATACGTTCTTTCGATTGGCTAAACACCAGTGTATTAGAATTAAATTCGAATCTCCACTGGTAGAGAATTCCAAATTTTTGCCCCCTGATACGCGATTTGCCCGCAGTCCGCCACAAGCTACAATACAAAAATAAGACTGCAACAATACAATGTGCGCCCAATACTTATATCATGATATCGATATATGCATAGATAATTTCAATTTCTACAAGTGAGAATTAATTTCTTAATAAAACGTCAAAAAATGACGTCATTGACTCTATCCATACAGATGAGAAGATTGTGAATGTCATCATTTGGCAAAACTAATTTGCTTTTTTCAAAACATATAAATTCCTTTATCAATTCAATCTTTGACGGTTGATTCATGTATGCAATCTGTCAGTATCTCATTAATAACATTATCGTCTTAAGCTGAAAAGAACTGATCCCGGTTGATTAACTTATACTTAACTGATGAGATAAACTAAAATTCTTACAGCTTCACAAAAGATGTAGAAATAAAAAAACAATCATCCTTATTCATAATTAGGTTTGGGGCCTCACTCATTGTTTAACTAGAGGCTTTCCTCCCTATGTGCAGTCTCACCTCACCTCATTCGATTTATGAATTACTCAACTAACTGACTAAAATACTATTTTTCAACTTGCAGTCATCTAACATTAACAAATGCCAAGAATTTCCCAGTTCTTTTCATATTTTAAAGTGGCATGGAAACGAGGTTTTTCCATCCAGGAAACATCTCTCTTATAGGTTCATCACACCTGCTTTTTTTTGTCAGTTGAACCAGAGCTTTTGAAGCAGACACATGTCTGTGTGAAAAACCATTGAATTTCTGAAAACCGTATGTGAAGGGGGGAGCTTCGACCAATTATAGCGAATCGGAAGGAAGGTGTATTTTCACAGGCTCACATTATAGCCAATGCGAGGAGCCCGGGTATTGGAGGTAAGTTAGATTGAGCGGTTCACCAATGTTGTTTACGTACATTGCATGCAATGCATAGCATTTTGCAAGAAGTTCGAGCAGAGCAGACCAACGGTCAGATTTAGAGCAAGCGTCAAATCATCTGTTCAGTTGTCAGTGTTGGTTTAACTATTGACTTTTTAACGGGAAATATTTCACTGCTACAACTAAAATTTAAGGTTTTTATTCTCTTTGAGTTCTGACCAACCAAAGTTAACTCGAGTTTGTTTTTTGAGAGGGAGTACAGCTCTGGTTTCGGTTGGTAAGTGAAATTTTAGGGTGAATTCAATTTTTTCCTTGAGAGTTGGAGGGATTGGGTTTGTATTTTTGTATCGATCATTGGTGTTGGTGGTTCATTCGTTCATTGTAAGAAGTTGTTTAGATATTTTTCTTTTTGTTTCCGATGGTAGAGATCAAGACTGTTAAAGTGAAGTTTGTACGGAGAGTTAGTTTGTGGTCTTTGGTGGATTTGGTGAGAGTTTTGTTGAGCCAAGGTCTACAAAACTAATTGTTTCAATAATTTGTGGGACCACACAGAATGGATAGTCAGCCTAAACAGTTAGCAACACCGGATGCAACTATGTCGAAGATGATAAAGGAGAAAAATCAAAACATTCAGGTGTTCGTCAGAGTGCGGTAAGGAAAAAGAAATAAATATGATTGGCGATGTTTGTTTGTTCCATTTGCTTCCTTTCTGTATTTATCGTTTAGTTAGTTGGGTTTTTTAAAGTTTGGCTTGTAGTCTAAGAGTGTTTATGTTGCGTTTAGGCCCATTAACCATATGGAGCGGGCCAAAAATTCGTTATTGGTTGTTGATACTCCCGGAACCCGAGAAGTTATCGTAAAGGATCGGTCCATGAATAACTTGACTAAAACCTTTACGTTTGATAGAGCTTTTGGACCATTGTCTAAGCAGGTGCGTTATGTTATGATTAACTTTGACAGGAAGCTACAATAGAGGATTTGAGTACACTACAGTAGGGTGTCAACACGTGGTTTGATTTGATGCTCTAATGCAGAATGCAGAATAGCAATGAATTTACCCTAGATTTAATACCTATAGGTGGATGTTTATAAGACTGTATTGTCGCCTTTACTCGAAGAGGTTTTGTTGGGGTACAATTGTACCGTATTCGCGTATGGACAAACAGGAACTGGAAAAACTTTCACGATGGAGGGCGAAAGAACCGATAACCCTCACTTGACTTGGGAAAATGTAAGCAGTAGAAATTTTGCTTAAAAATTTTGTTCTAACTTTATTTAGTAGCAAATTGAGTACACATTCTTCTTTTCTTATGATATGTTAGGATCCCTTGGCTGGAATCGTTCCTAGAGCATTGGCTCAATTATTTGATGAGCTTCGACTGCTGGGATCCGAATTTACGGTTCGGGTGTCGTTTATTGAATTGTATAATGAGGAACTTTTCGACTTGTTGTCACCCAGTGAAGATTCAAAGCTTAGGTTTACAAAATTCTCTACAATATTGTTTGAGGTTTATCCGAATTATTTTAAACGAATTTTATTTTATAGAACTCTTCGGCTTTATGAAGACTCGTCGCGAAAGGGCTCCGTGATCATTCAAGGATTAGAAGAGGTCACAGTGCACACAAAAAATGAAGTGTATGCTATTATGGAACGTGGTTCTGAGAAAAGAAAGACAGCTGCCACCCAAATGAATGCCAATTCCAGGTATGAACTGAAATTTTTATTTTCTCTCTGAATGCAATCAAGTGCTTAAAATTCCATAACCAAAAATTTTGAACTCTTTAGCCGATCCCACACTGTGTTCACCGTCACCGTTCATATCAAGGAGTCTAATGTGGAAGGTGAAGAGCTTTTGAAGATTGGCAAATTGCATCTTGTAGATTTGGCAGGTTCAGAAAATATTGCTCGATCTGGCGCTGTAGACAAGCGAGCTAGGGAGGCAGGGTCTATCAACCAATCTCTTCTAACCCTTGGACGTGTCATCACTGCCTTGGTAGAGCGTACTCCTCATATTCCATACAGGTATTTGGTATTTCTGTGCTTTTAATTATTCCAGTTTTAAGATAGACTTGTGCCAATTATAAACTATAAAAGATAAATAATATTGTCACAGAAGTTATGATTTAGTAGGAAACAATTTGAATACTCAAAAAAATTACTTGACCGGATCAAATCCTCATTTTTTATAGGGAGTCGAAATTGACCCGGCTTTTGCAAGATTCTTTAGGAGGTAGGACGAAGACATCTATCATAGCTACAGTGTCCCCTGCGTCCATTAATTTGGAGGAGACCTTAAGCACTTTGGATTATGCTCACAGAGCCAAAAACATAACTAACCGGCCTGAGATTAATCAGAAGTTGACAAAACGGACTATGCTAAAAGCGTATACCGAAGAAATTGAGAGACTTCGTCGAGATCTTGTTGCTACCAGAGAAAAAAATGGTGTTTATGTTGACAAAGATAATTACGATTTGATGGTTGCTCAACTCGAGTCACAAGGACAGGAATTATCCGACAAAATTGGCCATAGTCGTCAGCTGGAAGAAGCTGTTGAGCAAAAAGATGTAAGCATGTCTTATTTTTACTGTTTTTAGTACTGCTTGAGCTTTATGGATCTACAGAGAATCCCTTTTTTGTTTTGTTTTGCTAATAATTTTTATATTTTTGTACACATAGTTAAATCTCTTCATATATTATTAGTTTGAGAACTACTCGGAATGTATTAAAGTTTGACTATATATTGATTTCTTTCAGCTCGAGATAACTAACATCAATTTGCTTCTGCAAGAAACTAAAGATGATTTGGCTGCCGCTAATGTAGCAATAGAAGAGCTACAACTGGATTTACTAGCCACGAAGAATACTCTAAAAGAAGTGGTTGAGCAAAGGGATGAGAAAGAAGCAATTGTGCAAGCTCATGCATCAACAGAAGAAGAATTGAGCTCGCAGGCTTCTCGGCTCCTGCAAACTGCACATGATACCACTGACAGCTTAGGGAAGCTATACATGAAGTTAGATAGAAAGAAGTAAGTTAAAATCGTAGAATAGAAATGGATTTATTAAAAAATTGTGATAAAGAAAAAAATTCTAAAGTATTGATAAATCCTTTTAAATCACTGAATTCATGTTTCCTTGTAGTTATCACTTCAGTCATAACTTTTGGTGTATTTGCCCTGTACTTGAGCGCAAATTTACTTAAGTCTATTCTAATTCAACTTTTACAAAAAAATATAATCTGTATTGAATTGAAATTATTTTTGCTTATAGAACCGTGGAATCATCTAACTTTGAAGCTGGGCGTAGACTCCAGGACGATATGAATTCTCGTTATGCTGAATTGGCATCTACTCTTGATCAGTTTCGCTTGGACCATGGAGAATTTTGTGGCGTTCGTCGTATGCGTGCCGGTAAGCTACTGTATTTTACGACTATGGGATGATCAAACATGTTCCCGGTATTGGGCATATGTTCGTGATGGGTATATGATATTTAGAATCTCCCCACGTAATAAAGCATTTGTCTTATTTTATAGAGGAATTTCGCGCTGACAAAGACAACGAAATTTCGGCTTTGCAGACTGAGATTCGAAGCATATTTGCGCTCACCAAAGCTGCGTTGGAAGGGTTGGATGTTAATAACACTGAAAAAGTACGTTGGTTAACAAGATATCTAGCCTACTAACTAAGCCTGCAACCTATGTTCCGCGTTTATGTATGTCTAGAATGAAATAATTCATGGAGTTCTTGCATGTTTTTCTAAGATGACAAAAACGTCCAACTCAGTGTCGTCCCTCAGGGAAAATGTTATTTCCAGTGCTGAAGAGAACAAATCCAAAATCGTTAGTTTAACGGATGCACAAGTGGAGAGTATTAGGAAGATGGTTAGCGCACAAAAGGCAGTTGAGAGTAAAATGGATACAATTTTTCGAAATTATCAAGACAGCGTAAGAACAAATTCACGATTTACCTTGACCTAATCATAACATTTATACTGAACTATAACTAGTAAGCTTTTTTTTAAACTTTTACAATTAACTATATTTTCTGCAGATCAAGCAACATTTTCAAGTTATGCATTCCCATATGAGTGCACAAACGGAAAGGGTAGCAGCTTATTTAGGCGGCGTCAGTGTCTTTGCAGAACACATGAGCACTGCTTTTGCCGACACCAAAGATGCTCTTGAAAAACAAAATTCTATTTGCAGAAATTATACTTCTACTATTGGGTTTAAGGTTAATGATGTCATGAGTCAGTTGAAAAATATTCTGCATGAGACTGAAGGATTTGCTGATCTCTTCGAAATCAATCATGAGGAATTGGCGGTTAGTAATAGAACGCGTAATGTATCCATCAATAATCACGTGAAGAACATATCGGAGGGACTCACGTCTTTGCACACAGTGGCGACGGAATCTGAGGATATGGCCGAAGGATTAATGAACACGCATATAGCTAGAATGGAGAACGAATATGCAAAGGCCAAAGAAACTCATTATTCACTATATGAAAAAACTAAAAACGCTAAGAATGCAATCGTGAGCGCAGTGCCTTCATTCATTGGTGGATGGGACAAAGCTAAGGAGCAAATGGTGGAATCGTGCAACACGTATGAATCGGAGATGAAAGAGTTGGCAGCCTCCACAAGCACTGATATAAACAACTTGCAGACTGCCCAAGATACACAGTTGACAAAACTCACAGAAATGGTTGATACAACTTCGAAAACGGTGGATGCTACTTTAGACGAGAGCAGGAATGAATTTGCCGAACATTGTGTCGGAGTTTCACAATGGCTGGACGATTTCCACGGGAGTCTCAAACAAATGAATGGTCAGTCTAACGAGTTCTGGGAGTCAACTTATTTACTTGACCTACCGAGTGGAATGACACCTCAGAGGAAAATATACGATTATCCTAATCAACTCACTCGAACTTCTCCTTATGAAAGAATTTTGAGTCGCTTCAGGGCCTCTCGTATTGATCCTGTTGCGATGAGCCAAGACCTAGATAGTGTTCCAGAAGGCTCGGTTCGATCGTCTGTAAGTTCTTGTGACGACGCTGTGGATTTGGAATCTTTGGCGGAGTCTGAAGCTAGGAATGAGAACTCCCCACCATCCAGTGATGTTGAGTTAGTCCGCAAAGCGAGCAGTGAATCTCTGAAAGAAATAGAGAACCGCCCCACTAAGCGAAATAAGAAAGTAGAGTCTTCTAAAACCACTGATTCTAATGTGGTAAGTATTTTCTTCAATGTTATGCATGGTCATGTGTCAGGAAGTATGAAAACTGTTTTTTACTTGTCTAAGACTAAATAATGAGAGTGTTTTTCGATAATTTTTTTAGAACGGTAGAGGTCGTGCTCGTGGGAAAGCCAATCGTGTTCTAAAGCATTCTAACTGAGCTGTATCTTACACTACTTGGAACCAGTGAACAGCTTATTCTTCCATGCGTTCACTCATAAAGTTTTCCACTGATTCCCTCTACCACGATAACAGATCAGTGATAAAATTATTTATTCTACTATGTTCGAATGAAGTCACAGCTTCTTAGTACATTTTATTCATTTTTAGCCATTGCATTATCCATTGCTGTGTAGAAAGTTTATTTCCTTGTCTACATATACTAATGGTGATTATGTATCTTCTATAAGACATGGTTATGATTCGTTTCTCAACCCTTTCAGAGATAATGTACATTTCTCCTCTAAATAACGATCAGAGCAACCGTTGTAAGTATTTTTCAGTTATCGAATAAACTTTCAGTTACTAAACCAGGCGTTTTTATTTTACATTATATGAGCATCTCAAGAGTCGCAGTAATAAAGTGGTAGGAAACTATATTACGAATTAACGAATTCCTTCTTCGTTGTCAATAGCTTGAATATGGAAATCGTGAGCTTTATGGTGTACAACGTTGTGCTTGCAACTTGAATTCACCTGAATTACCCTTTCTTTTTTACAGTGTTCAACAAGAAAAAAAAGTGTATAAGAACAGTAGCTTCAGTCTTATTATCTTATTTTCAACGCTGGGAAATGTAAAACTTTCTTAGTCCTCTGCGCCTGAAAAAAGTCACTCCGAAGTGAAAACTAAAGTGTGAGTAAAAAACTTGCCATGACAAACAAAATAAGAGTAGTTGGTCTCAACTCAAATAGATTTCACATGAATGTGGAAAAAACTTATTGTTTTCCTGTATGGAAGTAAACTCACCCGAGTTCCAGCTGTGTTTTCAAGCAGGATAACGAAGAAAAAGTGGAATCTTTGCTCACAAAATGTGTACATGACAATGACTGCTATCGCCTATTTTTATTGTCAATCTCCATTTAAGATTCAAAACAAGTACAACAACTGTGTTGTGTAACTCCGGAGAAACAATATCTATTTTATTATTATTTTTCTCAACACTCTACCTAGCACAGTCTAAAAACTATGTAAACGCCATGTATAAAGGCAATGTAGTATCTATCTCATTTCCTTCTGCCATCACACTAAAGCATAGAAGTAAGATTCTGCTTATTGGGAACAAAAAAATCGTATCAATAATAAAAAATTGACGTGTATTGAGTGCTGCTAATAATAGCAAGTTTTTTTTATCGTGTATTCATTTATTATAGTGCCCATCCAGATAATAACCACACAGGTCATTCTTTTCGTTTGGAGGACACTTTCAAACGGAAAGGAAATATGAGAATATGTAGAATGAGAAGTGACATGAATAAGGAATACTGACGCGGTTGATGGTATTCAATAATGATTAGCAAGTTGGTTGTACCATATCATACAATCATTTTTGGCACTGCCGATTTTGGTTCCAACAGTACATCAAAAATTCTCTTACAAATATGAAGAAAAACGGTCACCTCTACACAAATACCGGCAGTGGATAAAGTGACTTAAATACTATAGACCAGGCGAATGGATTTTAATAATAACCACGGAGTGAAAGAAGAGGAAACACTTGATATCCTTTCAATACCCCCTCATATTTCCGTACGTTTGGCTGTAGCCCAAAGTTGAGAAAGTATTAAATCTTACGTTAAGCATGTAATGTGTGTGCACTCCTGAATGGAGCATACTGATGAATATCCATTTTATCAATTCATTCATGGTGAGCAGATGTGTATGGCCACCTACGCTCTCCGTGCCCATCACAATATAGTGCTAATATGCTATGTAAGATTAATTGCCTACTTGTTCTTGACTTTGGTAGATTAATTACTCCAATACGTGTCCTCCATGTAGCGTCTTGGATTTCGCCGCATATGCTTTTCCTTATAGGATCATAGCATGGGTGCAAGCAATTTCACACAAAAAGATCCACTAATGGTGAACAACTGTGAGAGTAGAAAATGGAATGGCAAGAGGAAAAGCTCCTACCATTCATTATATGCAAGATACACACAAAAGAGCTACATAGGACAAAACATTTGATAAATCGGTTTTAAAACCTTTAACACTTGAGCCAAAGTCAACCTAGGTCAGCTGCATATGAATGTGTAGCCAAAAAAAATATTATTGAGCATTAGAATCTATTAGATTCCTGGAACACTGCTACTATGGACAACATGTACAACCCATATTTGGCTCTTGTTGTGGCACAATGCCACAGCAGGATGAGAAAACAAAGAGTCCAATCTTTTACTTACGTAGACAAAGACAAGTGAATAGATTTTTGACGTGTATAGAAAGTGGTCCATTTATAACACTCTGTAGACATCCAACAAACTTTCCATACGTACTCATTCTGTAGCCTGTCGAAATGGAGACCATGATGAAACTAATAAAACCGGATGTGCCCAGATTGTTGTAATATTGTATCTTTCACAGGAGCTAGCCTATGGGGTTGAAATTCTACCTCCTATGTTCTAACTAACTGTAGGTAGCTAGGAGAAGGGAAAAACGAGAGCTGTACATTATGTAGTATTACCGGGAAACCTGGTGAAAGCCAACCTATATGAGTGAATACTGGCTGACTGACTGATTGTACGGTTTGAGTTTGCAGCCGTCCTGCATTTAGTCTTCAGCATGGAGCTATGTGTGTGTGTGTGAGAGAGAGAGAGAGAGAGAGAGATCTGAAGACATTGGATGAATGACTGGAACTTATACTGCCATGCCTTTCACTGACATGGAGCAGTCTAGAGGAGGCTAGCGTGAGCACAAGTCTTTGGTAGGCAATTCACCAGGCATCTCCCATTTCAATTGTACATTATCAAGATCCTGTCTTGAGCAAGTCTTATCCCGTGTGCACAATTTTCCCTGAATGAAATACTGGTTTTTTTATTCCCTTTTTTCATTGCAAGTATTTAGAACTGGAGTCAAGTCCTTTCACTTCTTCCCGCAGTTAGTTATTGTTTTTTGAGCGTCGTCTCATGTTTCCCCAAGTCATTCCAATTCATAGCCACAAAAAATATTTCAATACTATAGTTACCTTCATCCCTGTCTCTCTCTCTCTGTAAACCTTCGTAGTGTCCAGGTAGTTAGCTTAGAAAAAATTAGTTCCATATGTATTTATATGCACCGAAATACCCTTCCTTCTATCTCTGATTAGTGCTCCCACTCAATAGTAGTTAGTTAAAACTTTTCAGTTCCAATTACACATAGACTACAGTATAAAAGAACCAATAGTTTTGCTGGTGCGGATCAAACGCATATGCCTAAATTGAGTCCTAATTGACAGAAGTGATTAGTCAAAGAGTTTCGTCAATTTAATAATTCCAATACTCACTTGAAACTGCATTGTTACGAGTCCCAAGTACAACTCATCAATTGATCATGGAGTGGACTTAAACAGGAGATCACACGCTTGTTACAATTCATTTATTAAAAATTACGAAGAATCCCCTGTCTTTGAGTACCTACCTCAATGTCTGCCATGGATCCAAAGGTAAGTATTTACTCCTCATGATAATGTAAATATCACGCACGCATAATTACACTTTGGTTTTCATTCAAATCATCTATCTACATAATGACGGTCTTAATTTAGCAGTTGAACAGACCTAGAGCACGCATTTATGAACCGATTTGCCTCAAAACATTTTTAAAAAATTCCTGAAGTGTGCGCGGAGTTTGCTCGCGTTGTTCGCGGATATCGGGAGTCTAAGCCGTACAACGCTTAATTAATGAGATAATTGACAATTAAGTTAATTTTTCAAGCAATTTAGGTTTCCATGTAAATTCAAACAGTTACAGATTGTAAAAATCGAAAAATGACAAAGGGGGTCCTCTTAATTTCCAGATTTTTTCCATGTTAATTCCCATAAGCGAAACTCGAAATTGAATCTCAGTCG
>Ga0210040_10009330_pt1 | contig 11441 bp, 13 predicted proteins | sample CryGeyCG12114_NA_FD_185462 | JGI IMG/M metagenome (GOLD analysis project Ga0210040, IMG submission 185462) | Groundwater microbial communities from aquifer - Crystal Geyser CG19_WC_8/21/14_NA (SPAdes) (version 2) | ecosystem: Environmental > Aquatic > Deep subsurface > Groundwater | place: USA... | reverse complement strand
TTTTTTTGATTGTGGGGGTTCCTGAAGTTTTTTTTTCATTTATCTGGTTTAGTTTACTGACTAATTTGTCTTTCAGCTAAACTAGGTATTAGCAATGTCAGATTAGTAATCTAGTTCTAGAATCTGCTGTTTTCATTATGCCAGATAGACCAAGGAGGTTTTTTTGTTGTTAAAATTCTTTTTAGAACCCTGGCGTCTGATTTGCAATTTATTCCCTATCCATCAGCAGCTCACTAACTGCCAGATCAGTTTCATAACCAGACTGTAGAAGCGATGTCGACCAAAACTTTGGATTTGAGTTCGGCTCCATCTAGTAGTGTCCATAGCTCGGAAATTGGGACCAGAATTAAGATCAAAATGTAACTAACGAACTAAATTCAATGTTAAATATTGTCAGCTATTTTCTCACTTCATGACTAATTATGCATTTTTTGCAGTGGAAGTTTGGAAGGGAAAGTCAAGCGGCCAGATTATGAAAAACTGCTGGAAGATCCGATGCTCAAATATTCGGGGCTGTGTCAAAATGAGCATTCCTCTGATTTGCTAGTTAAACTTGAGGTGTACGATCGGAATAAACCAATTTGCCTACCAGTGACTACATCCTACAAGCCTTTTACTTCTCGGAGAAAGTAAGTTCTTTAAAAGGTTAATGCTGTTGCGTGAACAAAAGATTTAACCAATTTACCAAATCGGACAAATCCCCAAACTAAACGATGTATCCCATTTCGCATTGTCGATTACATGCGCAATTGATATGATACATTCGAAATGCGTATGTCAGAACTGACTAACGTAATGTGTGTTATGTTTTGCAGTTGGAACGAATGGGTTACACTGCCAATTCGCTTCAGCGATCTTCCAAAAACTGCTCAATTATGTATCACAATTTATGACTGTGGGGGTCCATCTAAAATTATTCCCGTGGGTGGGACAACAATCACATTTTTTGGAAAAAATGGAGTTTTGAGACAGGTTAGTTTTGAGTTTATAAGAAAAATATGTGATTATTGATTATAATGAATGAATAAACGAATGAAAATATTTAGTTCAAGCGTAAGTGAGTTTTCTTTGACGAATTTTCAACTTGAACTTTTCATTTTTTAGGGAATGCTGGATTTACGTATCTGGCCCAGTCAAGTGGCGGATGGAAATGACGACAACAATCAAACTCCTGGCAAAGGACCAAAAGGAAATAGAATGTACCGTTTAAATAAAGTAAGTTAAGGAAAATGGTTCTAGTTCTAGTATAGTATTCCGATTCCCAATCGTCTCTTACGCTAGCCTTAATGTTGAAAACTTCTAAAGCAAGCAAATATAAAAATCAGTTTTCAACTAAAGTTTTGCTAGTTCGGGTTGGCTCACCCTAACTTCGATTTCAAATGAGTGTTCATAGAATCCTGAAGTGTGACTGTAATAATTTTGTGTCCAGATGAAACAAGCTCATGGGCATATTATATTTTTTGATAGCTGTCCAAGAAGCATCGAATGGGACAACTATCGAAAGTGGACTGGTTAGATCGCTTAGCGTTTTGTGAAATTGAAGCCATTTGTGAAAAAGAGAAAAGGGAATCTGATTTCTTGTATTTGAATATTGAATTTCCTATAGCCGAATATGGTGGAGTACAAGTGAGTTCTCAATTTTTTACCTTCTAAATGCTCATATAATGTATCACTGTGGTTTTAAACATGAGCTGTACTGTGTGTGCTTTGCTTATAGTACGGGATCACATTTCATGACAGCAGCATTGGAAGTAGTATCTTCAATGAAAACAAAGCTTTGGGCGAATTCAAGTGGTTACCGGACCATGAAATCGTACTGGTAAGTACTAAAAAAAATAGGTATGGAATTACATACACCTTGCATTGTAATTGTAATTCTGATTCTGATCATTTCTGCCCTCTATTGTGTCAGTAATAGTGTCAGGTCAAATCTCAAATGCCTCATTTTCGTAATATAAAACTTAAAAGTACTAGTACTATGCTACATGGTCTAGTCTTGGTTTGGCAATCATTTTAAAGTTAGCTTTAGCAGTTTATATATAGTAACTTGCTGGGTTTTCTGCTACTTTAGTCAAAAATAATCATTAAATTGTACATGAACTTTTACTGGATCTAGAGATGAATATAAAACAGTGGTGGCATAAAATTTGCATGACTTGGAAGTGGTTTCTACGAAAATGTTTACGTCGTGGTCGTACATTTGTTCCTGAAGTCTATGAACATTCTAACAAACGGTTCCACTGCTATGAATTTAAATCTGCATATAATACAGAAAATCAAGATGCATACAAATCGGGCATCTATCTAGTAAGTCCAATACTTCTTTTGTGAAAAATATAGCGTCCATAATAAATATTACAACTTTGGAACCTGTAAAAAGCTTTCTTATCTAGTAAAAACTGGACTGCTGTCAAAGTTTATATACTATTTTATTCTGTACACATGATTTCGGTATCAGTCAGTCAGTACTATAGGCATGTTAACATATCTTGTGATGACAAACAAACCTCACGCATATAGGCTTGCTTATCAGTATCACAAAATCGTCCTTATCTTTCTCGTGTTTCTTTCTTAGGCACTCAAATTCAACTTTTCATATTTTTTCCCAGTCTCTGTGCATTGGCTTCCCCTTAATTTGTATAGGTAGAATCTGGAGATAGTTTGTGTGTAATTGACGATCTGAATTATTTCCATTTCAATTAAAACGATCTCTATAAGCCCAAGTAGCGTTTTTCTTCTTCCAAAATGTCTATTTGGCTTGAAATTTCGTACACATACCTTGCAATTGAAGGGATAGATCATAGCAATGGATTTTTCCAAACTGATTATTATTCCAAGTCTAGTCATAATTCGAAATCTAGGGTAAATGATAATTTGAAACTCTGTGTTGCTCACTATGACCACGGTTGTTAACTACTCTATCGTTTTTTATGTAATTTTTCAGGATAATTTAGTGGAAAACAAACATCACACACTGTCCCGTTGTACACGCACTGGACCATCGGACGTGGATCTGAAACCCACAGCCTCTTTACGAGACCAGTTGAATGCCATAGTGAACTATCCTCCGACGAAGCAGCTATCTGCTGAAGAACAGGATCTAATTTGGAAGTATCGATACTATTTGAGTTCTAATAAAAAGGCTTTGGCCAAATTCCTCAAATGTGTCAAATGGGCAATTGCTGGTGAGGAAAGGCAGGCTGTAGAATTGCTGGAAAGATGGGTCCCTATGGATGTGGACGATGCTTTAGAACTTTTAGGACCATTGTTTACTCACCAAGCTGTCCGAAGTTATGCTGTAGCTCGTTTGAGACAAGCACCGGATGAGGTGTGTAATTTTGCTCTTTTATTTCTAACTACTAGCTAAATTGTCCGATAATTGTAACATCTTCATTGGCATTGTTGTATTGTATATGTTGCAGGACCTGTATTTGTATCTCCTTCAGTTAGTTCAAGCTTTAAAGTACGAAAATGTAGAGCAGATAAAAGAGCATGGGATGACAGATGCCGAAGACTTGTTGCTATCCACTCAGTCTGGGACGATTGACAGCTCCATTTTGCACGAACTTGCGGAAAGCAAAGTTGTATCTCCTATGGAAGAAGTGGAGTCCACAGTTCCACAACTTACGAAAACTCAAAGTGAGTCTGGGGCAACAAGTACCATAGGTCAACCAAAGTTGACATCTAGAACGGCAGTTGAGAGACCAGATTTGGCTTCATTTCTGATTGAAAGAGCCTGTGAAAATACCACGTTGGCTAACTACTTTTTCTGGTACAATTACTTGTATTAAATAATGGTATGTGTTTTCTGTAGTTTGGATATTTTAATGGACTTTTATTTTTTATTTGCTAGGTACCTTTTTATTGAATGCGAGGATCAAGACGTGGGAGTAAAACAGGAGAAGCATATCCGGGATTTGTATCGCAGTGTGATGCATAGATTTTTGACGGTAAGAAAAAAAATAGGAAAATCGAAAATTCTAAATAAATGAAGAAATATGAATAATGGTTTAGATATGTATATAATTTTTGTAGTGCCTCAAGTCGGGAAGTCCAGAATGGCAAAAACGAAGAACTGTTTTATCAACTCAACAAAAGTTTATTAAAAAACTTGTGGAAGTTGTCAAAACTGTTGCTAAAGAAAGTGGTAATCGTCAGAAAAAATTGGAAAAGCTGCAAAGTTTGTTGAGTGATGAACATTCCCCGAAACCTAACTTTTCCAAATTTGACTCTTTACCATTCCCTCTGGATCCTGAAGTCCATATTACTGGAATCGTAGCTAAAGAGTGAGTAATTTTTGTTTAAACTACGGTCATATGTCAGCATTATTTTCTCCAGTTTATCAAAGTTGGAATAAAAATACAAAAAACGGGTTTCTTTTACTTTTACCTAATTAGGTCTATACTATTCAAGTCCAGTCAAATGCCTTGTCGTCTGTCTTTCACTACTACCGTTGAAAACGAAACATATTTAGCAATTTTCAAACATGGGGATGATTTACGTCAGGATCAACTTATTCTCCAGATTATCACTTTGATGGACAAACTACTTCGTACAGAGAATCTGGATTTAAAGTTGACTCCTTACAGAGTACTCGCTACGAGTACAACTAATGGTAACTTAAAAATGGTGAATATACATATATGTGCTGTGAGTGAAATATTTTCGTAAAGTTGCTCACTTACTTATGCGTGTATCCATATTTCTTCCATTAGGATTTGTTCAGTTCATCCAGTCAACCACTGTGGCTGAAGTGTTGGCAAATGAAGGAACAATTCAAAACTTTTTTAAGAAACATAACCCATCTCAAAAGGATCAGTATGGTATAGCTGAATCGGTTATGGATACGTATGTGAAAAGTTGTGGTAGGTGAATCGAACGAATACATAGTCAGTTACTTTTAGTGAGCTGTTTAAAGTTTAATTTGTATCGTGCGGAACAACTGACTGACCAGACTAATCTACTAATGAATGGTAATTTTGAATGTTCAGCTGGATACTGCGTGATAACATACATTCTGGGGATCGGAGATCGACATTTGGACAATTTACTGTTGACTGAAGATGGGAAACTATTTCACATTGATTTCGGATACATTTTAGGACGTGACCCAAAACCAATGCCACCACCTATGAAACTTAGCAAAGAAATGGTGGACGCTATGGGTGGCGTACAATCTGAATATTATCAAGAATTTAAAAAATTGTGTTATACTGCATTCCTGCATTTAAGAAGGTGAGTTTGCAAAACGTATTACTAAGGATCTGGCTATTTATGTTTGGTAGAATCATATAATATGTGTGTTTTTTTGCAGACATGCTAACCTCATTTTAAACTTGTTCTCTCTGATGGTGGGAGCAAGCGTCCCGGATATAGCTTTAGAGCCTGATAAAACGGTTAAAAAGGTTTTGGATAAATTTCGATTGGAACTAGACGATGAAGCAGCGGTGAAACATATGCAAGAATTGATTGACATTTCTGTATCTGCTTTGATGCCTGCATTCGTCGAACAAATGCACAAAATCACTCAGATGCTTAGGAAATAAAATGATAAGCCTTTACGAAAAATTAACTCTGACTATAAGATAGGACAGAGAAAAGATTTTTGGTTGGGATCATTCATCTCTTTATATTGTGATACTTTCTTTACATTCTATATTTAATTTTTGTAGGTTTGCAAACGAATTTGCGCGCTAACAAATATATGCAATTTACTCATCTACCGTCATTTGTTCATTCACTTTGAATACGTTGAACACACAAGAAAAGTATATGGATTGAAATAAACAAATTACATTTTAAACTTTGTTGGTTTCAAAGAATCCTTATTTGCATGAAAAATTATAAGTTTAGTTGATGAAAGATCGAGAAATTATAAACAATATTTTAATTTAATCGAAAAGATTATATACAAATTTAAACACGAAGTGGTGACGATAAATAATGATGTTAGAACATCAAACTAAAGAATAAGGATAGAAAACGGTGCTTAAAAACTATGTATAACTAAACTGAACGTTCAATATCTTCCTCCAGGTCTTCTTTGAGGAATGACACGACTTGGGGGTGTAATGGCGATGTCCAGATAATCCCCAATATTGAATCGAAGTTGGTGTAGTGTTTTATTATCATCTCCAGTTTTTGTATTGGTCACAGTAGTTCCAATTGATCTGAATCGATACCTGTGTGATTTTTGCAAGAAATAGATTATGTGTAAAGCAGCCACACATTGCAACATGACTATATTGATCGGCACAAATTTTTCTCACCCGCGGAACCGGTCAGGATAGACAAGGGAGAAATCAAAAACTGTTCCATGGCGTCTGGCATCTGGATTTACTTCCTTTACTAGGCCAGATATTTCCTTAAGAGTAGCGTCCATCCTGACAGGGTTAAAAACGCAACCAGTTATAAATGTCAATTAAAACTCCCAAGACGAGTGTACTGTCAGTATACTGTGTATGTAACAAACGGAAGGTTTAGCTTACCAAGTGTAGATTTGAAGTTCATTGGCCGGAACATTAGCGTTACTGTATTCGTGAGGTGAATTATGTCTACCAGTACTACAAAAGACGCGCAAAAGTAATGGACAAGTCTGAAAAGTTTAATAAAAAACGATTAAATGGATTTAATGATGACAACTGCGGTTAAATAACGCAATGTAATAATGTCTCACACTTCTCACATACCTTTTCTCGATCGATGGGCTTTTCCATCTCCTTTGTGTCCTCTACAATGACAGATTCTAAGGTGGTCATTATGTCCAGTTGTACCAATTTAAAAAAAGTTAAATACTACTTTCCTCTTTGAATTGTAAAAGTATGTAAGTTAGTAAAAAACAAATGATGCAGTAAAAATGGGTGCAAACACTTTGTTAATTTAACGCTATGACTTTCTTCTCGGCTGCAATTCAAAATGTGAAGAAACTTGACATTAAAAATTAATTAACCTGATGGGCTGAAAATGCTTTAATCGGCTGCTTGCTGGATAGGAAAAGTTAATAAAAGCTAAATGCACCTATGATTTTTGCGGTCTTTTTGTCGCCCAATGTGTTTAACTGTTCTCATATATGATGGCAATCGTAACCAAATGTAGCAGTAGGGCCACCTAGTATTGAAAAATGCACACAGATAAAAGACCGCATTACTTTAAATTATGAAATAGAAGGGTGCCGGACAGTAGTTCGTCGAATTGAACTGAAGCTGACCAAAATATTTAATTTTTTCGAGGTAATTTTTGGTAAACCATAAACTGTGCTATATTTATCTTAATGCTTGTGGCGTTCACTCAATCTCAATTTGTAATCCATGATTTTATTCATTCTTGCAGATAAGGAAATCCTGCCAGTATGCAGATTTTCGTTAAAACCCTCACGGGTAAAACTATTACCCTCGAAGTTGAGCCTTCGGATACAATTGAAAATGTGAAGGCCAAGATCCAAGACAAGGAAGGAATTCCTCCAGATCAGCAACGTCTTATTTTTGCCGGAAAACAATTGGAAGATGGCAGGACATTGTCAGATTATAACATCCAAAAAGGTAAACCGATGTCATAGGATGGATTTTGAATCCAGGCGATTCGGTATTCTCATTCGTCATTTAAAGGAAGCATGAGGGCTGATATTTTGTTTGTTTGAAATTTCAGAGTCCACCTTACATTTAGTGCTCAGATTGAGGGGAGGAGTAATTGAGCCTACACTAAGAATCTTGGCCATGAAATACAATTGCGACAAGATGATCTGCCGTAAATGCTACGCTAGACTTCATCCAAGAGCAACTAATTGCCGGAAGAAGAAATGTGGGCATACTAATAACATCCGGCCCAAGAAGAAACTGAAGTAGACTTGATTTGGATTTTATTTTTCACCATCCTGTTAAGAATTGGTTGTCATCATTTTCACGTTTGAAATAAATGGTAAATACTGTTACGACACTCTACTTGATTTGTATTTTTCAGTGCCTTTGATTCAATGGTTTTATTTAGAAACTTGTATCAAATTCCTCACAGAATATTATTTATAAATATACGTGGAGGAAGTTCATTGTCTTTTTTTACGTTTCAATTTCCGAAATCTATGCCCACGGTTTAGGAAATGCAATTTAACAGAAAACTCCAGAAATTAACACCTATGGTTGCTTTTTTTAGTGCAGAGTTTATTTTCCAATATCATTCATAATACACAACACATGGATCTGTAGCACAATCGGGGTCTCTAACTATTACCTTAAAATTTTTATTCTCCAAAATGAAATAATATACCATAGTTAATATTTCACATAAGCTATAGTTAATAGTTAGTGCAGGTATGTTTCAGCATAGATCGCTCAATCAGTTTACTTACTTTAGTTGACAATAATAAAATCTGGAAGCAATTAAGTAGTGCGCAAAAAAAACTTTAACTTGATGGTCTGGCTAAAATTCTGATGTTAGCACAAACAACTAAAATCTTAGTAAATCTCTGCATTTATTACATCCTATAATCATCCATAATATAGTAATTCAAATCCCAAATAAATACGATATCATTCATAAATCCTCTCTATTCGTTTCACAACTAATGACATGTCTTTTTTACAAAGTGCAGTTGCAAACACACTACAAGTTGTGGTCATACTGACTGAGTGTATAAAATCTGCATGCGTTTGGTGAATATTTTTTTCTGTACAGGAATTTGAAATTTTTATATAATATGCAGTTACATGATCAATCAGTCTATAGAATTATTGAAACTTGCAGTTTCAACCTTTTGAAATTTTAAATCTTTGTTGTCACCTACGACCCTCGCGTTTAAACTTTCTATATAGAATACAATTTCCTGACGTATAATATGCAGCAAGCAACACAAGTTTAAAGCACTCACTGAACGACTGAACCCCAGCTAACTATATATCCTATAACTACATGCTATCGTCGTGTCCATCAAAAAAATGAAAATGGGAACTACAAAGACTGCAAATTCTAACTAACTAACTAACTTTAACATCGGAGTGTTATGTTTACATGGTTTTATTCCATAGATCCATCAGTGCAGCACCGTTTTACTCACTCAGCTATCTAACTTACCAATATTTTGTCTAACTAACTATAACTATAACTAGACGTTGCCTGACTTCTAACTAACTAACTAACTAGCTACCCATGTAACATGCATACATTATGTTTTAATCAACCAACTGATGACAAAAACATGATTTCCTCATTATGTTTATAATCTTGGGCTCCAAATTTTAGTTCACCTAGCGGTCCGTACAATTTTAAACAGGTAAGCTTCACGGGCTCCAAAAAATAAGGGAATTTAATGAGGACAGGTACCACAAAAATCTCCTGTAGCCCCCAATTCCGTTGAGAAAAAGAAATGTACAAAAGTTTACAATAACGCTAAGCGATAGTTGTTAACAGATTACTTACAGCCTTACTTTTAGTAACTTTATAGTTATCGTATATATCCATTTGTTCATAATAAAAATACTTGCGGTCATCCAGAATCCATAGTTAGTATAGTATGTAGATGATTTTATATGCAAATCCAAACCAAACCACACAAGTGGAACCAAAAAACCCATAATATGAGAATGTGAAATGAATTGTTAAATAAAATTGATGCTAGAAAGAATAGTTTAATCTCGAAGCTTATGCCATTCGGCAATTTGTCGACGGGGACAGTTGAGTACCTCATTCCAATGGTGAATTGCCGTTCCAGACGTGGCTCCGGCTCCCAGTTCCAGTCTCCCAATCACCTGTGTATAAAAAGTTTCAAACAACTGTCAAATTCCAATCTCTTGAGACTGGCTTTGCTGTAAGAAAAAGAACATGCCATACAAGAATCGCATATACAAAAGCACAAGGCTTGGTTTGAACTATATTCTCTCCTCGATATAAAGAAACATACATTGTAGGCAATAACTGTCATATTCGCAAGACAAATGACAATGCACACTTGTGAACAGAATGTGTGTGTGGTACATTTTCAATAACTGGAAAACAGTAGGCAATCAATTTTATAGATTCTTTTATGCGCACTTTATTATATCCTTCCTTCCTTTCTATATTGCGTACATATGAATAATGGATGAAGGTAGAAAATGATGGGCAAACTTTTACAAGTTTTCAATTTCATTTTCTCCCATTACTACACTAACTATATTGCATTTGCACCCACAAATAAAGACAAAGTATGGGTGCCCTAACTTACAGGATACTTTCCCTCAACTCTTTCTTATGGTTAGCCAAATCATTGGAGTCAGTAAATATGTAACGAAACCAAGCTCACCTCATTTTTGGTAACACGATCCCAGTCCAACAGTAAAAGCTGCAGAGAAACTTTCTCCAAATTAGTGGATTGACTTGCAGCAGGTGGCAAATCAAATACGAACGACTCATTATAGACTGGGTTCAGTGTCCGCTTCTTGATGTGAGTCTTCTTCTTTGAGATCCGTTGTCCGTCATATATCAAATACAATTTCACGTATGGATCCGCCAACCCTGTGACATCCATTTTGGGAAGATTCCTCGCCTTCAGCACTACAACTGTCAAACGGTTTGCTGTGGGTTGCCAACAGAAGGATACCAAAACTTCCCCTCGCCCTTGAGTTTTCATCTGTACAAAAAAGGGAGCAAATCTTATAATTGCCTATTAAGTTTGTTTTTGAGCAAACTTTATTATGCTAGCAAACTAACTTATGTGTCCCCAAAGATAGGAGATGAACGAAATACGTCACTCTTTCACACTGACTTGAGTGAAAGCGAATATGTCAAGTAAGTAAAAGTAGCCCACATAAGTTAAAAGTTTTCTATTATTATTATTTAGGGAATGCCAAATGATTGTTCTAACTAACTAACTTAATACTATGACGTGAAGGGCACATAATGATATTCCGTGCCAGTGTAAAAGTGTTGTGGCCCAAAAGAGGCCATGTATGCATCATATTGGGCAAGACTTGGGAGCCAACTCTCTTTGTTTACAGCAAAGTAACTAACTAAGCTGACTGACTGAGTGAGTGAGCATTTCACCACAAAGGAAGAGAAATGTGGATACAATTAAGAAAGTCCCTGGTGAGCTTTTAACATTTATCAACATCAGAACTTGACTAGAGAGTCAGTGAGGGAGGATAATCAGAAATTTTAATAAACTTGCACGCAGAATAGGGAGCGCGTGTCAGCATGAAGACATCTTTAGTTTTCTCAAAGATCAATTTCCGTATTAAATCCTACTAAAGATAATATTGTTCGTTTCAGAAAAAGGCTGGATTTTCGCTTGTCATATTAAATAGCAATACTTGTTTGGTGCCAACAAAACGGGAAATTAAAGTAACTTAAAAAAAAATTAAGCTGAAAAAGTTTTTCAGAAAACGTAAGGTTGAAATATGATAATTGGGACGAAAATTAAGAGCAGTCATTGCTTAAGCTCATTTTTATTTTGCGTCAAAATGTGGAGCTAATTG
>Ga0210040_10009329_pt1 | contig 11441 bp, 14 predicted proteins | sample CryGeyCG12114_NA_FD_185462 | JGI IMG/M metagenome (GOLD analysis project Ga0210040, IMG submission 185462) | Groundwater microbial communities from aquifer - Crystal Geyser CG19_WC_8/21/14_NA (SPAdes) (version 2) | ecosystem: Environmental > Aquatic > Deep subsurface > Groundwater | place: USA... | reverse complement strand
GGAATCTGAGAATTCAGAAAGACGTGGGTGACTGCGGTGAGAAGTAGGGGTGGTAGAGGACGCGCTGTACACAGCTGTAACTGCAAGTGTGGAATTGGTGGACATGGTGTCGTTGTTTGCAGAAGGCCGCATGTAGTGGGAACACAAGATCGCTCCAGCAGGTTTTGTTGTTGTTGATGGTGTGTTCTGATAAAGTCCAGCTCGAGCCTTTGTAAATTTTCAACTTGTTAGCCTGCGCTCACTTTGTTCTTCAGCAACGACCGCGAGTTGTGCAAGTTTCAAGAGCTACATGCTATGCTCGAGTTAAAGGCACGACAGGAGTTTGAAACGGGAAAAGGCAGGATAGTACAAAATTCTGAGATGGTCATCACATTGATGGCGAGTCTCTGACTGCGGTTCGACTATTGTCTTCAAGTTGTCTTTGTGCAGTGAATCGACTTGCCAAGCACGAGTATGGAACAAGGCAGGCACGGCGTGCAGTGAGCGCATTCAAGTTGAGTGCTCTGGCGGCATGAATCGCATGCTGAAGGTATGACGAAGCTCTTTCCTGCATTCCTCCGCGCAAGACTTTGTCGGCTTTCTCGATTTCCTTAGATATGGTCGGACGGCAGTAGTAGTCAGACTACCAGAATTTGATCTTGTTCAGACCCCAACGCTCTGAGAAGTGGCGTTAGCACTTGAAATGTCTTCGCAAGAAGCTGGAGCTAGAAACTTACGGCTACCACTGTTCTGCGCAACAGTCCCGTTGTTCGAGATACTGTCCTCCGGAGTAATGCTGGCTATCTCAGTTCGACCTGCGTTGAAAGTAGAAACCAAAGGCTTCGTTGCCTTGCTGTTTCGGATACTGGGCGAAGATTGCTCGATCGCAGTCTGATACTCTCTCGTAGTAGAGAGCGAGGATCTTTGGCGTGGAATAAGGATGGGCCTACCCGACTGGAGCATGGCTCCTGGCGTGCCGACCGCTTGCTCCACCCTGCTAACGCTCTTCGCCTTTGGTGTGACTACCATAGGACGTGTCGGCCGCTTGGCGCTTGTTGGTGGAGTGAGGAGATCATCACGCTCGATGCTAGGATACAACTTCTCCAACGACACGGGCGAAAATGGTAGCTGCTGCAGTTTCGGCGTAACCGGAAGTTTGGCTTTGGAGACTTCTAGAACGCGGCGTTCAATAAAGTTCGTGAAGGGTCCTTTGGCCATGCGTTTCTTCTTCGCAGCAATGGCTTTCTGTATTTCTTCCTCCGCGTACATCTCATCGTCATATTCATCAGCCTCGTCTTCTTCTGCTTCGGCTTCTCCGTCGTCGGACTCTATAAATTCTGCAGATGAAGAACTCAGAAAAGACTCCGTCTCCCTGTAGTTCTTTTTGATGCCTCGGGTCTTGCGTTGTAATAGTGGTTCTGCATCATTCGGCTCCGAATTCGAAAAGCCTGCGTCGCCTCCGACAGTAGAAGTGGCGACTGAGTTCTTGACTTTGCGCTTTCTGCTCGGTGCTGCAGGTTTTGGAGCTACAGTAACCAGTGGGCCGGGCTTGTGAGGCTGAGCTTTGGACCCAGCACGACCTGGGCCAGAACTCAAAGCAGCTTCTATCTTCCTGACGAGTCTGTGATGTCGCATACGTGCTGCGTTCTCCTGAAGTCCCATAGCTACACCAACAGCTTTGAAGTCGATCTTAGGGCTACAAGTCAGCAGAGTCTCGCCAATATCGGCGAGTAACCAACCTTGCCGCCATTTGAGTGCTGAATACAGTGATACAAAAAGATATTGGCATTATCCACACCTCCTGAAGCCATGATGACGTGCTGCAAATTCTGCGGTACGTCTGTGGTCGAGAGAATGAAGATAATTGTGGTTGGAAACAAAGGTGAAAAATGAGGAGGTCGTGTTTTGCAGCGATTTCGGACCCCATTGTGCCCCTTCACCGACGAGCAGACATTGCAGATCGATCAGCCGATCTTCGCGCGGCTGGGAGCAGTCCCTGCACTTGCACGATCTTGTGAAGATTATTCTGATGCTATGCTGTCGAACAGACCCGCCCTCTTCGGTCAGTAGTGCATTGACAGGCCAACGACCGCTGCTAGAGATCGAGGCGTTTGGATAGTGGGGAGGCAGTGTTCCCTTGAAGCAAATCCTCTTGCTTTCTTGCGAGATCATCACCATGCTCATTGCCGTCCTCTTCATGTAATCATTTCGACATCGTTCATCGCATCATTTCGTGCGCTAAGTTTCTCCTTAAGGCCATCCGCTCGTGCTCTTGTATTGGTAGATTCCTTGACCACCTCTTGAAGCACCATGTGTGTGCCTCTTGCAGCAGCAACAGCACCATCTATCAGTTCGTCGAATCCCGCCTCTTGGCTAGAAAGTCCGCCACGTGCCCATATCTCAGTAATCTCGTCTCGAGAAGGCAGGTATCCAACGACGCAAGCCGCCACCAGATCATCGTGTTCAACAGGGCTTGGATCCAATATCCTAACCATCTTCCCATCCGATCCTGGAACAATGGCCGCAACTCCACCAGAAACGAGATCCAAACAATCGATCCTTGCATCGGCCAGTGCAGCCGCCGCAACTGTTATACATGCAGCCAGCACATTCATCAAGCCTACGCCCTCCACACCACCTTTCGTGCCCTGTCTTGTCTCTGCGTCGTCTTCTCCTTCCAGCACCATCACAGCAATTTCCAGTCCACTCTTAGGCCAGCGGTCCGGAATGATAGCACCTTTCAACGCGGTTTCGAGATGTGTACCCAGATCTCTTTCCATGGAGTCGCGAACATATCCTCGTCGATGGTGCGTAGCAAATGGAGCGAACTTGACTGACGCGCTTAACTGCAGATTCGGCGAGAAAGAAGCGTTACGTGTCATGGGCTTGGGGCCGTGGACGGTGCATGACAGCTTGATGGTAGACCGCGATGGAACAAGACTTTGCAGCGTAGAGGAAGGAATTTCGAGCTCAAGGTATGCGGAGCCATTTGCGGCTGGTACAAGGCCGGTATTTAAAACTGTATTTGGTCAGTTGGAAAGTAGATCGCCAGCACATATGCCTACAGATTTTGCGAAGCTCATTCTGTTTGCGGTCCCGGTGCGGCCGAACGTCTGAAGTAGACTTGAGTGCAAATACTGGCGGGTATGTGCCGCCTGGTGGGCCGTTGATGCGTCGCCGGTCATTCATCGTTCGTTCTTTGCTGAAAGAGTGGACGGCCTATGAGACCTGATGAGATCAAGCTCAAGCAGCTACAGAATTCCCTTGCGCTGTGGGTAGTTCAACAGCGGATGTAGCCAAACAATAATTCCACGAAGTCTACGAACAGGGTTTCCGTCATATCTTGGCGGACAGGTGTCGACTCACGCCTCTGCCGACGACTTGCAGCAATAAAAAAATGGAACAAGACCAAGATGCGAAGTGATCAGTTGTATGTATTTCCCACGCGAATACAAGCATGACTGATTTATTATTTGCCAACCTCAGAAGTACAAGGCACCCCTCTCCGGCCCTCTGACCTCCCCGTCCGTGAAAGCACAATGTCCAACCTCTTCTCCTTCAATGTCGATCGCGACTTTCGAAGGCAGCGCGCCCCACATTACCGGCTGGAGCACCATCTCTCGTCTTTCAGTATAGCTCCTATCAGTATGGCACGCCGCACTGATAGCCAAGCTATTGCTACACACCAACGGCATACCTGACGGTAGCTTCCTGCATCCTATAGCAGCCAGATAGATCACCAGGACAGCACAGACGGTGAGAGTCAAGACCATGCCTAAAGGCGAGTAGCCGCAAGTAGTGATTTCGTCTTTCATCGGGACATTCCCATCGCGCGGGATGATGGAGATGTTTGCGAGGAAGATTGATTGGGACACTAGCCAGTGCAAAAGGCCGGATCCGATGATCAGAGGTATGCCGTACTTGTACGGTATGTGGAGGAAGTAAGTTGACTTCTGCTCGCCTGCTGCATCAGAAACGCGCAGAGGCTTTCGGCCTACGCCGCACTTGCTCCATTCGTACGAGAGGAGCATACTCGTGAATAGAGTGTTGTAAACCACGTAGATGAAGGAGAAGGCCGCTTGAGGTAAATTAGCTACCACCGTTGAGACGGCGATGGCAGAGTTCCCTAATGAAGGAAGATTCCAGCCAGTCATCAGATTCTGAGGCCTGACATTTCCGAGACCGATAGACCAGATAGACTCCACAGACGTCTGGCTTTTGAGATGTTTGATGCTCAAAGCAAGGGCGGTAATGATGCCAATCATAGCGACGAGAAACCTAATGGCAGAAGTCAGCGAGGTGACGCCTGAAATACAAAGATGCACGGACAATGACACACAGAATAGCCATTGCTTCCGCGTGGCGGCCTCCCACCACCGAGTTTCCTGCGGCTCATATCTCGCCGGACCAGCAACATAGCCCCGTGAAAACTGGTTCTGTATGCTTTGGTGGTCGGCAAGACACATATCCTTGGAAGTAGGATCTGGAAACAACGTGAATGTCTGTATGGCATCTCCAATGGTGCTCAGTGGTTGTTCTTCCAGAAGGAAGGCCACACAGGCCATGCTAATGACCTTGAGGACGTTGAAAATGATTATTACCAACATGATAGGAAAGGCAAAATGCAGATGACAATGCGATTCGACTGGTTCGCTCAAGCAATGATCGATAAGGTAGCCGCCGGTAATCCACGTATCGGCCACTTTCTCCAGCTTCGGAGCTACAAGACTGCATGGCACGAAGCCCCATTGGTTTTCACAGCACGCGTCGACCTGTTCGACGACATTTGGGTTATCGCAGATCCATGAGTAAGGGTTGAACGCGCTGGTGATGTTTGGGGGAAACTCGTAGGCCGCCGTCCCAAGCAAAGACTTGCTGTCAGCTGAAGCATTACTGACTATCAGAATAACATTCCTTCGTTTAGGTACGAAGTCTTTGGCGTATTCTTGAATACATTCAGCATTGTTGAGGCGATCAAACCCGGTCGCACTAGCCTGAATGTGTGTAATGTTGCACTCTGGGGTGTCAGGAAAAGCGAGGTTGTCATATTTTGCTCCTTGCACGAATTCCTCAGTTGCATAGAGGATGTTGTAATTGTTTGTCGCTAATGCTGAAAAGAAGACGGAATTGTAGCTGCAGCATTATCAGCACTGAATACGACTCAACATTGATAGGCCATACAGCAAATGCAGTGGAATTGATGATACTCCCAACAGCCAGTAAAGCATTACTTTCTTCTTGCTCACAAAACTCAAATTGCGAATACTTGCCGTGCCAATGTCCAACCACTTCCGCTTTGTATGTGCTTTGTCGACTTCGTTGCGACTTGGGGCGGACAACAGTTGCATGCAGTAGTTACTGCCGCATAGCAGCGCTGTACTGATGCTGTTGACTGCCAAATGTACCCAGCTATCGAGCGACTCCGTCTGCTCACAAGTTCCCTGGTAAACCATGGCTATACCACCACCCATATTCAACCCAAACTTTTGCAGCATGACGATTGTCAGAATGATGTTGACGAGCAGCACAAAGACACCACCAAAGACAGCGGCTTTTGCACCTCCCCTCCAACCTTCGAAATTCCATTTTCCCCTCCTGCTGCTTGCGGGTGATGGTGGAACTAGAAGTAGAGGCTTGGATGGGGTGTATGCAGTCCCGCTTGATAGGTCAGAGAGGAGACCGCTTGAGAGCGCGGAGAGCGGAACGTGGTCAGTGGAGGATAGATGGGAGTATGCAGGCTTGAATGGCGGCCAGTGAGGGACGTTGCGCCTGCCTTGTGTCAGCCATTGCAACAGTTCCTAGAGGCACAAAGGTAGCACCGTACCTCTTAGTAGACATATTAAAGGTCGCAACGCTCACATAATTAAGAATAAATAGAGGAGATAGACAATAGTATAAGAACAAACCTACCTTGATATTAATATCTTAATATCAAACGCAGTCGCGCACACAGTATTGTTACGGAGGTCAGCCTCACAGTCACTCTGCGAGGGAACAAGGTACATCCAGATAGCGCATAGCGGAGGACTGATGGGCGTAAGCACATGCTGGGACTCTACTCGAAATAGTCGGCGCAGTGGTAGCCAGGTTGTTTATTGGTGTGAGTGTCTAGGTAGTTACTAATTGAGATAAGGGCCTTAGGCATCCTTCGCAGCCTTAGGCACTATGCCTACTTTGGCAATTGTTTCTTACTGCATGCTTACTGGTTCAAGGAACGGGGAGAGCTGAAACTTCGACCGGAAGGAGCGTGGTTTTTCCTGTTGGGATATGGATGTTGCGCGATATCGAGGAATCCACGGTAGAGGAAGCAGACTGATCACCGACGCCGATCCCTCTCCCATTCATCAGTGTTGCCGTGAGGGCTACCTTTCCCTGCCTATCACGAAGCGACGGCACTCTCTTACTCTCCCGAGCGGATCCATCTTTGGGACCTTTGGTCGTGTTGGCCACTCCACCAGCTACCTACCGTAGGTAGAGATGAATATTGTAATTATGTGGCGTCTGGGAAAGTGCATAGCTGGTACTCACTTCCACGGTCGCCGCGATGGCTCGTGCTTCAGGTTCTTACAGATTTGTTTCAGCACTCTTGCCGTTTCGGAAAAGCTCAATACTATTTACGAGGCAGGTGAGGATGCATGCCGGGCTGATATAGACTTGCATTGGGTCGAAAACTATGGCCTGGCTCGCGTGGCTATGGCTACGAGTCTCAAGCTCCATCCTGTCTAACCTCCTTCTCCTTCTCCTTCTCAACTTCTTTGCTGATGAGCATCCTGATCCCGTCCAGACCTTCGCTACTCGACACCTTTATCACCCTGCGCTCCTTACTGTCCAATCCCACAAATTGTTCTGGAAGTACAGACTCGAACTTGAAGTCCTGCTCCTTCTCCAATGCCATCTCCACTGCATTTGCGAATTTGGCCGGGTGGGCTGTCGCTAGTGATATGACGGGAATCGTCGAATCCTTCGAGGCCTGAATCTCACGCAGACTGGCCGCTACCCCAATCGCCGAATGCGGGTCAAGCACGTATTCTTTCTTAGCGATTGCGGTCCCTTGATAACATTCTCGGATGGTGTCTGTGGTTTCAGAATTGCTGACTCTATATGTGCCAAAAATTTCTCGGGCTTTGTCCAGGATTTCACCATCGACCTGGAAAGATCCTTTCGATTTCAAGTCTCGGAACCAATGATCGATCTTATTGCCTGCATTCCGAACTGAAATCTCGGTTTTCATGTGTGGGTTCTGGTCGAACTCGTGTTCAAGGCTGAGATGCCATAACAATCGCTCGAAATTCGAAGAGACAAGGATATCCATTGCTGGGCTCAGAGTCTCTTTGACACCTTCTTCGTGTGCTTGCGCACCGTCTTCCTTGATACCTTCATTTGGCTCACTGGCATGTTTTGATTGCTTCGAATACGCGCCGGTCTTCCAAAAGCGATGTAAAATATCGTTTTCGTTGGTGGCTATGACAAGTTTCTCGACAGGAAGACCCATACGTGTTGCATAGTACCCAGCGAGGATGTCACCAAAATTGCCTGTTGGCACAACAAACTTGACCTTTTTCAGGTCAGGGTTGGACTTCAGCAACTGGAAGTAGGAATAGAAGTAGTATGTGATCTGTGCCAGTATTCTGGCCCAGTTGATAGAGTTCACTGCTGCAAGATGGTGGCTCTTGTTCATTTCGGCATCCGCAAAGAGTGCTTTGACATAATCTTGACAGTCGTCGAAAGTACCCTTGACACTTAGGCAGTGCACGTTAGGGTCAAGTACCGTAGTCATCTGTGCTTCTTGTACTGGTGAGACCTTGCCGTCAGGGAACATGATGAAAATGCTGACATCCTTCTTTCCCCGTAGGCCGTAGATGGCAGCAGAGCCAGTGTCACCTGAGGTGGCTCCGATGACAGTGAGATGATGTCGAGCATGGCCATGGTCGAGAGCTTTGTTCTTCCGCACGAGGAAGAATTCGAACAGGTTGCCCAGGAACTGTAATGCAACGTCCTTAAAAGCGAAAGTGGGCCCATGGAATAGTTCTAGTAGATGCAAGTTTTTAGATTTGTCTAGCGTAACGACTGGAACTGTGTCAGGGTGTCTGAAGGTCGAGTAGCTCTTGTCCACGATTGTCTTCAATTCTTGGTCGGAGATTTCAGAGTCATCGATGTACTGGCGCATGACCTGGAAGGCTAGATCTGAAAAGGAGAGATCCTTCCAGTCGAGATAGTTTGATCGTACATTTGGCACGCTGGCGGGGTGAAAGAGACCGCCATCTGAGGCAAGACCTTTCAACACTACCTCCTCGAAGCTAAAGAACTCCTGCTGGGACGGGTCATAGAAGCGTGTACTCGAGTATCTTGACTGGTGAGCTGCCATTTTGACAAGACTGGAAAAGAATTGTCCTAATTGGTTGGCGGTGAGAAATATCAAACTGTCGTTTCTAGCAGTCTTCGCTGTAGGTATGCAGTGATGGAACCTTAGACCTGTGGGAAATGGTTCATCCAACACAACTAGCTCAAGAGCACGTCTAGCCAATACCTAAGTAGTGGTGACTGTTTTAGGGGTGACAGAAACTGTCCACAAAGCGTTGATTACTCAAATCACGTGCGAACGATCCCAAAAACTCACTTTTTGGTGGAGCTGTTTGCTCGGTTTTTCTGGCCACGCACTGGAGGTGCCAGTGTAGGAAAAAGTGGCCGCCAATGACCAGTATACAGCTATCTCATTACCTTCGTTCAAAGACACCTCCTCTAAAGCTAGCATCCTCAATCCAAGGCATAGAGTAATGAAAATGAATCATTATGTAGCTGATCATCATAGCCCATCCTCCGGCTCTAGTTTAATGGCTGTGAGACGTGAAGCAAAAGTCCCGGCAACTGATATTCGGTGGTTGCCCAAGCCCAACAGCGACAACTTTCCTCTGTTAACGTATGTGGAGGGTTATAGCCATCCAAACTTCGTTTTGAAACACAGAGTACGAAGCACGAAGCAATACGCAGCGAGCACGGTTTGTTGCAATTCTGGAAGCAAGAGAATTTGATCCAGCAAATAGCCAGTCTCGTGCTAACAAAGCGCGTTCTCCGAGTAGCTACCATCGCCAGGCAGAGGTCTCATGTTAAGGTACCAGAGAAGGTAGCATCTCTAAGGAGTGTCGTTGTGCGCTCTGGCTGGACTTGGACAATATGGGTGATATGCAAACTTGCACTGTACCTCAGTTCACAGGTATATCATCTTTGAGCGGAATCATTGATGGGGTTGGTGTAGATGACAGGTAGTCGGCGCTGTGCTCTCCTTCCTGGACCATTGGTGTAATTAACAATTACCCACGGGTCGTGCCTTTGGGACGGGAATCTGCTTAGCATATTGTCACTGTGCAGTGTCCAGCTTTGCATTATGGGTTGCTCCTCCTTCAAGATGTCCAATGAATCGATGCGTTCCTGTGCGTGCTTGACCTGATCCCTCTCGACGATGATTGATATCAGTAGGTTTGTACAGGCGCGACGATAGAGCCCTGGGTCCGGTCGGAGACGTACTTCCCAACAGACACGAGCGCACTGTGAGGGAGAAACAAGACCACGAAAAGACACAGAAGCGCATCCTGGCCGTTTGCCAGCGCTTTTTGTGCCATAAGGTAGGTACCTAGGTGGGTAATTAGATCGAACACATCCTGGCTAGTTCATCGCTAATTCATCGATCATTGGTTGAACCGAATTCTTCAGCACTGCACTTGAAGTACCAAGGTTTGCTGAGTTTGCATTCACTAGCGGATCTTGGCAAAAGATTTCTATAACCATCTCTCTTGCCCTCCATCTCATTTTGCTTCTTTTATGTCGACGTACGCGATTCTCCCACCCCCCCATACATTTACGATGAGTGCTAACATGCCACAGTTTACTTCATAGAATCATTTCTATAGTAAACGTCCTCTTCTGAGCTCTTCAAACGAGCCACAGAATCCTCAACCTGGCTGACGAAACAACCTCTTCGGTACCTCAGAGTGAAGCCTTTTTACTCTCGACAGCTTGCGCGTGTCTGCGCCTTCGGGCAACGACATCGCACAGAGAGTGGTGATGATCTTTACCTAAGTTGCGGTCTGGCTTCGGCCGCGCGGCGAGGGCGGTACCGACGGAGTGATTCTGACAGGTTTTTCTCCAAATTTTTCATGAGCTGGTCAACCAACAAGGTTGGAGTTTGGGAAGAAATAGTGGAAAGAACATCGGCATAAGTTGAGATTGTGTAAGATATTAGGCACCGATGGAACAAAATGTGGTACACGTCTGCTGGTGGGAGAATTTTTCCAGTCACGGGTGGCTCGCACCTAAGCCGGCGCTGGAGATGGAAAGAATATTGTCTTCCGCTGCAATGTACAGCAGCATGCGTCTGCGCTGCGGACTCGAGCACGGTAGGCCTCACTTCCACTACAAGTATTTCAGGGACAGATCACGCGTTCAAGGAACGAATATTTTCGCGATTGTGTTGTTCAACACCAACAATGTGGTAGAGTGAAATAAGCCCAAATACACCTTCCATCACCATAACAGTAGTTTTACCTCTGCGAGAAAAGCCTCCGTCAATTATAGAAGATACCAACTTTGCCCCATCACGACCGCCAAACCAAATCTTCACCATCCCCTCGCACTGTACGCACCGCACGCACGAATCCCCTCCCGCGCAACGCCGCCTAACCCCCCCAATCCCTCCCTCGCAACAAAAAACAAAACTCCCAAACCAACACCACACGTGAAAATGCAAAAAAAGAGAAATCAACTTGGAGAAGCTGGGAATCGAACCCAGAACCTTTTCCAGACCGTGCCGAAATTACGAGTCTGATGCTAAGGAAACGTCATACCACTAGACCACATCCTATTGTCGTGTTAGTGAGAATGTTGTGGGGATGAGGTGGTGGTATTTGAGACTTACCCCTTCACGTGATTTGATGCACTATTTGTGTGCTATGGCTTATAAATTTATCGCGTGGTGTGGGTTTCATCGAAGAGGCGCTCCAGTATGGAAGAGAAACACGCGACACCGTTGTGCCACTATAGTAGATACATTCTGTGTTTTGGTCTTTGACAATATGAGTAGCATTCAGGACACATCATCTTACATTCGTCCCTATCTTAATTCAATTCATGAACAACTACTCATCATCCGCTCCCTCAGCATAGTTGACCGCCCTCTTCTTCACGCTCCTTCCACTCTGCCTCTTATTAGCCTGTGGCCGTGCTTTCGGCTTCACGATCGCTTCCTCATCCCCGTCCGTCAAATCCGGCATATCCACATCCTCTTCCTCTTCATGGTCACTCGTACTTGGCGTAGGCACAGCTTTCGCACTTTTCTTGGTGACCTTTGGTTTGTTCTGCGGCGGCGCTCTTGCTGGCTTGGCTTTGCTGGCCTTCGCCTTCTCATACACGCTCTTACTCGCGGTCATATCCACCTTGGGGACTTCTCCATTCTCGCTAGCGGATGCTGA
>Ga0210040_10009328_pt1 | contig 11441 bp, 5 predicted proteins | sample CryGeyCG12114_NA_FD_185462 | JGI IMG/M metagenome (GOLD analysis project Ga0210040, IMG submission 185462) | Groundwater microbial communities from aquifer - Crystal Geyser CG19_WC_8/21/14_NA (SPAdes) (version 2) | ecosystem: Environmental > Aquatic > Deep subsurface > Groundwater | place: USA... | reverse complement strand
GTATTGATCCGCACCCTACTATTAAAGGCGGCGCTTACGTGGCCGCTACTATGTATAAATCAGGGGATTTTAAGCCCTACATTTACAAAACCACCGACTATGGCAAAACCTGGACCAAAGTTACGGATGGAATACCGGCTACCCATTTTACCCGGGTGGTACGGGCCGACCAGAAACGTCCAGGGTTATTGTATGCCGGCACCGAGTACGGCATGTATGTATCGTTTAACGATGGACAAAGCTGGCAACCTTTGCAGATGAATTTGCCTTTAGTGCCCATTACGGACCTTACCATTAAAAATGATAACCTGATAGCGGCAACGCAAGGACGTGGTTTTTGGCTCATTGATGACATTACGCCTCTCCATCAGTTAAATGCCACGGTAGCAAAGAATAAATTTCACCTCTATAAACCAATAGATAGTTACAAAATGGCTGGGGGCAGCTCCGGACCTTCTAAAATAGCGGGCGAAAACCACCCAAGTGGCGTTATGATCCACTATTATCTGCCCCAAAAGCCCGATACGGCCACTACTGTTAAATTGGATATCATGGATCAGAATAATAGACTCATCCGCAGTTTTGCCAGCAATGCGAAGGAGAAGCCAGATAAGTTGGAGGTAAAAGAAGGGCTGAACCGGTTTGTCTGGAACCTGTACTACCTGGATGCCACCCGCTTTGAAGGTATGATATTATGGGGAGGACGAGGTGTGCTGGCTCCTAAAGCTTTACCGGGTACTTATAAGGCAAAACTAACCGTTAACAACGATAGCCAGGAAACAACCTTCAATATCCTGAAAGACCCCCGTATCGAATCGACGCCCGAGGATTTGCAGGCTCAGTTTACCTTCCTGAATGAGGTGCGTGATAAATTAACGGAGACCCATGATGCTATCCGGGACATTCGGACGATGCGCGCGCAGCTGAACACCTTGAAGACTAACTTAAAAGAACAGGATGCTAATAAAGATATTATAGATGCCGCCAATGCGATAGATAAAAAAATCACCACCATCGAGGAAACACTTTACCAGACCAAGAACCGCAGTAACCAGGACCCGCTTAATTTCCCCATTCGCCTGAACAACAAATTGGCTAACTTGGTGGGGCAAGTAAGCACCGGTGACTTCGGGCCTACAAACCAGGCTTATGAGTTCAAAAAAGAGGTTACTGCAAAAATTGATGCGCAACTAAGCCTTTTCAAGCAAGTGCAACAGCAGGATGTCCCCAGTCTGAATAACCTGGTAAAACAAAAAGGAGTAGATTATATTACCATAAACAAGAAAGAAGGAGTAAAACCTGATACTTCGCCAAAGTAAAATATGCTGGTTTATTTATGTGAATTAAACCTTGTAAGTTTTAATTCACATAAATAAAAAGTCTATAAAGTAAGTACTACCATAATTACTGGCAGGGCCTGCTTTATGGTTATTCATTAAAGTACAAGATATTTTACCTTTCTCAGTCTTTTTGATTTTGATAAGAGAAGGCGTTGTAAAATGGTTTACATTATAAATGCTGGGTTATTGTGGTTCTTAAAATTTAAGGGCCGTAACAACCTCTAAATTGATGCGCATCTACTTTTTTATAAGATTATAATTCACCGACATGATATCATAACCACTGGAGTACACTTAGTATTAATTTGAAATTCTGTGACTACCATCCAAACAGCCCAACAAAGAAAAACCGGTTAGTTGTTGCCTTGCGCAACTACCGGGTGTATCATAAATACCTGGGTCTGGCCCTTTTGTTTTTGCTGGTAATTAGCAGTGCTACCGGGGTTTTGTTGGGCTGGAAAAAAGATGTGGACCTGCTACAGCCTCCAACCCGCGAAGGAACCACCCCTGAATTAATGCAGTGGATTTCTTTAGCCGAAATGGAGACCAAGGCATATGCTGCGTTGGATTCCGTAACCGGTGCAAAAAACAATCCTATTGATCGGATAGAGGCAGGACCAGAAAAAGGCATGGCGAAAGTACTTTTTGCCGAAGGCTATTGGGAAGTGCAGTTAAATGGCGGCACCGGCCAGGTCTTATCAGTGGCCCGCCGCCACTCCGACTGGATAGAAAAAGTGCACGATGGCTCCATCATCAGCGATTTATTTAAACTAGTGTCTATGAATGTGCTGGGTCTGGGCTTACTGGGGTTAACCTTTACGGGCTTTACTTTATGGTTCTATCCTAAACGGATACGGGAGAAAAAAAAACAATAGTGTTACTCATAAAATAACTTTGTGCCAAAGTAGCTTACATGCCAAGAATCATTTCCATATGGTTTCTAATAATATTTTTTCTGCCCGCCAGCAGTACCTGTTTTTCTTTTAAACTACAACAATACCGCATCCGCAAAGAAATAAAGCACCAAATAAAAAGCAATTTAAATGAGGCAGAACTTATACTACTTAAAATCCCGGTGTCGCTGGAAGAAAACCCTACTAAAGATTTCCAGCGCAGGCATGCAGGAGAATTCCGCTACCAGGGAAATATGTATGATATTGTAAAGCAGGAAAGCCACAAAGACACCACTTGGTATTGGTGCATTTGGGACAAACAGGAAACAGCTCTATTTGCTAACCTTGATGAGATGGTAAACCGGGCACTTACCAACAACCCGGTGCAGCAGGCCAGCCATGACCAACTGAAGCGCTTTTTAGATTCTCTATATTATTTTACAGCAGAAAAGGCTTTACTCATTCTTCCTGCAGAACAACTCTCTTTATCTGATGGGTATAAGAAGGATAGAGGTATAAGCCGGGCAATAGCTCCCCCAACCCCACCTCCCCAGGCTTAAATTTTATATAGCTTTTTTATTTTAAGCAGGACGTACTACCAGTACGGTCCGGAGGACAGCTATTGTCCTTACTTTATAAAATTTATTGACTTAGATATGAACAAATGAAAATACGCCAATTAATATTTTTTATTCTTCTGCTTGCAGGTACAACGCAGGCGCAGATACTGACCATAAAAGACCAGGTAACGCACCAACCGCTGCCCATGGTAACCATTATAAGCCAAAGTCCAACGCTAACGGCTATAACCGATGCTAAAGGGCAAGCCGATGTAGCCGCGTTTCAGCAGACTGACTCCATTTATTTCCATTTAACCGGTTTTAAAAGCGAAGTATTTACCTATGACCAACTCAGAGCTAAACAGTTTAAACTTTTCTTCTCCGAAAATAATATTACCCTGGATGCCGTAGTTGTTTCGGGCACACGTTGGCAACAGGAAAAAAAGGAGGTGCCCAGCAAGATCACGACCATAAGCCCGAAGGAGGTATTGCTACAAAACCCCCAGACAGCGGCTGACCTCTTAGGTTTGTCAGGTGAGGTATTTATTCAGAAAAGCCAACTAGGTGGCGGTAGCCCCATGATCCGTGGTTTTGCCACGAACCGGGTGCTGTTAACAGTAGACGGAGTTAGAATGAATACGGCTATTTTCCGGAGCGGTAACCTGCAGAACGCGATTTCCCTGGACCCTTTTGCCACCGAAAAAACCGAAGTATTATTTGGCCCCGGATCGGTTATTTACGGCAGCGATGCTATTGCCGGCGTCATGAGCTTTTATACCCTTACACCTAAACTATCTTCTGGTGATAAACCGCTCTTTACCGGCAGCGCCGTTAGCCGTTGGTCCTCTGCCAACGCCGAGAAAACCGGCCACTTCGATCTAAACATCGGGTTGAAGAAATGGGCTTTTGTGACCAGTGCTACCTATACCGATTTCGATGATCTGAAAATGGGCTCCAGGGGGCCAGATGAATACCTGCGGCCAGATTATGTAGAAACCATAAACGGCGAAGATAAAATGATTTCAAATCCCGATCCCCGGGTTCAGGTTTATACGGGTTACAATCAACTGAATTTAATGCAAAAAATCCGGTTTAGCCCCGGCAAAGATTGGGATTTCAACTACGGATTCCATTATTCCACAACTTCTGATAACCCCCGGTACGACCGGCTGCTTCGCTACCGGAATGAAACGTTGCGGTCAGCGGAGTGGTATTACGGACCGCAGGAATGGCTGATGAATAACTTAAATATTAACCGGACGGCTAATAACAAGGCCTTTGATAAATTAAGAATCAACCTGGCGCACCAGTTCTTTAAAGAAAGCCGGCACGACCGCGATTTTGGCAACTCTATCAAATATAACCGAACTGAAAAGGTAAATGCCTATTCGGCTAACTTAGACTTGGAGAAGTCTTTGGGCGAAAAACATTTATTCCTTTATGGTGCCGAGGTGATATATAATAAGGTGAACTCAACCGGAACAGACGAGAATATTACTACCGGCCAGTTGGTGCCGGGGGCGCCGCGTTATCCCAACGGTTCTGACTGGAGCTCATACGCTGCTTTTATTACCTATCGTTATAAGGCCAGCGAACAGTTAAGTGTTCAAGCCGGTGCCCGGTACAACCATTTCCTGTTGAACGCGGCTTTCGATTCTACTTTTTACTCTTTCCCCTTTACTGCTGCTAATATAAATGCCGGCGCTTTAACCGGTAGTGCCGGTATGGTGTATATTCCCGGCCCAACCTGGCAGCTTAGTACCAATCTTTCTACTGGTTTCCGCTCGCCAAACATTGACGATATAGGGAAGATATTTGAATCTACCCCCGGATCGGTAATTATTCCGAATCCTGATCTTCAATCGGAGTATGTCTACAATGTTGATTTAGGGATAGCCAAGACATTCGGCAGCTATTTAAAAGTTGATGCCACAGCTTTTTATACTTACCTGGATGATGCTTTGGTGCGGCGTAATTTCACGCTTAACGGTCAGGACAGCATTATGTATGATGGCGAGTTAAGCCAAGTACAAGCTATTCAGAATGCTGCCAATGCGCAAGTTTGGGGCGTACAGGCCGGTGTAGAATTAAAGTTCGGGAGCGGCTTTGGTTTATCCTCCCGTTTCAATTACCAAAAAGGAACCGAAGAACTGGATAACGGCGACCAAGCTCCTTTACGCCATGCTGCTCCTTGGTTTGGTATTACCCGCCTTACCTATACTACCAATCGGTTTAAAGCCGATTTATATGCGGTTTATAACGGAGAAGTAAGTAACGCAGAATTGGCGCCCGAAGAACAGGAAAAAGATTACATGTATGCTATCGACGACAATGGCCGGCCGTACTCCCCCGCCTGGACTACCTTAAACTTTAAAGCACTGTATAATATAACTGATTACCTGGTAGCCAGTGCCGGCTTGGAAAATATCACCGACCAGCGTTACCGGTCTTACTCTTCCGGCATTGTGGCACCGGGCAGAAACCTGGTTCTATCTTTAAGGGCCTTATTCTAGGAGTATAGGTCTAAAGGTTTTCCTGTTTTACTAGTTGCCAGGCGGCTAAGCGATATTGCTTTACGGAATAACCTTCCTTTCTGATGGAGATTGCTTTAGTAACAGAGGGCGTTAGAAGCAGCCATGTTGGTTTGAATAAAAAATTAAAAACAACAGATTTATTTTTTAGAGTAGTTTACAGCTTTGACTACAAGTAAAAAATACCGGCCAATGCAAGCTTTACTTGGCCGGTATTTTCTTGACTAAAATGTGCTTTTCTTTAATAAATTGTTAAATTCGAAAGTAGTTTGCCATTAATTTGTTCAGAAATTATTCTATTAACCTAAATTATTCGACTATTTTTATAAACTATTCAGTTGTTTCCGTCAACTGTTGTTTTTATTTTAATAAAATTTGTTATTTAATTGTAAATTTTATTTACTATCCTATATTTGTTAAAATAAGCTTACCTAAACCAAACTCTAACTACAACAAAACAAAAACAAACATGATGAAGAATGTACTATTTAGTCTTCTTTGCGTGCTAATGTTTATTTCGCCAACATTTGCACAACAAGGTAAGACCATCACAGGAACTGTGACAGATCAGGCTACCGGACAAGGCCTTCCCGGTGTTACTGTAGTAGTAAAAGGCACCTCCGTAGGAGCTTCTACGGAGGTAAATGGAAAATATACCATTAATGCACCTTCGGATGGGGCAACCTTGGTATTCAGTTTTATAGGCTATAGTAATATCGAACGCGCCATTGGCGGGGCTACGACTATTAATGTTGCCATGGGTGTTGATGCCAAACAACTGGGCGAAGTGGTTATTACGGGTGTTGGAGTGGCTACGGACAAACGGAAAGTAGCTATTTCGGTAGAGTCGGTTTCAGCCAAAGACCTTCCCCAGGCCCCTTCTGCCTCCATAGATCAGGCGCTGATCGGGAAAATACCCGGTGCCCAAATTACCAGCACCAGCGGTAGCCCGGGTGCGGATGTTAACATCCTGCTGCGCGGTATTAATACCATCAACCGGGGCACCGGGCCCATGATTCTGGTGGATGGCGTGCAAATGGGGGCTACCAACCTAAGTACTATAGACCTGAGTACGATAGACCGGGTAGAAGTAATACAAGGCGCAGCGGCGGCCACCATTTATGGCGCACAGGGTGCCAACGGGGTTATTCAATTATTCACGAAAAAAGGGCAAAGAGGAAAAATTAATGTTGATTTTTCTTCCAGCGTTTCGGCCAACACTTATATCAATGAAGGCGGTGTACGGAAAGCACAATACCATGCTTTCGCCACGGATGCCAATAATAATGTAATTGGTACTTCCGGCCAGCCACTTGTGTTAGACCCGGCTACCCTTACCTATAGCGAAAATGTTATCTACAATCCTTTAGATGTTACAAGCCAGTTAAACAAAGCTTATGATGCCAATCTGCAATATTATGACCATTACAAATCATTCTTCCAAACGGCAAATACTTTTAACAACAGTGTAGGCATTTCGGGCGGTGGAGAAAAGGTGGATTTTGCGGTTACAGTCTCTAACAACAAACAGGAAAGTAATATCAGAAATAATGGCAATGTATCCCGGACCAATTTAACTTCTAATGTGGGTATTGATTTATACAAAGGTTTAACGCTAAGATCTATAACCCAATTAGCTTATACCAAGAACACCATTAAGTTCGAAGACCGGGACATTATGTTTAGTTTGAACAATGCCCGCCCTTTTGCGAATTTTGAGCAAAAAGATACGGATGGCGATTATGGTTTATATTTTGGTGATGCGATTGGCGTAAACCATTGGAATCCTTTATATTATGGCCAGTACCTGAATCAGGATGAGAATAAAATAGATGTTATTCAAAACTTTAATCTGAACTATAAATTCCCTAAGTTTTTAGAATTTGATGTCCGTTACGGTGTCAATTACCAACGCCGGGAAAGGGAATTCCTGATTGGTAATCAAATTAATAATAATAACGCAACCGAAACCCAGGGATGGTATTCTGAATACAATTCCGGAGCCCCTACCGGGGAAATAATCAATTACAGTTATAATAACGTCTTTCAAAACTTTTTACCGAAAGCCACTTTCATCACCGATTTCCAGGAAGATTTTGGTTTAAGTGTGCCCCTCCGGACCACTACCCAGGTAGGATTTGACTGGCGGAGCCAAACCCGCAGCGAATATTTTACTGCCGGTTTAGGCTTACCCGATTTTACCCCCGTAACTGCTGCCCAGGCCTCTACTTACCGCATCCTTACCGATTATACCGAACCGTTTGTAACCTACGGTTATTTAGTTACCCAGCGCTTTGACTATAGTGATTTTGTGGGTATTTCAGGCGGTTTCCGCAGCGATTATTCTTCTGCTTTTGGTCAAGGTTCTAAACCATTTACATTCCCCAGAGGAGATGCTTATTTTAGATTATCAGGTTTAAACTTCTGGGAAACCAGCAAAATGGGTACTATCATGCCGGAATTGAAATTCCGGGCGGCTTACGGCCAGGCGGGTATTCAACCCCAACCATTTGACCGCTATCCAACTTTAAGTACGCGTTCCTTAGGCAGTAGTACTGGTTTTTATCTCCCATCTACCCAATCTAATCCGGATTTAAGTGTGGAAGTATCAGAAGAAATAGAAGTGGGTGCGGACATGGTGTTTAGCCTGCTGAAAAACACCAGTTGGTTAAATGATGTCACCTTGTCAGCAACTTATTGGGATAGAAGTACCAATAATTCTATTTACAATGTTGATGTTGCTCCCTCAACGGGTATTGGTAAGCTAAAAAATAATGCTTTCTCCATTGGGTCCCACGGGTTTCAGGCTTCTTTAACCGCCGCCTTATTTAACAATAATAATTTTAACTGGAATTTTACGACAAATTTTGGTAAGCAAACTTCCATGATTACTTCTACCAGTGGTCAGGAAATAGTAGTGCTGTCTAGTGCCGGTAGTACCAACTATGTGTTACGGGCCGGCGAAAAAATTGGTCAGCTTTATGGTTATATCAGCCTACATGATGTAACTGCCAGAATGCCGAATGGCGAATATTTTATACCGGAAGCACAACAGGAAGATTATGAAGTAGCCAGCAATGGCTATGTAGTAAATAAAGCTACAAAGCAACCTTATTTTTCGGCCAACATGTACAGCTTTGGTGATCCTAACCCAGATTTTAACATGTCGTTTGTAAATGATTTTACTTTCAAAAACTTCTTAAACTTCTCTTTCCAATTCGACTGGGTACACGGCAGCCACTTGTACAATCAAACCAAAGAATGGATGTACCGGGATGGTATTCATAGCGATTATGAAAAACCAATTACCATTAATGGCGAAACCGGCGCCTGGACTGCTTTTTACCGGGGCGTATATGCGCAGCGCCAAGCTAACGGAACCAAGGATTATTTCTATGAAGATGCTTCTTTTGTTCGCCTGCGCAATGTGTCGCTGGGCATAGAATTAAACAAAATAATTGACCTGCCCGCTTTCCGGAAACTGCAGTTGGTATTTACCGGCCGTAACCTGTTAACTTTTACTGATTACACAGGCATGGACCCCGAAGTTAGCTCCGGCACCAATAATTCGGCTTTCGACCGGGGTACTGATCATAACACGATGCCTAACTATAAAGCTTACCAAATAGGTCTTAATATTGGTTTGTAATTTTAATTTAAATAGAAATGAAAAAAGTATATATATTATTAATATCTCTTATAGCTTCCGGGACATTCATTTCCTGTGAAGATCAACTGGATGTAGAAAACCCCAATGAGCCGGGATTAACCAGCGCCCAAACCGAATCGGGTGTGATTTCCCTGGCGCAAGGGGCAGTTTACGTAAATGGTTTCCGGGATCTTAAATACTACGATGGTATTCCGGGTTATTTCTGGTCCGGAGCAGTGGGCTTTCATGAACTCATGGGAGATGTAATCGGCGAAGAAGCGGCTAACGTTTTTGGTAACCAGATTGGGGCACCAGATTATATAGTTTTGGATAATGGCACCCAGGTTTTAAATCCGAATGCACCCAACAAACAGAAAGAGCTGATTAAGCAAATTAATTTAAACTCCAATGCTGGTTCCAATACGCTCTTTTATGAGTGGGCTTATATGTATTCCTTAAACAATTCCTGCAATACCGTATTAGAAACCGTGGAGCATGTTTCTTTTACCGGGGATGCCGAAGCCAAGAAGAATACCATAAAAGCCTGGGCTTATTTCTGGAAAGGTTATGCTTACTCCCGGATTGGCTCTATGTATATTGCCGGCCTCATTAATGATGTATCAGCTACTACCAATGCTAATTACGTTACCAAAGAACAGGTTATAGCGGAAGCCAGCAGCAATTTTGACGAAGCCGCCGCGCTATTAAGTGGTTTGGCGGGCAATGCCGGTTATACTTCTACGATCAATAGCCTTATTCCGGCCTTTAATCAGATAGGACACGGGGGGGCTTTATCCTCAGACATGTGGATCAGAAACATAAATACCATGAAGGCCCGGAATATTCTAGTGAACACGACCGTGCAGAACATGACAGCTGCCCAGTGGCAGGAAGTTCTGGAGCTGACAAATAATGGCATAAAAGCTACTGATTATGTATTTACCGGTCGCGCTAATGAAAGTGGTGATTTACTTTCTGCTTCCGCCGGTACCGTTTCTGCTAAAACAACGGGTAATCCGGGGCAGGGAACCACTTATAAAATCAGCGAAAGACTTATTCAGGATTTCAAGCCGGGTGATCAACGGTTTGCTAATAATTTCAACCAGTTAGCCAATCCCTGGCGGGGTGAGTCTTCGCGGGGTAATGCCTTTAACACTCGTTTTGAACTGGTAGATGGGGGAAATGGTCTGGATGGGGTTATAATATTAGGCTCTAAAACGCCCGGAGAGTATGAATTATTCCTGGCCGGATCTTACGAAGAAAATGAGTTGATGAAAGCCGAAGCAAACATTTATTTAGGTAACCTGGAGGAAGGCCTTAAGCTGATCGATGCTGTTCGTGCCTATCAGGGAGCCGGTTTGGCACCAGTAGCCGCTACGGGCCTCTCCATGGAAGCAGCCTTGGAAGAACTGCGCCGGGAAAGAAGAATTGGTTTGTTGTTCCGGGGTCTATCATTTTATGATGCCCGCCGTTGGGGAGTTATCAATGATGTTTCGCAAGGGGGCGGCAGAACCGGAGCAGTAGTAGTTAGTAGTGCCGGGCAAGTAAACACGAACGCCACCATTAATTACAATTTTGCCCCTTATTGGGATGTTCCGGATAACGAGTTGGTATACAATGCACCGGCGGCCGGAAGTGCCCCGGTCAAAGTTGATTTGTAGATTCTAATACCACCTACTATTAAATAGAAACTGTGCTGTGTAGCGTCTTGGCATTACCACGACGCTACACAGCACAGTTTCTTTTGTGGAGAAAGAAGAAAGTATTCTCTAAAAGCGCACCTAAAACCTAATAGTAGTTTATAATACCAAATTGTTTAACCCAGATTCCATAGATGAATAATATACTTTCCTTCAAACCCCTCATTCATAATGATAGATAAAAGAATTAGATAAAAAAGCATTGACACTTCAAACACTGTCACTATCGGTCGGTGGCGCACCGACTGATGCAAAAGAAGCCTTGGCATTAATCAGCATAACAGCTAAAATTTGTCAGGTGCGTCACCGGCCATGGAACAGGAGCAGGAAATGCACTTGAATCTTGTTAATTTTCTGCTATTTACTTAATGTGTCATTGGGAAGGAAACTTCAGAGCAAGTAACCCCAAAGATTTATTCAGAATAAAGGCTATAGGTTTGATATATTTGGTTTTACAAACACTTTAGGTTCTTATGGAACAAGCTTTAAGCAATTTGGTATAAGTACTTACAGTAGTTGCAATAATAAAAAAGGCTACAAATCTTAAAAGAGTTGTAGCCTTTTTTATTAGGTAAAAATCCTCATCAAAACAAAATAGCGTTTTGAAAATGTATAGCTATATTCTCGGTCAGATACTTATAGGTGCCAGCGTTTAGCTTACTGATTTACCTGCATCAGTTTTCGTTTAAAAAAGTCCATGGTGGCATGGCCAGCTTTTAAAGAATTGGCATGTCGCATCCAGTGATGGGTATCATCGACAATAACCAG
>Ga0210040_10009327_pt1 | contig 11442 bp, 11 predicted proteins | sample CryGeyCG12114_NA_FD_185462 | JGI IMG/M metagenome (GOLD analysis project Ga0210040, IMG submission 185462) | Groundwater microbial communities from aquifer - Crystal Geyser CG19_WC_8/21/14_NA (SPAdes) (version 2) | ecosystem: Environmental > Aquatic > Deep subsurface > Groundwater | place: USA... | reverse complement strand
ACTTTCTATGTGTACATGTGCGTCTGTAAAACCAGGTAAAATAAATCCATCAACTTCTTCAACATCAGCTAATTCTTCTATACTTTTTATAAAGCCTGATTCTATTGTAACATTTGCTTTGAAGATTCTTTTATTGGGAATATCTACTAACCTGCCTTTTATAGAAAATGAAGTTTGATTATTCATGGTAAAAAGTTATTCAACAATTACTGCATTTTATGAGTAGAAGTGAAGGTATAAATATTCGTATGGATAAAACGACAATGAAAATAGTAAATTAGGATGCGGCGTGGAATTTTGAAAGTAAAGGACAAATTCTACTTCCTATAGGCTGTCTAAATTTTATTTTTTTGGAAACCAGCATTTGTATTTCATGAAGATCATTCGTTGCGACGCTCCGTTCATCTGTAGGTTTTCATAGCGTCTTTACGTTATAATATTAAAGTCTAAACTAATTTTAGACAGCTTCTTAATAAGCTTGAAAATTATATTTAAAAACATAATATCAGTGATATTATCATAGCCCCACTGAACAACTGTTCACCAAATCTTTATTCTTTTTGAAAAACAGGTTGTATTTAAGTTGTAATAGTGAAGTAATTGGATAACCGGATCCTGTATAAAAAGAAAAGTCTCCATAATTGGAGGCTTTCTCGTTTTTGCCTGCGGTGTACAGACTTTTTCGAAAGGGAGGTACGTTAGGTTAGAACGGCCATAATAACATCAAAGTTGCACCTTTATTTTAAAAAACAATAACCTCGAAAGGTTTTTTAACATTCGGATAAGTCAAATAACAATAATTTTTTCTGCTACAAGCAATAAACCCTGCAAAAGCAGGTGACTATTTTTTGTTGTTCTTTTAGCCTTAGTGGTTTTCACGGCCTCTTGTAAAGTTATTTTGCCTTGAGTCTTACAAGGCTTTACAAATTTTTGGTCTTAGAATATTGGATAAAACAGGGATTTTGCTTACAGCTTTTCTAACAAGTATTGGATAATTTACTGGTGCAAAAATAAAATCGCCGACGTTTATACATTGCATTTGAAAGCTTTTAAAGTAACCGAATCAGACAAATGTTCTTTTCCTGTTACTCGTCAAGTAAATCAGGCCTTCGATTTTGGGTTCGGTCAAGAGATTGATCATGTCGCCATTCATCTACTTTTTTAGGGTCTCCTGTTAGCAACACATCCGGTACTTTCCATCCACGGAAGTCTGCCGGTCTTGTATAAACAGGAGGAGCGAGTAGATTGTCCTGGAAAGAATCGAATAAGGCAGAAGTTTCATTGCTTAAAACACCAGGTATAAGCCGCCCTATTGCATCGACGACAACTGCTGCTGCCAGTTCACCACCACTTAACACATAATCTCCGATAGAGATTTCCATTGTTACATAATGTTGTCTTATACGCTCATCAATTCCTTTATAATGACCGCAAATAATTAACAGGTTTTCTTTTAAAGATAAACGATTAGCCGTTTTTTGGTCAAACCTCTTGCCGTCAGGAGTCATGTAAATGATTTCATCATAATTTGTTTTCTCCTGTAGGGAATCAATAGCATTAGCAAGTGGCTCGCACATCATTACCATACCGGCACCTCCGCCAAACTGATAGTCGTCCACCTGTTTTTGTTTACTGGTGCTATAGTCTCTAAGATTAATTACATTAACTTCGAAAAAACCTTTTTCTTTTGCCCTTTTAAGTATTGAGTGGGAGAACGGGCTTTCTAATAAAGCAGGTACTACACTTATGATGTCAACTTTCATGGTGTAAAATTAGTAAATCATTCTTCCGCTACCTGCCATGTTATATATTGTATCGCCTGGTATATTACTTTCTTTCCGTTTTGCTCTGCAGGTTCCCAGTCAGGTCCTTCTTTTAGTACGCGGATAGACTCCGCTGCAAGTTTAGGATGAACTTCATCTTTGTTGACTACCTCGACGTTTGAAACCTTACCTGTCTTATCTACTATAAACTGTAGTTTAACCGTTTGCTGTGCTGACTTTTCCTTTTTCTTCAGCTTAATATACTTGTTGCCTAAATTAGCGTTCAGGTTTGTCTCAAGATATCTTCTCCATCCCTCTGCTCCACCTGGAAATTTTGCTTCTTTATCAACTAAAGTAAAGGTGTTTTTTTCATCTTTACTTTCTGCCGTCTGTGCTTGTATTCCTATTGTTATTAATAGAAAGGCAAGGAGGGTAAAAATTTTGTTTTTCATTTTAATGTTTTAATTTTATTCGACAAAGTCATCTAAGTCTCTTCTTTCTTTTTTAGTTGGGCGGCCAATTTTACTTAATCGCTTCCCCGTATGAAACGAAGCAGGTTGGGCTTTTGTTGTATCGAGGTCTTCTGACGGGGTTAAGTCAATATAATTATTAATAGCTTCAGCGTATTGAACACGGTTTGACAGTAAGCCTGTAACTTTTATTATCCATTTTCGGGCTTCGGTTTTTATTTCGTATTCATCTCCGAGATTTACAGCTTTTGAGGCTTTTACTGAATCTCCTTTAAATTTTATTTTACCTTTTTCGCATGCCTCTGACGCCAGGCTTCTGGTTTTAAATACTCTTATTGACCATAGGTATTTGTCTATTCTTAGTTTTTCTTTTAGTTCAGCCATTAACTTATAACTTTTTTAAATTTATATTTTTCAGTATACTTGATTTTACTTGTTTCCAAAATTTGTATCCCAAAATAAAGTTTTTGAAAAAAGAGAATTATTCATATCCAAAAATACCAAATTAATAGTAAGTGTTTTTAAAAGCTGCAAGAAGATTTAGTGTTAAAACGGAGCGTTGCAACCAAAGCTGCTTTATCTTCCTCAGTTGGTAACAAAAAAAATCCCGGCACTATAAGTTGCCGGGATAATATTGTAACCGAAAATAATAAATTGCGTTACTGTTATGCTTTAAACTCTGCGAAATATTTATGGAAATAAGGAATAGTCTCTATGCCTTTATAAAAGTTTGCAAGGTCAAATTTTTCATTAGGGCTATGAAGATTATCACTGTCTAAGCCAAATCCTAAAAACACGGTTTTAAGACCAAGAACACTTTCAAATAAAGACGTAATCGGAATGCTGCCTCCACCGCGTACTGGTATGGGCTTTTTGCCAAAAGTCTCTTCAATAGCTTTAGACGCGGCCTGGTATTCTATACTGTCAACAGGAGTAAGATAAGGGTCGCCGCCATGATGCTCAGAAGCTTTGACGGTAACGCCTGGAGGAGCTATTTTCTCAATGTGATTGATTATAAGTTCAGTCATCTTTTTGCTGGTCTGGTTTGGCACTAACCTGCAACTAATTTTGGCGAAAGCTTTACCGGGTAAAACAGTTTTAGCACCCTCACCTGTATAACCGCCCCAGATACCGTTTACCTCCAGTGTTGGTCTTATGCCTGTTCTTTCGTTAGTGGTATATCCTTTTTCGCCCCATAATTCTTTTACCCCGAGGTCATTGCTGTATTCTGCTTCGTCATATGGTGCTTTCGCCATTTCCGCTCTTTCGGTTTCAGTTGACTCAAGTACATCATCATAAAAACCGGGAATGGTGATATGGTTGTTTTCGTCGTGCAGGCTTGCAATCATTTTAGCAAGTATAGTAATAGGGTTCGCAACGGCGCCGCCATAAACACCACTGTGTAAATCGCGGTTTGGACCTGTCACCTCTACTTCAATATAAGAAAGACCACGAACACCCACGTCAATACTTGGGGTTTGTAAGCTAAGCATTGATGTATCACTGATTAATATAACGTCGGCCTTAAGTAAGTCTTTTTTCTCCCCTAAAAAATCAGCAAGGTTAGGGCTGCCAACTTCTTCTTCACCTTCAATGATAAATTTCATATTGGTTAACAGGGTATCGGTTTTAACCATTATTTCTAATGCCTTTATGTGCATATAAAACTGGCCTTTGTCATCACAAGCGCCCCTGGCGAAGATCTTTTCGTCTTTTATAACCGGTTCAAACGGTCCACTGTGCCATAAGTTTAAAGGATCTGCAGGTTGTACATCATAATGACCATACACCAATACTGTTGGTTTTGACGGATCTGTAATCTTTTCGCCATATACTACCGGGAAACCTGGAGTTTCAAATATCTCAACTTTATCTGCACCGGCCTGCAATAATCTTTCTTTTACTGCGTTGGCACATTTAGACATGTCGTCTTTATGCTCGCTTCTTGCGCTGATACTCGGTATACGCAATAGCTCGAGCAATTCATTTAAAAACTGGTCTTTATTCTGTGATTGATAATCTTTCCAGGCCTGCATAATTGGAAATTTTTAATAAAATTATAAAGAGCGAATATAGCGTGGATTTGTAAACTGCTATTAATATAAAAATATGATAAGGTAATTAGTAAATAATACAGGGAATTACTGTTATTTTTTTATCTTTAAAGCCCAATGGTTAAATCCAATAATCTTTGCTATTTTAAATGAAAACAGAAACTAAAATTCAATAAAATCAATTACTTATTAAAAGATTCACATGAAAAAATCTATTCTTACAATATCTTTTGTAGCCTCATTCTTATTATTTTTTACCAGTTGTGATAAGGATGATTCTCCTGCAACTGCGGTAACAGATTATAGTCCCTCAACTAGAGGAAGTAACTGGACTTATCGTTATACAGAAGGTGCGACAGTTGCAACATTTAAAATGACTGCTATAAAGGATACCACGCTCAACAACAAAGCCTATAAGATTTATACCAATGATTTGATTGATACTACTTATATGGCTAAAAGCGGAAATGATTATTATCGCTTTCAATCGTTTCCTGCAATAGGAATTAATAATTTTGAAGAGCTTTATCTGAAAGACAATCTGGATGTTAACGGAACCTGGCGTAGTTCAGCATCTATAAATTATTCCGGCTTCGTCATTCCTGTAACACTTGATGATACTATTAAGGGAAAGGGCGAAACGAGGACAGTGGAAGGAACAACATACAATGATGTCATACATGTAAAACTTGGTATTGTAACATCGCTATTTGGTAATGTTGGCGGAGGTGACTTTTATTATGCAAAAGGAGTAGGATTAATAGAGGATAATATTTTAGTTACTCCGCCCGCAGCTTTTGGATCGCCCTATTCGTCATCACAAACCTTGCTTTCTTACAAAATAAGTAAGTAATATCGTTTGTTTTGTAAATAGAGGTTAAGGAGCTTAACTTTTTAAAACATGTTTAATTATAGTAAAGAATCTCATTCTCTTAAAAAATTATTAAATGTGAATGTGTAGGGTTTAAATTATTTGGCACTTTATTTTATTTCGTAATTTCGCCCTACGATTGTGCGTTTGCCATCTATCAGCCTTTGTGGTATTACTCTTTTAGTTAGAGACGATACTTCAGAGGCTGAGTCAATTATGGAAGGTCCTTTTTTAACTTGTGCATTTGGTTGGCGAGTACAGTTTCAAGTGTCCATTTTACTTTGTGCTCAAACTCATTTTGTCTGACAGGGCAGGAGAATTTATTGCATAAGCGACAACTGAAAGGCATACAGCCATCATTATGAACAAAGAACTCGATGCCTTCACCAAATTTGTCGCTTATTAGATTAATTAATGTATCAATTTCACCCTGCGCTTCATGTACATTTAAATACCAGGGAACAGTAAGGTGGCAATCGATATGAAGATGACTTCCATATTTTATTATTCTAAAGTTGTGCAGGTCTATCCAGTTTACACGTCTGTTTTCATTCAATAGATAAACTATCTCCTGCAGCAATTGCATATCCTGCTCATCCATTATTCCTGCAAGTGATTGTCTGATTATTTTATAGCCATTGTAGATAATATATATGCTCATGGCAAAAGCAATGGCTTTATCCAACCATAATAACTTTGTTGCCAACATTACCAGTAATCCTACAATAATGGCAATAGTAGAGTAGGTGTCTGTCTGTAGATGTTTACCACTTGCCTGGAGTGCAAGAGATTTGTTTCTTTTACCAACTTTTAAACAAACAGCACCCGCTGCATAATTAATAACAGCAGTAATAGCTACCACAATTAAACCGTAGTCAAGCTTTGCGATTGGTGATGGCTTTAGCAGGTTTAGTGCTGTTTCATATAAAATCAAAACGCCTGCTGATACGATTAAAGTGCCCTCTACAGCAGCAGAAATGAACTCTGCCTTTCCATGCCCATATGGATGATCTTCGTCTTTTGGTTTTGCTGCAATAAAAAGGCTGTATAATCCAATGCCTCCGGCAACTACATTTACAATGCTTTCTAATGCATCTGAAAGTATAGAAAGTGAGTTAGTTAAAAAATAAGCAACAACTTTAGCTACAAATAGAATTACCGACAATGCAGTTATCCATTTTTGGACCTTAAGATTGTAATTGGCTGACTGCAATGTTTTGTTGTTTTAATTTATTCTTTGAGTGTTATAACAGTTTTTTAATTTGGTCGTGATTTCTTTAATTTTTTATTTCCTTCGCAGTAATTTTTTAGTAAGGAGACAATTGAAACGATTAACCTGCAATTTTATTTTGTATAAAAAAAGACTGCAAATGTAGCAGTCCTTTTTGTTGAAAATATTTGTTTTAGTAATCTTTACCACTTAAAATAACGAAGACGGTAATTAAAGGCTGGCAAAAAATATATAAAATTCTTTTGCTTGTTTACTTCATTGCCGTATCAAAACGGTCATTAATAAACTTCCAATTGACAACATTCCACCAGTTAGTGATGTAATCAGGTCTTTTATTTTGATATTTGAGGTAGTATGCATGTTCCCATACATCTAAACCCATCAGCGGAAATCCTTTTACATCGCTTACATTCATTAACGGATTGTCCTGATTAGGCGTTGAACCTATTTTTAATTTTTTATCATTAGTCACCATTAACCATGCCCAGCCACTGCCAAAACGATTTTTGCCTGCATCACTAAACTGTGTAGTGAAAGCTTCATAAGAACCAAAGTCTCTGTTAATAGCACTCATCAACGTTTCTCCGGGTTTCTGATTTTCTTTTGGTGCCATTACTTTCCAAAACAACTCGTGATTGTAATGACCTCCCGCGTTATTGCGCATTTTAGCAGAGTATTTTGAGATATCAGAAAGTAAGTTTTCAAGAGATGTTTTAGTTGTATCAACACCTTCCGCCTTTGTAGCTTCAGCTAAACTTTTAGCATAGGAAGCCGCGTGTTTTGAATAATGTATCTCCATTGTAAGAGCATCAATAGAGGGCTCAAGCGCTTTATAATTATACGGTAAAGGCTGTTGTGTATATGGAGTAAGTGGTGCATTAATGGACGCAGCAGCTTTTGCAGTATTGCAAGACAATATTGATGGTAATACTGTTGCTGAAAGCCCAAGAGCAATGCCTGATTTTCCCGTTTGCTCTAAAAAGTTTCTTCTCGAAAGATTTTTATTATTCATACAAATGATTTGATTTTCTGAACTTTTTATTTTTAAAGTTATCTAAAATAACCCGAAACTTTTTTAATGACCGGTAATAATACTCCTGGTTAAACAACTGTGAGTCCTGCATCGCTTTATAAATTAGAAAAAAGCCTATCGGAATTAAAACTGCACTTGACAGCCACATTCCTGCCAGAGGTGATAATACTCCTCCTTTTACAAATTTTTCACCAAAAGTGTTTAACAGGTGAAAGATTACAAAAAAGATAACTGCAAAAACGAGCGGCGTTCCCAGTCCTCCTTTTCTTATAATAGAACCTAAAGGTGCACCAATCAGAAACAGGACAACGCAGGCAGCAGATAAAGTAAACTTACGATGCCATTCAATCTGGTTCAATCTGATTTCTTCCTGCTTGTTATTGTAATCCCCTGCCAGCAATTCCAGGTTCGATTTCACTGCATTTACCTGTGATATTGTTCTCTCTTCTGTTGTAAGCTTTGCAGAGTCTGGTATGATCTGGCTAATGCTTTTGATAGTACCAAGACTTTTGGTATCCACGTTTACAAGCCCTGTATCGGCATATTTAGTAAAAGAAAAAAGAGGTGATACCTCATTGGTTGAACGGGTAAGGAAATATGCTTCGTTTTTCTTCAAAGAATCAATTGATTTACTTAGTTGACGCACGCTTAGCATTTTATAATTGTCTTTGAATGCACTATCTGATGTTTTATTTAACTTAAAACTACTTAAATCAAGTATTTTTTTATATTCTTTAAAGCCTAGCCTGATAAATTCTGTATTGGTAGTTAGCCTGTTTCCTTTCTCCTGGTAGCGCCAGCCGTTTTTTAATTCAAACTCCAGCTTATCTCCCTGCGCCACTTTCATTGTACCACTCTCTGCTACCAGGCTATAGTCTTGCAATCCATAGCTTTTTTCATAGATAATAACATTTTTAATAGTGTTACCATCTTTAGACTTTTGACCTATTTTAATAACATAACCTTCTATTTTATCATAAAAAATACCTTCTTTAATGTCTAATGCCGGTTTAGAAACAATAATATCGTACTTAAGTGTATTAAATTTTAATGCGGCAACAGGCATTACATTATTTGCAAATAGAAAAGAAATGCCTGCAATAAAAATTGTAACAATAAAAAGAGGCTGCATAAACCTTAGCAAAGGAATGCCGGCAGATTTAATAGCAACCAGTTCAAAACTTTCCCCAAGATTACCAAAGGTCATGATGGAAGAAAGCAATAAGGCAAGAGGAAGGGCGAGTGGAAAACAATTTACAGCAACAAGGCCTGTTAAATGAATCAATGTTCCCAGGTCAAGGCCTTTACCCACAAAGTCGTCGATATACAACCAGAAAAATTGCATTACCAGTACAAATAATGCAATGAAAAAAGTTGCAAAAAAAGGGCCGATAAATGCTTTTATAATTAAGGTATCAAGTTTTTTTATCACTTTGCAGGGAGTTTACGCCCCTTAAAGAGGGACAAAAGCAAAATTAAGGTTTTACGGACAAGCAGCTTGTTGCGTTGTTTTTGTAGCTGTTATATTAACAACCTCTTTCAATTATAATTAAACTGTATTGATGATTACTTCTTTGTCTCAATATGAAATGCAGTTAGTGACCGATGCTGAAGTGTTACTAAGCAAAAATAAAATTATTCAAACTGTTTATACAATTTTTGGAGATTTGGCAGAAGTGTATACGAAGGATTTGGATAGAAACGGCTTTAATATACCTAATAAGAAAAATGCAAAAATTTCAAAAGGAGAAAATTATGGTGGCTTACCCTATGTAATAATGGATTATCCGGGAAATTTTAGCAGAGATAATATTTTTGCCATTAGAAGTTTTTTTTGGTGGGGTCATTTTTTCAGTATCACATTACATCTTGCCGGATCTTATTTACAGGACTATTATATTAGTATCAATAATGCGCTTGAGCAACTTGGCCAAAGCGGCTGGCAGATAAATGCAGGAGATAAGCAGTGGGAGCATCATTTTGAAGAAGACAATTATAAGCCGATTGTCGGGGATGCAATTGCTACTTATGACAGGTCCTTTATAAAGCTGGCAAAAAAAATCCCACTAAAAAAGTGGGATGAAGTAAATGATTTTTACACCGAAAATTTCAGTATGCTTATTAAAATACTTTCAACTTAAGCTCCAATACGGTGAAAAAGGTCTTTAACCTGGTACTCCCATAGCTGGCTTTGATCTTTTATTTCTTTCTTCTCTGCAAAATCTTTTATAATCAATATAGTTTGATTTGTTATTTCAGACTTTTCTATTTCAAATTCAAAATATTCTTCTTTGGGTGCAGTCAACCATTGAAAACGAACTAATTTATTTTCCTGGCTTTCTACCATCTGCGCTTTTTCCGTTGAGTCATTCCATGTGAAAGTAAATATGTGCTCTTTGTTTTCATCAACTTTATCAGCAAACCATTCGCCTAAACCGGCAGGTGTAGATAAAAATTCAAATAAAATACTAGGTGAACATCTTACCGGGTATTCTAATGTGTACAATTGCTTTTTGCTCATAATAATTCTATTGTCGTAGCCACGAAAGTTTGCAATAATATAAAATTAATTATAGAGCCAAAATATTTTTTTTGATAAAGGTGCTTTTTTTAGCGTTAGCAGGTTATGTAAGCTTTTATTCAGTTGTTTTAATACAAAATTCCGTTCACTAAAATAAAGTTCTAACACTGACTTATTAAAATTTTTTTTGTTATTTAAAACATTCATATATTGGTGCTATAATAACTCCCCAATCTCTTCACAAAATCTTTTATTAATGTAAAAAACAGTCTTAATTATCCAAAAACAAAACTAACTTTTATGAGTATGCGTCAACTTAAGATCACAAAATCTATCACTAATCGTGAATCTCAAAGCCTTGAAAAATATCTGCAGGAAATAGGAAAAGTAGAGCTCATAGCACCGGAAGAAGAAGTAGCATTGGCATTAAAGATTAAGAAAGGAGATCAGAAAGCACTTGACAGATTAACCAAAGCAAATTTGCGATTTGTTGTTTCTGTTGCAAAACAGTACCAAAACCAGGGTCTAACCCTGCCCGATTTGATTAATGAAGGTAACCTTGGCCTTATTAAAGCAGCCCACCGTTTTGATGAAACAAGAGGTTTTAAATTTATTTCTTATGCAGTCTGGTGGATCAGACAGAGTATTTTACAGGCGCTTGCCGAGCAAAGCCGCATAGTTCGGCTACCTCTCAATAAAGTAGGCTTGACCAACCGCATCAGTAAAGCCTACCAGTTGCTCGAACAGGAGTTTGAGCGTGAGCCAACCATAGAAGAGTTGGCTGACCTGTTAGAGATATCTTCAGAGGAAGTGTCAACGACACTGATGATGAGTACACGACACCTTAGTGTTGACTGCCCCTTAAGCGATGGTGAAGAAAACACACTAATAGACGTATTGGTAAACCATAACGCGGATAAAACAGACGAAAGGCTTGTGCATGACGAATCATTAAAAATGGAAATTGACCGTTCGCTTTGTGCATTGACAGAAAGGCAAAAAGATGTGATCTGTTTCTTTTACGGAATAGGTGTTGATCATCCTCTTAGTCTTGAAGACATTGGCCAACGATATTCGCTAACCAGGGAAAGAGTAAGGCAGATAAAAGACAAAGCCATAACAAAGCTGCGAACAACATCAAGATGTAAGGAACTTCGTGTGTATTTGGGCTAATCTTAGAGACTGTCTAAAATTTATTTTTTAGGTTACCGGCGGTGGTTTTTTATGGCGTCACCGTTGCGTCGCATTACGTTCATCGGCAAACCATTTTGCATCTTTGGCTTTAAACACAAAGATCTTTATTATTTTTTAACTATACTTCCCGCCTGATTAAGTTTATGCATTGCCCGGGATTGAATAAACCGTACAAGAGTGCGACGCAACTGTAGATGTTAACTAATTCGGTAATGGTTTTCTTTCCCCTCTTGAAGGCCTTAAGGCCTTCAAGAGGGGAAAATTTTACTGTGCCTTTTCCTCCTTACCTTCAATTTTTTCTTTAA
>Ga0210040_10009325_pt1 | contig 11442 bp, 7 predicted proteins | sample CryGeyCG12114_NA_FD_185462 | JGI IMG/M metagenome (GOLD analysis project Ga0210040, IMG submission 185462) | Groundwater microbial communities from aquifer - Crystal Geyser CG19_WC_8/21/14_NA (SPAdes) (version 2) | ecosystem: Environmental > Aquatic > Deep subsurface > Groundwater | place: USA... | reverse complement strand
CGCGCAGCACGGCGTCCCAGGTCTTCCCGGTGAGCACCTCGATGACCCGGCCGGCGAGGGAGAACCCGGAGTTGCAGTAGGAGAAGGTGGCGCCCAGCGGGTGGTTCTGGGGGGCGTCGGCCAGCGAGGCCACGTACTCCTCCAGCACGTCGTCGCCGCGGCCGGTGTCGGTGAAGATGTCGCCGTCGATGCCGCTGGTGTGGGTGAGCAGGTGCCGCATCGTCACCAGCGCGGTCACCTCGGGGTCGCCGAGCTGCAGGTCGGGCAGCACGTCCAGGATCGGGGCGTCGAGGTCGAGCACCCCCTCGTCGACCAGTTGCATCGCCAGCGTCGCGGTCCACACCTTGCTGATCGAGCCGATCTGGAACACCGAGTCGGGCGTGACCTCGACGCCGGTGGACGTGTTGAGCACCCCGGTGGCGACCTCGACCAGCTCGTCGTCCCCGTCGGCAGCGGAGCCCAGTCGGAGCACGGCCAGGGACGCGCCGGTGACCCGGTGCTTGGCGGCGAGCTCCTCGAGCCGCTCCTGCCAGTGCGCCTGGTCGATGGCGGGTCGTTCGGTCGTCGTCGTCACGTGCTGCTCCGTCCGGTCGCGGGTGCCCCTGGCGCGCAGCCTGCTCCGCGCTGTCGTCGTCCTCTTCGTCGGTGCGCACGAACGGGGCCCGACAGGGCTGGCCGCGACCACGAACCACCTGCTCAGCCGCGCTCCTACGGTGCCCGCATGACGAAGCTGGACGAGGTCGGAGCCTGGCTCCGCGACCGCCTGCCAGAACTGCTCGCCGAGCACGAGGTGCCCGCCGCCGGGGTGGCGGTGCTGGCCGGCGGTGAGGTGGTCGACGCCGCCGCCGGGCTGCTGAGCACCGCGACCGGGGTGGCGGCGACGCCGGACGCGCTGTTCCAGATCGGCTCGATCACCAAGGTGTGGACCGCGACCCTGGTGATGCAGCTCGTCGACGAGGGCCTGGTCGCCCTGGAGGACCCGGTCGCCGCACACCTGCCCGGCTTCGCGCTGGCCGACGAGGCCGCTGCCCAGCGCCTCACCGTGCGCCAGCTGCTGAGCCACACCGCCGGCTTCGAGGGCGACGTGTTCACCGACACCGGCCGCGGCGACGACGCGCTGGAGCGGTACGTGGCCACCCTGGGCGACGTCGCCCAGCTCTTCCCGCCCGGCGCGCAGTTCTCCTACAACAACGCCGGCTACTGCGTGCTGGGCCGACTGGTCGAGGTGCTGCGCGGCAAGCCGTACGACCAGTGCCTGGCCGAGCACCTGTTCACCCCGCTGGGCCTCACCCACGCCGCCGGCAGCCCGTACGAGGCGATCGTCTTCCGGACGGCGGTCGGGCACGTGCGGCCCGAGCCGGACGCCGAGCAGGTGCCGGCGCCGATCTGGGCGATGGCCCGGTCCAACGCCCCGGCCGGCTCGATGCTCGCCATGCGTCCCCGTGACCTGCTCGCCTTCGCCCGGATGCACCTGGAGCACGGGAAGTCCGCCGACGGCACCGCCGTGCTCGCCGCCGGCACGGTCGCGGCGATGCAGCAGCCCCAGGTGCGGCTGCCCGACATCCGGGTGATGGGCGATGCCTGGGGGCTGGGCTGGGAGCTGTACGACACCCTCGGCACCCCGGTGATCGGGCACGACGGCAACACCATCGGGCAGGCCTCGTTCCTGCGGGTGCTGCCCGAGCACGGCGTGGCCGTCGTGCTGCTCACCAACGGCGGGAACCCCTACGGGCTGCACGAGGCCGTCGTCGGGCACGTGCTGCGGGAGCTGGCCGGGGTGGAGCTGCGGCCGATGCCGGTGCCGCCGGCTGACCCGCCGGCGGTGGACGCGACCCGGTACGTCGGCACCTACCGCAGCCGGGTCGCCGACCTGGTGGTCAGCCAGGACGACGACGGGCGGGTCTGGCTGGAGATGCGCCCCAAGGCCTCCGCCCTGGAGCTGGGGGAGACCCCGGAGCGCAGCGAGCTGGTCGGGTTCGCCGACTCCACGCTGATCCAGGTCGACGGTCAGTCGGGGCTGCACATGCCCGTCGCCTTCCTCGGCGACGACGGTGAGGGCCACGCGGAGTTCCTGCACATCGGTCGGGCCGTCCCGCGGGCCCGGACATGACACCGCCCGTCCACCCGCTCGTCACCTCCGACGAGGTACACCCTGGCGCCTCGTCCGGCCGCACGAAGATCGGGCGCCCCGTCGGGGGCAGCCTGTCCGCAACCGCCGTCCCAGGAAGAAGAGGACCCACCATGAGGCTCATCCGCACCGGCGTCGGCGCGTGCGTCGCCGTCACCGTCCTGGCCGGCTGTGGAGGCGGGGGCGACGATGGGGGCGGGAGCTCCGGCGGTGGCGAGGTCGCCGACGGCGGCACGTTCACCTTCGCGCTGAACTCCGACCCCGGGAACCTGGACCCGCAGGCGTCCGCTGCCACCAACCTGTTCACGGTGAGCCACTTCGCCTACGACTCGCTGCTGTTCTCCGACGCCAAGGGAAAGGTCGTCTCCGGCCTCGCCGAGGACTGGGCCGTGGACGGCACCACCGTCACGCTGACGCTCAAGGACGGCATCACCTGTGCCGACGGCTCGCCGTTCACCGCCAGTGACGCCGCGGCGAACCTCAACTACATCGCCGATCCCGCGAACCAGAGCCCCTTCCTGGGCGTGTTCGTGCCGGCGGGTGTGCAGACGACCGGTGACGACGCCAGCCGTACGGTCACCATGCAGCTGGCCGAGCCGGCGCCGTTCGTGCTCGAGGGGCTGGGCGGGGTGCCGATGGTGTGCGCCAGCGGCCTCGCCGACCGGACGAAGCTCGCCGCGTCGACCGACGGCACCGGGCCGTACGAGCTCACCGAGGCGGTGCCCAGCGACCACTACACGTACACCAAGCGAGACGGCTACAGCTGGGGCCCGGACGGGGCCGGCACCGACACCAAGGGCCTGCCCGACGAGATCGTCGTGCAAGTCGTGCAGAACGAGACGACCGCAGCGAACCTGCTGCTGTCCGGCGACGTGAACGCCGCGCAGGTGATCGGCCCGGACGCCGACCGGCTGGACCAGCAGGGGCTGTTCGCCGCGAAGGTGACCGCCATCCTCGGCGAGCAGTTCTACAACCAGGCCGAGGGGCGGCCCACAGCGGATCCGGCGGTCCGGCAGGCGCTCACCCAGGCCGTCGACTTCGGGCAGGTGGCGACGGTGCTGAGCGGGAACCGTGGCGGCCCCGGCACCACGTTCGCCGCCTCGGGTGTCTCGGCCTGCCCCGGCGACTCGGTCTCCGACGCGCTGCCGGAGCACGACCTGGACGCGGCCAAGAAGCTGCTGGACGATGCAGGCTGGAAGGCCGGGTCCGGCGGCGTCCGGAGCAAGGACGGCACGCCCCTGGCCCTGACCTTCACCTACGACAGCGGGCTGGGCACGCCCGGCTCGGCGGCGGCGGAACTGGTCGTGGCTGCGTGGAAGGAGCTGGGCGTGGACGTCACCACCACGCCCCAGGAGGAGACGGCACTGGTCAACACCCTGTTCAGCACCGGTGACTGGGACATCGCCTGGGTGCCGATCAACGTCAGCAGCCCCGACCAGCTGGTGCCCTTCCTCTCCGGCCCGGCCACGCCCGACGGCAACAACTTCGCGCACATCTCCAACGCCGACTACGACGCCGGGGTGGCGAAGGCGATGGCGATGAACGGCACCGAGGGCTGCGACACCTGGCTGCAGGCGGAGTCGGCCCTGGTCCGGGACGCCGATGCCTTCCCGTTCGCCAACCAGAACGCCAGCTTCTTCGGCAGCGGGGCGGAGTTCGCGGTGGTGGACGTGCTGCAGCCGACCAGCATCCGGATGCTGGCCGACTGAGCCCGCCCACCGGGCAGACCGACCGCACACCGGAGGGGAGTCGACGCGAGTGACCAGCACCGCCGCAGCACCGACCAGCACCGCCCAGCACCGGGGCATCTCCAGCGCGCTGGACAGCCCGTGGGTGCGGTTCGCCGCCCGCCGCGGCGGCCGGCTGGTGGTCTCGCTGTGGGTGCTGGTCACCGCGTCGTTCCTGATGATCCACCTGATCCCGGGCGACCCGGTGCGGGCGTCACTGGGGCCGACCGCCCCGGCCGCGCTGGTGGCCGCCCGCCGTGCCTCGCTCGGGCTGGACGACCCATTGCCGACGCAGTACCTGCACTACCTGCAGGGCGTGCTGACCGGTGACCTCGGGACGTCACTGAGCTCGCGGCTGTCGGTGTCGCAGGTCATCGGTCAGCGGCTGCCGGCCACGGTGCAGCTGGCGGTGCTGGCCTTCCTCGTCGCGCTGCTGCTCGCCGTCCCGATCGGCGTGCTGATGGGCGTGCTGACCCGCGGCGGGCGCCGGCGCGGCGGAGAGCTGGCGTTCTCCGCGACCAGCATCGTCGTCGCGGCGGTGCCGGAGTTCCTGCTCGGCGTCGGGCTGGTCTACGTCTTCGGGGTCAAGCTGGGCTGGTTCCCGGTGGCCGGCCGGGACGGCGCCAGCTCCTACGTACTGCCCGTGCTGTCGCTGGCAGTCGGGCCGGCCGCGGCGCTGGCCCGGATCATGCGGGTGGAGATGCTGTCGGTGCTGCAGACCGACTACGTGCGCACCGCCCGGGCCAAACGGCTGCCCGCGCCCCGGGTGTACCTGCGGCACGCGCTGCCCAACGCGCTGACCTCGACCATCACCCTGGGCGGCATCCTGCTCAGCGCCCTGGTCGCCGGCACGGTGCTCGTGGAGAACGTCTTCGCCTGGCCCGGACTGGGCAGCACGATCGTGCAGTCGATCCTGGCCAAGGACTACCCGGTGGTCCAGGGCATCGTGCTCGTCTACGGCACCGGGGTGCTGATCGTGAACCTCGCCGTCGACGTGGTGCTGGCGCTGCTCGACCCGCGCTCGACGATCCGGGAGAGCTGATGACCACCGCACCCATGACCAGCTCCCCGCTGGTGGCGACGGCCGAGCCGGTCCGGCGCTCGGCGGCCCGCGGCCGCTGGCTCTCCGTGCTGCGCACCCCCGTGGGGGCCGGTGCCGGTCTGCTGCTGGCCCTGGTCCTGCTGCTGGCGGTGTTCGCGCCGCTGCTGTGGCGCGACGATGCCGACACGATCGACACCGAGTCGGTGCTCCAGGGCGCCTCCGGGCAGCACTGGGTCGGTACCGACAACCTGGGCCGGGACCTGTTGTTCCGGGTGCTGGTGGCCACCCGGCTGTCGATCGGCCTGGCGCTGGTGGCCACCCTGATCGCCGTCGTGGTCGGCCTGGTGCTGGGCACGGCACCGCTGCTGCTCGGCCGGCGGGGTGGACGGCTGGTGACCGCGGGGGTGAACATCGCCGTGGCCTTCCCGGGCCTGCTGCTCGCGCTGTTCTTCGCCGTCGTGTTCGGGGTGGGCATGACCGGGGCGGTGCTGGCGATCGGCTTCGCCGGGGCGCCGTCGTTCGCCCGGCTCACCCAGACCCTGGCCGCGGGCATCGCCGACCGGGACTTCGTCGCCGCGGCGCGGATCGCCGGCGTCGGCCGGACCCGGCTGCTGCTGCGGCACGTGCTGCCGAACATCGGCGAGCCGCTGGTGGTGAACGCGACCATCGGCGCCGGCGGCGCGCTGCTGTCCTTCGCCGGGCTGTCCTTCCTCGGGCTCGGGGTGCAGGCGCCCAGCTACGACTGGGGCCGGCTGCTGCAGGACGGCCTGTCCGGCATCTACATCCACCCCGAGGCGGCGCTGGCCCCTGGCGTGGCGATCGTGGTGGCCGGGTTGGCGTTCAACCTCTTCGGCGAGGCGGTCGCCAAGGGCATCGGTCTCACCACGACCCTCAGCGGTACCGCCACCACGGCGTCCCGACGCCGGGAGACGGTGCCGGCCGAGGTGGTCGACGACGGTCGCCCGGTCACCGACCCCGGCCTCGTGCAGGGCCGGCCGGTGCTGGACGTGCAGGACCTGTCGGTGGCCTTCCAGGGGCCTGACGGCCCGGTCCGGCCGGTGCGGGGGGTGAGCTTCCGGATCGGCCGCGGCGAGGCCGTCGGCGTGGTGGGGGAGTCCGGCTCGGGCAAGTCGCTGACCGCCCTGGCGATCGCCCGGCTGGTCGAGCGTCCGGGCGAGGTCACCGCCGAGCGGCTGGAGTTCATGGGCACCGACGTGCTGTCCGGCACCGATCGCACGCACCGCCGGCTGCTGGGCACCGCCTTCGCAATGGTGTTCCAGGACCCGATGACCTCGTTCAACCCGACCCGGCGGATCGGCCGGCAGCTGGCCGAGGTCGCCGAGCAGCACCAGGGCATGTCCCGGAAGATCGCGCTGGCCCGCGCGGTGGACCGGCTGCGCGCCGTCCGGGTCCCGGCCGCCGAGCGGCGCGCGCACCAGTACCCGCACGAGTTCTCCGGCGGCATGCGGCAGCGGGCCATGATCGGCATGGGGCTGATGGGCGAGCCGAAGCTGATCGTGGCTGACGAGCCGACCACCGCCCTCGACGTCACGGTGCAGCGCCAGGTGCTGGACCTGCTGGCGTCGGTCCGCGCCGCCGACGACGTCGCGCTGCTGCTGATCAGCCACGACGTCGCCGTGGTCGGCCAGGTCTGCGACCGGGTGCTGGTGATGTACGCCGGCCGGGTGGTCGAGGACCTGCCCGCCGCCGAGCTCACCACCGGGGCCCGGCACCCCTACACCCGGGCGCTGGTGGCCACGGTGCCGGACATGCACATCGACCTGGACCGGCCGCTCCCGGTGATCCCGGGCCGCCCGGTCGACCCGGCGCACCAGCCACCGGGCTGTGCCTACGCGCCGCGGTGCCCGCTCGCCTCGGCGCGCTGCGTCGAGGAGGACCCGGCGCTGGTCGACGACGGGTCCGGCCGGCGGGTTGCCTGCTGGCACGCCGGTGAGATCGCCGCGGACCTCGAGGTCCCCGGCGCCGCGCCGGTCGCGCTCATCTCGGGGGAGCGGGCATGAGCGAGCTGCGGTTCTCCGACGTCAGCGTCCGGTACGGCAACCGCCGGCGCGGCATGACCGCCGTCGACGGGGTGTCGCTGACCGTGCCCGACGGCGCGGTCGTCGGACTGGTCGGGGAGTCCGGGTCGGGGAAGTCGACGCTGGCCCGTGCCGCGGTGGGGCTCACCCCGCTGTCCGGCGGTGAGATCCTCCTCGACGACCGGCCGTTGCGGCACACCGCGGGGCCCCGGCCGGTGCAGATGGTGTTCCAGGACCCGTACTCGTCCCTGGACCCCCGGATGACGATCGGCGACAGCATCGCCGAGGCCGTGCCCCGCGGCACCCGCTCGGCCGACCGGCGCACCGAGGTGGCCCGGCTGCTGGAGCTCGTGGAACTCGACCCGTCCCGGTCCGTCGCCTACCCGGGGCAGCTCTCTGGCGGGCAGCGGCAGCGGGTGGCCCTGGCCCGGGCGCTGGCGGCGCGGCCCGAGGTCATCATCGCCGACGAGATCACCTCCGCCCTCGACGTCTCCATCCAGGGCACGGTGCTCAACCTGGTGCGCCGGCTGCAGGCCGAGCTGGGCACCTCGATGCTGTTCATCTCGCACAACCTCGCCGTGGTGCGCTACGTGGCCAGCGAGATCGCGGTCATGTACCTGGGCCGGATCGTCGAGCACGGGCCGACCGCCGAGGTGCTCGCCGACCCGCAGCACCCCTACACCCGCGACCTGCTCGCTGCCGTGCCCGACTCGACGCCCGGCCGGCCCGCGGCGGTGGCCGCCGACCCGGCGTTGGCGGCGGTGGCCGCCGCCGAGCCGGCCGACCCGCACGCGCCGCCGCCGGGCTGCCGCTACCACCCCCGCTGCCCGATCGGTCCGCTGGTGCACGCCGACCGCGAGATCTGCCGCACCACCGAGCCGGGCACCGACCACCGGCATGCCGCGGCCTGCCACTTCGCCCCGGCCGGGCGGTCGCTGCTCACGATCGCCGACTGAGGGGGCTTGCCGGGCGGCGTCGCTCAGCTCGCCCGGGTGGACACCCGGATCCGGTGGTGCAGGTGCCGGGTGCCATCGGGCAGCGTGGCGAAGACCACCGGGTCCCACGTCCCCCGGCCCGGTGCCCAGGCGGCGAACACGTCCGGCCCCGCAGGCAGCAGCTCCAGCTCCTGCGGCGCCGTCCCGAGCCGCTCCGCCACCGCACCGACCAGGCTGATCCGGGCCACCAGCCGGCCGTCCCGCTCGACCACTTCGGTGGTGACCCCGTTCCGCCGGTAGCTGCCGACGTACCGGGCGGGGGCGACCGGCCCGGCCGGAGGCGCGGGACGGAACGGTCCAGGAAGGGTGACGTCGGCGAGCTCGGCGAACAGCTCGCGGAGGAGGGCGTCGCCGAGGGCCGCCGCGCCACCACCGTTGGTGAGCAGGGCGACGGCCAGGCCGGTCCCGGGTTCCTCGCCCGGGAGCACGCGCAGGTAGGCGATCTGGCCGATCGTGCCGCCGTCGTGGCCCACGGCCCGGCGGCCGGCCCAGGCGAACCGCATCCAGCCCAGCCCCCACGAGTCCCCGAACGAGTACTGGTCGGGCAGCTCCACCTCGTGCGCCTGCATCGCGGCGACCGAGGCGGCCGACAGCAGGCGCTCCCCGCCCGGGGCCAGGCCGCCGCGTAGGTGCGCCGCGGCGAAGGCGGTCACGTCTCGGGCGCTGGCGTTGACCAGCCCGGCTGGCCCGGCCGACCGGGGGAGCAGAAAGGTCGGCACTGGTTGCGGCGTCCCGCCTGGCTCCGTGGGGAGGTGGCCCACGGCCGCGCGGTGCCGGATCGCCTCCTCCGGCAGCGTGGAGGAGCGCGCGAGCCCCAGCGGGGTGATGACCCGTTCCCGCAGCGCGGTGTCCCAGGTGGTCCCGGTGAGGACCTCGACGACGCGGCCGGCGAGGGAGAAGCCGGAGTTGCAGTAGGAGAACGTCGCGCCGAGCGGGTGGCACTGCGGCGCGTCGGCGAGGACGGCGACGAACCGCTCCAGGACGTCGTCCCCCCGGCCGGTGTCGGGGATGACGTCGCCGGTGGCGTCGGTGAAGACGTCGCCGTCGATGCCGCTGGTGTGGGTGAGCAGGTGCCGCATCGTCACCCGCCGGGCCACCTCCGGGTCGCCCAGCCGCAGGCCGGGCAGCACGTCGGCGACCGGCGCGTCCAGGTCCAGAGCGCCCTCGTCGACCAGCTGCATCACCAGCGTGGCCGTCCACACCTTGCTGATGGAGCCGATCTGGAACACCGAGTCGGGGGTCACCTCGACGCCGGTGCGCCGGTTGAGGACGCCGGTGGCCGCCTCGGCGAGCTCGTCGTCGCCGTCCCCGGACAGCCGGCGGACGGCCAGCGCGGCCCCGGGAACGCCGTGCCGGCCCGCCAGCTCGTCGAGCCGCCGCTGCCAGTGCGCCGGCTCCAGGGGTGCTGCGGTGGTCCACGTGGTCATGAGCTGCTCCGTCCGGCAGGGCTCCCGGGGCCACCCGGTCCGGCCGCCCCGGGGAGCAGCCTGCCGCCGCCGGCCGAGCGTGCTCCTCGTCGGACGCGACGAGGGAGCCGACCGGAGGTCGTCACCGACGACGAAGAAGCCGACCCGTTCGCCCGGGAGCCTGTGACCCACCGCCGGAGAGAGAAGGACCCACCATGAGGCTCATCAGGACCGTCGCCGCTGCCGGTGCGGCCGCCACCGTGCTCGCCGGGTGCGGCGGCGGGGACGGCGACGGAGGCAGCGGCGACGGCCAGGTCGTCTCCGGAGGCACCTTCATGATGGCGCTGAACGCCGACCCGGGGAACCTCGACCCGCAGGCCTCGGTGGCCAACAACCTGCTGCAGGCGAGCCAGTTCGCCTACGACTCGCTGGTCTACCAGGACGAGGACGGCACGCTGGTCTCCGGCCTGGCCAGTGACTGGGAACGAGACGGGCAGACCGTGCGGCTGACCATCAAGCAGGGGATCACCTGCTCCGACGGCTCGCCGTTCACCGCCGCGGACGCGGCCGCCAACATCGAGCACGTTGCCGACCCGGCGAACGAGAGCCCGCTGCTGGGGGTCTACCTGCCGCCGGGGGCGACCGCCTCCGCGGACGGGGACACGTTGACCATCCAGCTGGCCGAGCCGGCCCCCTTCGTGCTGGAGGGGCTGGCCAGCCTGCCGATGGTCTGCGCCGCGGCGATCGACGACCGGTCGGTGCTCGCCGAAGGCACCCTGGGCACCGGGCCGTACGAGCTGACCGAGGTGGTCGCGAGCGACCACCTCACCTACACCAAGCGAGACGGCTACAGCTGGGGGCCTGACGGTGCCACCACCTCGACCGAGGGCCTGCCCGACGAGATCGTGGTCAAGATCGTCTCCAACGAGACCACGGCGGCCAACCTGCTGGTGTCCGGCGGGCTGAACGCCGCCTTGGTGGTCGGGCAGGACGCCCAGCGGCTGGACCAGCAGAAGCTGTTCTCCGCCTCTGCCAGCGCCGTGCTGGGGGAGATGTGGTTCAACCACGCCGCCGGCCGCCCCGGCGCTGACCCGGCGGTCCGCGAGGCGCTCACCGAGGCCCTGGACCTGGAGCAGGTCGCCTCGGTGCTCAGCTCGGGGCGCGGCACGCCGGCCACCCAGCTGGCCGCGAACTCGCCGACGGCCTGCACCGGCAGCGCCGTGGAGGGCGCGTTCCCCGACCAGGACCTGGCTGCGGCGAAGAAGGTCCTGGACCAGGCCGGCTGGACGGCCGGGTCCGGTGGCACCCGGAGCAAGGACGGCGTCCCCCTGGAGGTCACCCTGCTCTACGGCACCACCCTCGGCGCGGGCGCTGGGCCGGCGTCGGAGCTGGTGCAGGCGGCCTGGGCCGACCTCGGGGTCGACGTGACGGTCACCGCGCAGGACAACACCGCCGCGGTCAGCACGCTGTTCGGCGGCGGGGACTGGGACGTCTCGCTGACCCCGGTCAACGTGTCCAGCCCCGATCAGATCGTCCCCTTCATCTCCGGCCCGGCCGTGCCCGACGGCAACAACTTCGCCTCCATCGACAACGCCGACTACACCGCCGGGGTGGCCGAGGCCGCGACGACGGACGGCGCCGAGGGGTGCGACCAGTGGATGGACGCTGAGAAGGCGCTGTACCGGGACTTCGACGTGGTGCCCTTCGCCAACAGCAAGTCGTCGATCTACGGCTCGGGTGCGACCTTCGACATCGTCGGCTTCGTCCGGCCCACCAGCATCCGGATGCTCGCCGACTGAGTCGTTGCATGAGGCCACCACCCTGCGGGGTAGCTGGCGGTCATGGGTCCTGCGCGTCGCTGGTCGTGGGTCGTCGTGCTGCTCGTGGGCGCGGTGCTGTTCGAGCTGATCCGCCGCAGCATCGTCGAGACCGGCAACCCGAACCTGGTGCCGGCCCTGATCCTGCTGGGCGCGGCGGTGATCCCGGCGGCGTTCGTCAGCTTCATCGCCGGGCGGCGGCTGGTCTTCGCGGGCAGCTCGGGCACCGTGCTGCTCACCGGCCTGGTCGGCGGCGTCATCGGCGTCGTCACCGCCGGGGTGCTGGAG
>Ga0210040_10009324_pt1 | contig 11443 bp, 16 predicted proteins | sample CryGeyCG12114_NA_FD_185462 | JGI IMG/M metagenome (GOLD analysis project Ga0210040, IMG submission 185462) | Groundwater microbial communities from aquifer - Crystal Geyser CG19_WC_8/21/14_NA (SPAdes) (version 2) | ecosystem: Environmental > Aquatic > Deep subsurface > Groundwater | place: USA... | reverse complement strand
GAGACGGCGTAGGTGGGTGGAGGCTGAACCTGTACGCGGAGCTGAAAAGTGTGGGTGGAGTGGAGGAGAGGGAGGTGTAGGAACTACAACGGAGTCAGGCGTGGATGGTTGGAGCACGGGTGTGCGGTGAAGGTATACAGGATCCAGGATGGAGTATTGCAGATTCGAATAAAGGTCGAAGGGTATTAGATAGCTCTTTAGCTGTTCGGATGTCAGCCAAGTATCCTAAATGCGCAGAATGAACATACTTTGTGATGTTGGTGAAAGCTCGTCGCCGTCCGAGCTCCGCGTGCTATCAAAACACCCTCAAGCACGCATCCCACCGCCCCAACAACCACCACACACAAGACATGTACGTATCCTTCCTATCCCTCCTTTTCGCTTGATCTAGCTGCTATGTCTATTATAGTTAGTAATACTGACTCAAAATGAACGTAGAACTCACCATCACACCAAAATGTCTTCACAATCCAACATCTCCACCAGCACCTGCGCCTCCGCACCACCATCCAAGCCGATCCGGCCGTCTGCCGACGTGCGCGCCGACCTGGCTCGAAAGGAGCAGCACCTCGCCCGCGCACGGGAGATTCTGCTCGCGCCCTCGCGCGACGGCATCCTGGGCGGGCGGCGCCGCGACAACCGCACCGACGCTTTGCGCTCGGCCGAGTTCCACTACCAGAAGGCGGAGGAGCTGAAGGCTGAGCTGCTGAAGAGTAGGGCGTTGGAGTGGTGGATTGAGGACCAGTGGGAGAGGGTGGGGACGTGGGTGTAAAGTGAGTCTTCTCTTCCTTCCTACCCAACTTCTCTTCATTTCATGGTATCATTAGTTATTTGAAACGGATTCATGCTTACAGAACTGATTCGCTAATCGCTCATTCATCAATAGAACCCCTTCCTCGCCCCTCCCTGCTTCCGCTCGCCAAAGACACAACACACGCCCAGACTCTCGCACCATTCTCGCACCATCCACGCCTCCAACTCCCTCTCGACCACCAAGACCTCGTTTTCGCCGCAACCCGCTCCCTCGCCGCCAATCTTCTTCATCTCGTTGTTCCAGCTCTTGATCTGCGCCTTTGTCGCGCGCTTCCAGGCTCGCACGTTCGTTTGGGCGTTCAGATGCGCCGTAAAGTCTTCCAGCACAATGGGGTCGTACATGAGCATCTTCTCGTGCCAGGAGGGATGGGACGGATTGGTCGTAGGCGGCAGAGAGCGAACGTGCGCTGTTATCGCGGCAAACATGGGGCTTTTGAGGTTGGACCATTCGAGATGTGCAGAGGGGACGCGATGCACGGGGACGATGCTTGGGTTTACGGCTACTTGTTTTGTGCTTTTGGGACGCATTGGGGATATGGAGAAGAGAGGGAGAGGTTGGGAGTCTGGGAGTTTATGCGTTCGGGGCGGAGTGGGCGAAAGGGCTTGCATTGTTTCGTCTTCTGAGTCCAGGATCTCGTCGATGTCTTCGAAACGGCCTGGGCCTTTTGGCGGCGTTGTGGGTGGCTCGGTTATACCCTTTGTTTGTGCTTTTGGTTTCGCGAGTTTCTTCTTTGGCGGCGCTGCTGGCGATGCAGCAGCAGGTATCGACGGCTTTGGCTTTGGCGGACGACCACGGCGTTTCTTTGGCGAGCCCCTCGCGGGTTCAGCTGCCGGCGGTCTTGGTTTTGGAGGTAGAAAAGTACTTGATTGAGCAGGAGGAGGTAATACATCGTCGATATCCACAAAGCTATCCTGGGACTCGGCGTTCTGATTCGAGGGTGGAGGCATCGAGTCGAAGTCGTCAATATCCTCGAATACCAAGTCTTTTACCGCATGAGATGAGACTCGTGAATGAGCATCAGGCATAGTTTGTGAGCCCTGTGACGTGGTGCGTGGCGGTGTCGGCAGATCGGATGATATGACGACTGCTGGTAGTATCTCGATATCGTCTATGTCTACGAACGAGTCGGGCGCAGCATCGAGCTCAACATCGGGCTCATCATTCGCACCATCCATGAGCAATGGGAAGTCTTGCGTTCGGTCAAACTCGGGTATGTACACGTCTTCCATCTGCTCAAGCAAGCCGCCTTCGACATCCCTCGCGCTTGCGTCCCACAGATTGCGCTTGCCGATTGCTCTTTCGAGCTTCGGCCAGACCGGTGGGGAAGGCAGTAGCTCACTGAATGAGAGGTCTGCATCGTGTTCCGACTCTTTCATTGCTTGCTGCAGCTGGCGCACTAATGTTGGCGACTCTTCGAGGGCGAGCTGACTTGAGGTGCCGAACAATATGTCCTGCTTGTTCATTCGAATTAATGCCGAGCCTGGGCTGAGTAGCTTTTCAGCAATGGGCTTGGGCTTAGCATTGGATTTGGTCGATGCTTTCTTCGACCTCGCCTTTGATGGGACTTTTCCAGAGTCTGATTTGGAAGTCGAGCGTTTGCGGTGCGGTTTGATGAGAGGTACTTCACCATTCGACGCAGTTGTATCGTTCAAGGCTACCTTGGTGACTGTCGTTCGCGGTTGGAAGAAGTCGCTAGTCACATCGGACGCGATGGTGTCACCGTTCCGAGGCTGGTACTGCTCTGTCGCTCTGTCTGTGATGGTTCTGGCCTTCTTCTTTGGAGCTTTGCCCTTCTCCGGAGAAGAATTCCTCGAGTTGGACTGGTTTCCAGGAAGATCAAGGAGCTGTAGTCCGGTTAGCAAGGGCGAGTCTAGTTGGATCTTACTATCATATACTTACCTCGACTCGCCGTCGCTTCGTGACCGCCACCACCTCTGTAGTGGAGGGCGCCGTGTTGACAGTGATTCGTGTGGAGGGCGACTGTGCATACGCAAAGTTCGAGACCATGTGCGTGAACTGACCAGCGTTGGCGTCCGACTCAATTTGCTTGTTCTCCTTGCCAGCCGAGTCCGTGAAAGGGCTCGCTATCGCCGTGTCCTTTGGCGGCGTCCAGTCTCGTCTCCTAGATACTGCCTCATCCAGGTCCAAGCTCTCGACAACCGGATCTGGCGGTCGTTGTTTCGGCGCCCGCTTCTTCTTTGGCTTTGGACTTTCTGGTACTTCCCATATTGCAGCGTCTGCCGTCCCCGCATCCTGGTTAAATGCGGCCTGAGGCGCTGCTAGCTCGTGTGCTGCCAGATCGTCGTCCCTCTCCACGCCCTTGCGGAAATGTGCAGACTCGACAAATGCATCCTCCCGCTGCGACCTCCCGACGGCCTTGGTAGTCCCTTTGGGCTTTGCGATCCTCGCCTTCTTCGGTTTGGCATCTGCGCCCTCACCCTCTACCTTTTCTTTCTTCATGCGAGGCTTTCGAAGCTTCCCTGATTTCGTGAGTTTCGTTGCAGCGTCTGCAGGCTCAATTGGAGGCTCGATCGAAGTTTGCGCGTCTTCGGTAGGGAAGAATGGCGAGATCTTGGGCGCTGGGAGTCGTAATTCTGGGTCGCGTGCAGGCTTGTCGCTGTCCGCCTTGGGTTTCCGAGCCCGCGGTTTGGGCTTTGGCTTCGCGTCGCCATCCGCCGCTGCGGCTGTTGTAGACCGCTTTCTGGGCTTCTTCGTAGTCGCCGAAACTTTCTGAACATCTTCGACTGAACTCGTGCGTGATTGCGCTTGTGGTAATTCGCTCAGATGGTCGTCCAGCTGCGGTGCAAAATGTTCGGAGCGGACGAGGCTGCCGACGGTGGCGAATCCTCTAATGGCGTCGGGTGGAATGGGCGCCTTCCGTGAGCCCAATGCTGACGCGCCGGATGGCCTCTTCTGCGGGCTGACGGGTGGAGAGGGTGTCAGGCTTGGTGTTGCTCGCATAGCGACGCGTCGAGGGGAGGGCCTGTAGTTAGCATTGAGGGGTGACGACGGCGCATACGCCTCAGGAGCTGGTGGAGACGAGGACAGGACTACTAATTCATAGGATGCCCGCGCCATCCTGAGTCGGGGAAGGAGCCTGCAGGCTGCCAGTGCGACTGTATGGCAGCTGCGAGCATGGAGTGGAGGCAGTCGCGGGGAGCAAGAGCGAGCGTGGGGAAGAGCAGCAACGCCAAAATGGTGTTTCGAACTTTGGTATTTTCTAAGTTCCATCCACCACCCAGCAACACGAATCACCCAACAATAACGAGCCCCAGTCTGCGTGCAAGTCTCGCATGAGTCTTGCATAGTCCCATATATACACGCCCCGTCTTCACATTATTCCCCTGAGCGGCTTTGAGCTGCTGCTGCTGCTCATCGGGACGAGACACCTCTCTCCCGCCAGCTTGACCTTGTTTCCAATGCCCTTCATTTCGAGAATGCAACTCGTGGCGGAGATTGAGATGGTCCTTGTGATCAATGTCAATCGTCTCGTTGCCTTGCAGTCACCCAGTTGTGTGGTGCAAGGATGGCTGGGGTGAGGGAGGGTTTTGCGGAGCTCCGTCGCTCTGGCGGCCCTACCAACTTACCTTTACCACCCCATCACCCTCAACTACACCAAAGCTGATCGAGAGACTCACCCATAGCCTGAGATTGCTCTCAATCGCCAGAGTAAGCTTCCTCACCCCTTTTGAATCATACGCTGCCGATTGCGCCTCGCTGCAGTGGCGCCGCAGCAGCAGCGACGCGGCCAGGGCAGCAACAGAATGCTGCAATTAACGGCAGGCGCGAGGAGGATGCGGCACCCTCCTATACACATGCTTACTGACGACGGCTTCAGCGCTGGTGTTCGAGATGCTGTAGGCTGACTCCCTTCCGCAGCCTCAGCTTGGGCGGCGGCGGCGCCTCTCGCGACAACAATGAACAACCAGCAACCTTGAGCAAGGCGGGTGACAACCTCAGAGCGAACGAAGATGACCGCCATGTTCAGCAATAATCTCCATCGTTGCTGGCAGCGATGGCGACGGGATCGTCTGTCACGAGACCGCGTTCCGCAGTGCGGCGGCGACAGCAGCACTAGGCAGGCGATGCGCAGAGCAACTAACCACACATAAGAAGGTAAGCATAGTTGCGCTGTCCTGGTTGGAACTGGGTCCTGACTGGTGATGAGGAGATAGCACTTACCACAACCGCCCTCGGAGACTCGGATCGAACCGACAGCGCAGACCGCACATTGAGCTTTCGCCGCCAGGATTGGAAATCGGATAATGAACGGCACTTACGGCAGAGTAAGATCGCAACGTACCTGGAGGTGGACGTGGCCCTACCGGACCTTGCCGCAGACGATGCTTCAATGTCAGCCAGGACATCTTCGACTCAGACTAGCGAATCAATCACCAGTGACACGAGGTATCCAGCGTCGTGAGAGGTACCGCTGATGTGACTCGGGCTGCATTGTCTTCTCGCAAAGCGAAGATGCTTCGCTCACCGGACGTGCGAACAAGTCAGCCTCACAACCGCATACGCTTCGGGAACATTATCAGCACTCACCACAAGTGCTATCGGCCTGTCGCTCCCTTGTCCTGCCTCGAGATTAGCATATGATCCAAGTGATGGATGAGCTGAGTACTCATCTTTTCGCATACGCCGCCGCCCTCGCCTCCGCCTTCGCCTTCGATCACGGACCTATACCATAAGCATTCCACACAATCATCACACATCACGACCTGCAAGCAAGAACATGTATATGCCGTTCGGATTTCGTTCTCCTACTAAGCGGTTCTTTCATGCCGGCCCACAACGAGCGACAAGTCTCCCCAGCTCGTGTCCTATGGACGATTGACTAGCCGTGCTGGGGGAATGTGCGGGACCAGGGTTTGCTGGTCGTCCGATATTTCTCTCCGACTCGGCACGGTGCGCGTGCCATCCTCGCCGAAAACTCAAGGAAACAGGCAGTGAAGCCCTGCTTTCGGGGATCACCCTACTTGCTACGATGCGCTGAGGTGGCACCGTCATACCCAGGTAAGCAGGGCTCCGAAGAGCCAATGCCGTCCTCCCTGAATGAGGTACGCCACCGCGAGCGCCATCTCCAAAGCTCAAACTGTCCTATAACACTGATTAACACGAGCCTTCTGGCAAGGAGCATCTGTCGCATATACCTTCTTCCTCTCAACCAAGAGCGTCAAGATAGCCCACAACCCCTTCCATCTATCAGGCATCATCGCCGACACTTCCGTATTCAGATCATCGCCACAAGCCTGGGGTGTCCAAAAGCCGTGCCGTATCCGAGAAGCAGACGATATTGAGCAGACACCGACACGGCTCGTGGAGGAGCAACTCGGTATCTCAGGCTTTGCGTCTGACCAATGTCGACCTTGGCGGGCAATGAGGCATGCGCAGGAGTGCATGACCTCCGAGATCTGCTGCAGCTGTATTCGGTGGTGCCGTTAGGGAGTCGAGCCAAGAGTGAGCACTACCAAATGTGCCATCTCACTGACCAGAAACGCTCCTCTGATGGCGCTGTATAATGGCAAGCTTCTGACCTGCTCAAGGCAAGTCTCTTCACTCTTCACCCAAACTCGCCAGCATTCACATCTGACGCGTCCCCGAGAGTATATCCGGAAGCACTGAGTTCGGCGTGTGCGGCGTTGGTCGCATTGATGAGCTGGAAGTCGTTGTTGTTGAACACCACGTTCTCCAAGTTCTGCAAGTCCTCCAAGGCTCACTGGTTTCAGTATTCGTGGATTTTCATGCCCTCCGCCATCAATGTAAGGTCGAGAACATGACGTTTCAATGCCGGAAAGTGCACGAACTCGCGCCGTCACACCTAGGATGGATCGCGCGATCCCACTCGAGCGAGCGAACGAAGCTGCTCGTGGTCGCTCGGGCCCAACGCTTGTTGACGAGGCGCACGCTAAGGTTACATCTGCTCTGGACCACTCGCTCTGGTCATTACGTGGCCTGACGAGACGAACCTGTTGGACTCTGATTCTCTGAGAACCAGTGCTGGTTGTCGATGGGCTGCCTACTGCCTCGATGTCAGCTACGCGTCTTACAAGGCATCGAGTACAACCGACGGAAGTACCAGGACGAACTTACACTGCAACTGATGCGGTGTGCCAGCCAGACCGCTTCTCTCCACTCATGGTAGGGATGTCAAGTCCCTGTCGGCTTTGTTCATGCAGTTCATGTCGTAGGATACCATATCGGACTGGGTCTGCCAGATCGCGTACTCGAATTGCATCGGCTTGGTCGCGTCCTGGGTCTTGCTTGTCTTCAGCGACACCCCACCGTTGGTGCATTTGCGGAAGGTTTCGACATAGGTGCCGTTGGCGTCAATGACTTTGCCCGCAGCAGCTTCACCATCGCAGGTGGGATCGCCCACGGACCAGAGATAGACCGGGTAAGTGCAGGAGTTCTTGACCATGGCAGGTCAGAAGATACGGCCTCCGCGGCCAAATGCATGCGGGCGCACTCGATGTACTTGAGGAGCAGCATGTCAACCGCCGTCGCAGAGCTTCTTGGAAGCCCTATTCCGGCCCGAAGACCCAGCAATGCTTGCCAGCGACAGCTGAGTTCAAGCCAGGAGCATGTGCGATGATGGCCGGAAATGCAGACGAGCGAGTGTGGTAGTCGGCGAGCGTTGCTCGCTGCAGCATATCAACCGCCGCCGCAGAGCTTCTTTCGAAACCCTAATGCGCATCCAGAGGCCTGGAGCCTGTGCGATGATGGCCGGAGATGCAGACGAGCAAGACAAGACATATCCCCGACCGCCGGCGTTATTCCGGGGCGGAGGGGGTCTCCTTTCATGCCTACTGGGAGGCTCTCTCTCCTCCTTTCATGCCTACTGGGAGGCTCTCTCCTGATGAAGAGAAGACGGTCTCATAACCCCCGCGTTGTGCACAACCAGGCGAGATAACAGCCACTTGGGTCCATTTCGAGAACCGGGCAAAACGAATGTTCCCAAGAACATCAGCATTAGGGTTGCGCAACCAGCAAGAAGTCTTGAGGAGACGATAGACAACCTCGCACGGATCTTGTACTCGTAGTCGCTGTCCTCGTTGCTGCACGTGCTCGAAGCATCATCGCCATCGGCCTCGCGGCACGCTCTGCGTCTTCCAAGATGCGCACCGCCCATGCTAGTTGTACCGCGCGCTCGGGAAGCTTGATCATGTTGCTCTTGGGCCTGTTTCGGTGCACCTGCTGGAGCTCGATGCCGTCCGCCTCGCTGTTTGTGCGACGGCGGTCGCGGAAGTGGAGGTGAACGAGTACTCCAATTGAAAGCGAAAAGTGCCCGACGATAGTACCGACAAGGATATCGAATACTCCAATTTGACAGCCACTTGGACGCGAGCGTAGGTCGTCATCTAGATTACTCGAGTGGTGCTGGACGCCGTCTGTCTGGCACTCGCACGTCTGTCCATCGAGCACAGCTGGCGGTGCTGACTTGCTGGATGCGAGCGTGGCTTGCTTGAGCGGTGCGGGACGCCTTCTATCTGGAACTCGTACATGGTCCTCGTTGGCAAAGTCGTTTAGCATCGCCATTACGGGGTTCCATTTCTTATCGGCGAACATCCTTCTGTAATCAGCTGCAACATCTAGAGCCTTCTTCTTGGATTCATCATTCGGAAGGTGTCTGAGCATGCTGCTTACATGCCTCTTCTGAAGGCCACGGGTGAGAGTGGCTATTCCCACTTCTTCTTCGCCATAACAGGCTCCCACTTCTTCTTCGCCTTCTCCTCAGCGTCCGAGGGGTCGAAACGACTGGAGCGCGCCTAGGAAGCAAAAGTCAGTCTTCGGGTCTTGGCTGTTCTGGCATGGTTTGCATACCTCTGAGTCTACGTGCAGGCCCGCGGCGGCGCGTGTGACTTGCTTGTCGAGACTGAAAGCTGGAACGTCGAAATGGTCGAGGTTCAAAGCCGCCAATGAGGGCGCTTCGTGATCTGCTCCAGCAATTCTCATGGTGCGTCTCCTGGGCTGCTCTGTTGCGAATACGAGTAGTCAGAGTCGTGTTGGCTCAATCCAACCACTGGGAACTTCCCATGGTGCGTCTCGTGGGCTGCTCTGTTGCGAGTACGAGTAGTCAGAGTCGTGTTGGCTCCACCTGACCACTGGGAAGTTCCCATGGTGCATCTCCTGGGCTGCTTTGTCGCGAAACCAGCAGAGCACGTCTTCGTCAACGTCCATCTTGTCGCCAGGGTCGTCGGCAGCAGGGACTTCTCCCAAGTCCCACCTGGGAGGTTTTTGTTGACCCATCGCTGCTCAACCTTTCGTCTGAAGACGAACATATGTGCATGATAGTACGGCCATTAGTCCTAGGCCTAAACTCAGTCTCCGAGCCCGGACTGCTCATCAACACAGAAGATCGGTAAGGACGAGCACCAGCCTCGCTCGCCCCAGTCGCCAGCAGCCATGTGTGGTCTGACGTCCTCCCTTTCGGGACCGATCTTCCATGTACTCGCCTGATCCTTTTGCTCGTCGCACGTTGTCCTTCATCACGTTGATCGGCCGCGGCTCTTGATCGTCATCGCACTCTCTCTTGTCGGGCGAGATGCATAGGCGGTTTACTTGTGAGTCGGGGTGTGGGATGGTACTCCTCTCCTCCCTCTGCCTCACACTCTCCCTGCTCTCCATACGCCTCAACTCCCTGTCCCATTCGTGCGGGAGCAGAGAGTGTAGTAGTCCAGAATTGTCGGGCGAACTCGAGCTTGGCGATGTGCGGCAGGACGCGACCGTACCACTCGTCCTGGTTGTAGACTTTGAAGACCACGCCCTGGAGAAACTCCGGATGGTGAACGTCACGCACGCTACGCGTGGTGTCGGCCGTGATGGAGAAGGTGGTGATTGCCAAGGACAATCATGTCTGTAAGACCTACTGGTTTTGGCGAGAAAAGCAACCGTATTCTCTCGGTGGAGCAGAACACGGTCAGATCCTGCGAGTATGACGTATCGCTCGAGTCCGCCGTCCTGCGCGCTGGTAATGCTTGCGGCAGAACAGCGGCTATTTGGTGATGTCCTGGGTGCAGGACTTGTTGCGACCGAAGTGGTCGGAACTAAAAGAACTCTGTGTGAGACTGCAGGCCGGTGAGGCCGCATCCCCAAGATGCAGATATATTCCAGCGAGTCCGGTACAAGTCAGCGTCGTTCTTGATGTCGAGAAAGTTGGCGGCGAGAATGATCTCGAAGAGCATCTCCTGGTCCACCTGCATGAACTTCTGGTCCCACTCGTCGATGTCGTGACGTATCGTCTTGCCGGGCAGGTTGGGAAGGAACTCAATGGAGGGAACCTGATCACAGGCCTTGTCGGTGATCATCTCGAAGATGCGCTCGACCACGGTCTTGACCTCGTCGATGGTTTTGCGCAAGAGGTAGAGCACGAGCCATTGCTCATGCTCCACCTCTGCCTTCATCTCGCGATGCGCTCGACCACGGTCTTGACCTCGTCGATGGTTTTGCGCAAGAGGTAGAGCACGAGCCATTGCTCATGCTCCACCTCTGCCTTCATCTCGCGTCGCGCTGATAGTGCTTACGGCAGAAGAGCTGCTAGTCGGTGACGAAATGGTGACAGCCATTTGGACCAGCTTCTGCTCATGCTCTACTTCTGCTTTCATTTCCGCGTCGCGCTGTATCTTGTCAGTTCTGATCTCGTGCTCAAGAAAGTCTCATTGCCATACCTCTGCGTTGGCTTGAGCGTCGACGGGGCGTCTTGAGTGCAGCCACTGCAGTTTGCCTGGAGGTATTGGCAACCCATTTTGGTGGATTGGAGCTGTGATTAGACCAGATGTCTGCCGCGCTGAAGATGTTGTAAGACACCAAATGTGTCGGGAAGTGTCGAATCTGAATAGAGGGACGTATCCTCCCTCAAATCAACCTGCGTGCCAACAATGAGGCATGGCACTCCAGGACAGTGGTGGTGTACCTTTGGAGTGCGTCGAGGTACTGCTCGCAGCAATGTTGTGTTGCGGATATTGCTGGGTGATGGTGTCGAGCAGTACCTCGATGCGCAATGTTGGTTTGCTTATACATGTTGGATTGCTGATACATGTTGGGTTGCTGGTACTGCAGGCCCCAGACCATCTGAGGTCGTTGAAGCTTTGTCGACAGTGGTGACTGCCATATAGCGCGTGTCTCCGCTGTCTTGATCCTTCAATTCCTCGTGTCCTTGATGCAGGCCCAGGCCCTGGGCGAATGGGCTGTGAATGGGCAGATCGTCGAGAGCCTCACTTGGGATTATTTGAACTGGCATGGTACATGTCCTGCTGGTTCGTGTGGCCGTGGTTGAACCGTGTAAATTTCCCTCGTGTGGTGGGCCGTGGTAATCGAGGACGGAAGTCGTGGGGCTGCAACAGGATATGCAGTCGCAGACTCTGCAGCCGCAGGTTGTCCGGCTCCACCGCGATTGGCAGTGAAGCCGGGGGTATAGAAGGCGAATTAGTCGCCGCATCGAGTTCCTTTGACCATGTACCTCAGGTCGGTGGCGATGAGAGCGGCGTCCAGGTCATCCCGGAAGCTCGCCTGTGGACCGGCTCTAGGTTCGATGATAACGTCACCAAACTTGTCCTGATACTGGGTGACGCGTCCATGGAGGGTATCGTACTGCCAATCGCCATAGAAGATTTTGTTCAAGGGGAG
>Ga0210040_10009323_pt1 | contig 11443 bp, 2 predicted proteins | sample CryGeyCG12114_NA_FD_185462 | JGI IMG/M metagenome (GOLD analysis project Ga0210040, IMG submission 185462) | Groundwater microbial communities from aquifer - Crystal Geyser CG19_WC_8/21/14_NA (SPAdes) (version 2) | ecosystem: Environmental > Aquatic > Deep subsurface > Groundwater | place: USA... | reverse complement strand
GGCGCAAGGCGAAGCTCACGGGCGTCCTCACCAGGACCGACCCAGCGACCGACCCCACCATGGCCTCGGCCCAGATCCCGCCCTCGCCCTCATCGTCAAAGCGCTCGCGCAGCAGAGATAGTACTCAATCGGGCACAAACTCGTCGCTCAACACCCCCGCCGTGACACCCTTCATTACGCCGTCAGTGAGCACGAACAGCCTCATAATACCTTCGTCGATACCAGGCACTCCATCCAATGGAGTGCACTTTGTCCAAGATGGGACACCATACCCGGCCTTCTTGCGCCTAAGTAGTGGAGGCAGGTACACTCGGCCCGCAGTATGTTTTGGGCTAGACATGGCTAACTGAGACAGATCTGAATCAGAGGTGGAACTCCCTCGAGATGGCGCAATACGAGCGCCTTAGGGACGGCGCAGTAGCCCAGGCCAACGGATCCGAGCAGCCGTACGAGTACGCGAGGTGCAACACCGACGAGTATGCATCCCGGAACAGATACGCCAACGTCGACCCATACCAGGCCAACCGGGTCAAGCTCGAGGTCCCCGAGGGGCACAATGACTACATCAATGCCTCGCCAATTGTCCTGGTTTCGACCAAGTCGCAGAGCGCATTGAAGTACATTGCCACACAGGTATGCTGAGGAAGTCACTGAATATGGGATGATGCTAATGGTATTGGAATAGGGACCGAAATCGGATAGCTGGTCACACATCTGGCGCATGATCTGGAAGGAGAATCAGAACCCAGCGGTGGTGGTTATGCTCACGCAGACACACGAGACAGGCAGAGAGAAATGCTTCCCGTACTACCCACAATCGCCCTCAATTCCCGACATGCGCATCAACGAGCACGACGAGTTCCAGGATGGCTTCATACACAATCTGCATTTGGTGTCATTACGGCAAGACGAGGAAGCACGGACACAAGTCAGGGAGATCGACATGACCACAGACGACGGTAGTGATTCAAGGAAGATCTGGCATCTCCTCTTTGCCGGCTGGCCGGACTTCTCAGTACCCGAGGGAGCAGATAGGGCCGCTCTGCTGAAGCTTGTCGACATATCGCGCGAGAAGAACGGCGACAACGCGACCAACCCCAGAATCGTGCACTGTAGCGCAGGCATCGGCCGCAGTGGAACCTTCATCGCCCTAGACTGGCTCATGCAGGAACTCGAGGAAGGCAGGCTCGATGCCATAACCGACAACGCTGATCCCGTCGTCATCGTCATCGAGAAGCTACGCGACCAGCGTTACGGCATGGTCCAGTCCAAGCAACAATTCCTCTTCCTCTACGACGCCCTCCGCGAACGCTGGCGCGAGCGCTGGATCGCCAACAACCCCTCCGAAGCCGCCAAACTCGGCATCTCCCCCGCGCCCACCGACAGCGAGCCCGCGCTCAAGCGCCAGAAGTCGATGCCAGGAGGTGGAGTTGGTGACACACTGCAACCTACTACCTATGTGAGTGACGCCGCCGCATCTGACACGGATGCGCGCGCCGCTCTCGAGGCAGAACTCATGGACGCAGACATGTCTTATGAAAAAGGCAAGACGTAGTTTGTTAACACTTTTTCTTCTGTGCTGCAGGCTTCGTCGTCGTCGTCTCAGCCTCGGCACAAGAGCGTCTCGTTCAACCCCCAGGACGACGTGCGCAGTTACACTAGATTCGACAGCGTCGTCACGCCGCCCAAAGCTCCCACACCTCCGGATTCCCAGAGCGTCGTGGAGGCACAAGGTCAGATGGATGGCGCGTCTGCGGATCTCGAAGCTCAGGAACCGCCGCCGCCTCGACGCCGGAGGCTGTATGGGAGTCGACGTCCTATTAGGGAGGAATATGCAGGCCCGTTTGCGGATTGCACGTGCTCGGACTGTGAGATTTTGTTTGGTTTCCTCGTTCTTGCGGTGTGGATTGTGATTTGCATGGTCATGTACTGGGAGAAGCATGGTGGTGTTGGTGCGGGTTGGGTTTAGCATTTGCATAGCGTTGCGCGGTTAGATCATCAGTTTGGGGGTTTTTGATATCCATGGCTTCGGCCGGTGCGGAATGATTAGACCATTCTCTTTCAAAGTTTTTACTTGTTTGTCGAACTAGTACGCCTGTGTTCTTACTTACTAGGAGTGTGTGCTACAGGATCACGTTAATGGTTGAGAGACGGAAATCACTGCATTGAGGAGTGAAGTGCTGCGAGAGGGACCTACGGTGCTAGCGGTCATGGTACGTAGCCCATTCCATTCCGTTTCCACTAAACACCATAGAAATATCCGGATTTGCACACAAGGCATGACTACTACGTACGTTGGTGTGTGGAAGTTTTCGAGGCGGGGTTTCGCGCAGAGGAGAAGAGCAAGTCGCTCGAGAAAGTAGGTGTGTAAGAAGACTATCCGGCGTATCCTTAATAAGGGGAAGTAAAGTATAGTATGTAAGTACTTAAAGTAGTTATATTACTATTATATATAGCTAAATAAGCTTATAAGTTATTATATTCTTTTTATATACTACTATACTAAATCTAAAGTAGTTTTAATCTACTTTTCTACTATTTTATAGTTAAAAAACTATTATTTATATTTTAAGATTTTATATTTTTATAATAGATCTAATTACTATCTAATATTCCTTACTAAGCTACTAGCCTTATACTAGTACTTAGCTATATAGACTCTATATAAGGCTTAGCTAAGCTCTAATATAGTATCTTACTTTATTAATATTTAACTACTTCTATCTTATCTTTTATAAGATTATATACTTTTATACTATACTATATTTAAGTAATCTATATACTTAGAGTATACTATAGTAGCTAAATATAATATATAGTAGAGCTCTATATATAAAGTATATAAAAGTACTATAATATAGTACTAATAATAATATAGAGCTATACTAGCTAGATACTTAAGTATATATACTAAGCCTACTTAGCTTAGTAGCTAAAGAGTAGTTAAGAAACTATTTTTACTTAGTAGATAAGAGAGTAGGCGCAGTACTAGTAGAAAGAATAGCTTACTTTTAAATTAAAGTAAGTAAGTATAAAAGGCTTAGAAACTTAGCTTAGTATAAACTAAAGAGCCTATCTATATAGTATATTACTAAAGAGTACTTAAGAAGTAGCTTTTACTTTTCTCTTACTTATAATAACTTACTTCTATTACTTAACCCTATACTAAGATATAAGTAATAACTATAGTAAGTACTAGTAGTACTAGCTCTAGAAGCTAGCTATATAAAAGTAATATATATAGTAATTTAGGTAAACCTAATAATTAATAAAACTCTATTATAGTTAGCTATCTAATATAATAGACTTAGAATTAAGCCTATATTAGAGATAATACTAGTACTAATAATAAAATACTACTAGGCCCTTTTCTAGGCTCTAACCTACTAGCTAATAATTTACGCTCTTATATACGCTACTCTATATACTAATAAAGTACTTTTTATACTATATATAACTTTAAATAACTAAATAATAATAATACTTACTTTAGCTTAAACGTCTATATACTTAAAAAGGATAAATATTATATTAATATAAAGATTAATAGGTAATATATTAAAGTCTTTAATAACTTTAAAGTCTATAGATACTATATTATAGTTATATATAATAATAACTTAGATACTTATATATAGCTTATAGAGGTAGATAGTAGTTAAGAAGATAAAACTTAGTACTAACTAATAATAGAAGATATCTATACTATAGAGCGCGAAGGTATACTCTATACTTAAGATTAATTTTATTAAAGTATCTAAGATTTAGCTAAGTTTAATAGGTAAGTATATAATAGACCTAACTACTAGTATAATATATTTACTATCTTTATAATAACTATCTAAGATTATATACTTTCTACTACTAATATTACTAAATTAATAGTCTTTAATACTAAATATTAAGTAATAGTATAATGTTTTAATTAGATATAGCTTAAGTTTAATAAGCTTAAAGAGACTATAGTAAAGGAGCTAGCTAGTATATCTACTTTAAGTAAAGCGTTTATTTTATACTACCTAGACTACTAGTATATTAAATATAAGCTCTCTATTATAAAAGAAGAATATAATAGCTTTAAGCTTAACGTTAAATAACTTACTAGTAAGCTCTATAGCTTATTATAAGAAGACTTTAACTAGCTTTAATAAGCTCTTAATAAAGAGAAAAGTAACTATAACTACTACTAGTAGAAATTAGAGTACCTTAAGTAAGAACTATATAACTTAAACGTAGAGATTAACTAGCTAAAGATATAAGCTTAAGAAGATAAAGCTACCTATTATAATTATACTATAAAGCTTAAGAATACTAAGTAGTAATATAATAACCTAGATAAATAGCTAGATAATATAAAGAATAACCTAATAGAGGCCTAATAAGACCTCTAAGAACTTCGTGCCTAGTAGCTAAATTAACTAGTTAGCTAACTTTACGTTATTTTTAAGAATAATAAGTATAAGTATAAGCGTAAATATAAGTATAGATATAAAAGACTTTAAGGATAATAACTATACTAAGCTTATATATTAGATAAGAAAGATAAGTTTAAGATATAATACTTAGCTACGCCTAAACCTTAAGAGTATTAGTTAAGATAAAGAGGTAGCCTCTATATAAGAAGCTCCTTATTATATTTATAAACCTATTATAGCCTATTATAAGAGTACTATAGCTATAAAGTTTATAATAATATATATTAGATACTATTATAGTAGTAATAAAATAATAGTATTACTAGTTATACTTTCTACTAGTTCTAGTAAAAGCCTATCTATTAGTTGCTTTATAACTATAAGAAGGTACCTAAGCTAGCGCTACTATAGTATTTTATACTATAATAAAGCTCTTAGTTCTTCCTTCTTTATATTAAGACTTACGCTACTAAGCTATATCTATTATCTATACACTAATAATAGTTTTCTATAGCCTAATAGTAGCTAGCCTAAAGTATACTAGTACTATCTACTTATAGTAGTAATAGTAGTAGTATACTAAAGATACTAGATATACTTAAGTTTTTAGGTAAAAAGGTAGATAAAGATTATAATAAGTAGTACTAACTAGTAGTTACTAAATATAAAACTTATAATAATATATTCTATATTATATATCTAGAAAACTTTATTATTAGAGAAATGTAGTAGCTAGTTAAAGATACTTAAGTAACTTTATACTTAGACCTACTTAAAGCTCTTAACTCTTACTATACTAATACTTTTTATAAGAAGCTATCTAAGGTATAAGATAATTTTACTAATAGCTTTCTTATATAGAAGTATAGTAAAGCTTTCTTTTTATAGAAAGCTTACTTTATATTAATATATAATATCTTTATTAGTAACCTAGAAACTTTATACCTTAACTTACTAATACTTATATACGTATACTACTTTATATAACTTAGCTTAGTAGCTACTACCTCTTATAGAGCTATAGTAAAAGAGATACTACTAAACTTCCTTAAGTAAGTATAGGAGTAAGACTATTTTAATACTAAGATTAGACTAGAGTAGACTTAAGATAAGCTAAAGGCTATAATAGCCTAAGTACTAGCTACTTCTATATAGTATATAGCTCCTATAACTACTTATATAAATATATAATATAATAAGTATAAGATAGCTTAAAGATAAATACTAGCTTAGTATAAGAAGCTCTAAGAAGCTAATTAATACTTTAAGTATAGTAAAGTAAGCTACTACTTAAGCTAGCTAGATATACTCTATAAAGATAACGCGTAGACGCTATTAAACTATATCTTATTTCTTAATACTATAAACTTAGACTATAATAAAGACTATATAGTAGTAGATAATAAAGAAGATAACTTAGATAATACTTCTAAGTTAAGACTTAATAAAGTACTTATTAATAAAGATAGCTACTTTATTAACTTATATTTTTAGACGCTCTTAAGGAAAGTTACTCTTAAGAGCTTAAATAGTATAAAGCTTTTAAGTATACCTAGTAAGTTACTAAATACTATTATTAACTTAAAGAAGCTACTATAAAGCTATACGCTATACTAAGTACTTATATAGCTCTAATCTTATAAAGTCTTTATATTTCCTTTACTATACTTAGATAAGTAGAACTTAATATAGTATACTAGCTTAAGTTCTTAGACTTAATATAAAATCTAAGTAGTAAATAGATAAGAATAATAACTTTAGTAGATATAGAGGTAAGCGCCTACTTTATAAGTTATTACTAGGTAAAATAGTACTAACTTAAAATAATTAAGATAGAGCCTATTAAGCTTATACTTATAGATAGTAGTTTAGCTAACTTACTTATATAAGCTATAGACTTCTTAGTTAAGTATAGATCTTATATAGCTACTATTATCTACTATATTACTAACTTAAAAGGCTATAATATTATTTTAGAGATAAACTAGATAGACTACTACTAACTAGAGCTTAAATTTAGTAATAAGTAATCTTTTTACTTTAGATCTACTAAATACTACTTTAATTACCTACTCTATAGTATCCTAAACACTATATATAATAATAAGCTTACTAATAGTACTACTAGATTAACTTCTAGTAATATTAGTATTATTAGCCTATACGCAGCTTCTTAAATAGCTACTTATAACCTAAGTAGTATTATATAGCTAGACTATTATAACTAGAAACGCCTAGAGGAGCTTAAAGAAAGTAATAATAACTATAATACTAACTTATTTATAAAGATAGCTTAACTAGCTACTATTATATAAGTAGATTTTAATAAATATATAGATAAGTTAGAGTAATCCTACTTAAACTTTAAGAAGATTAAAGTAATAGTACTTAAATTTATCTACTATATCTTAGATATATTTAACTTATAACTTACTAGTAAACTACTACTTAAGTAATCTAGTATTAATTACGCACTACTAATAGATAAATTAAATAGCATCTTTTACTCTAAAATCTATAGCTTATTTTATAATAAGATATAAGTAGTAAAACCCTTTATTAATAATATAATAAGAAGAAGATTTATATAGCTAAGTATATTACTTTATACTATACCTATACTAGTTATTAAGAAACTTAAAGAGAGGCTTTATATTTATATTAACTATTAAGGCTTTAACGTAGTTATACGTAAGAACTAGAATATACTACTAGCTATTAAGAAGACTCTTATATATATAGTAAAAGTAAAGATTATAAGCTTAGTAGATATTATAGTAGCTTTTAATACTATAAAGATTAAGAAAGAAGATAAAGAGAAGACTACTTTTCTAATAAGATATAGCCTCTATAAGTACTTAGTTATACCTTTTAGTCTATATAATACGCCTAGTACTTTCTAGATATTTATTAATAAGACTTTAAGAGATTATCTTAACAATTTCTATATAGCTTACTTTAATAATATTCTTATCTATAGTAAGGATAAAAGTAAGTATAAAGAGTATATCCTTAAAGTCCTCTATAAGCTTTAAGTAGCTAGTCTATACTTAGACTCTATAAAGTATTACTTTAAAATAAAGTAAGTTAAGTATCTTAGTCTAATCTTAATAATAGAAAGTATTAAGATAGATCTTACTAAAGTTAAAATAGTAGTTAAGTAGGTAGTACCTAGCTATATTAAAGATATTTAAGTATTCTTTAGTTTTACTAACTTTTACTATTACTTTATTAAAGATTTTAGTAGTTTAGCTAAGCTACTTATAGAACTTATAAAAGATAGTACTTAGAAATACTTTCTACTATTACTAAGTAGTATAGTAGTTAAGTTATTTAAGTAACTTAAAAATACCTTTACTACTATAAGTATACTTATATATTTTAACTTAAACCTTAAGATATAGCTAGAAACTAATACTTCTAATTTTATTACTACTACTATTCTTTCTTAGATAGTTAATAGTAAGCTTTATCTAGTAGTCTTCTTATTATATAAAATAAACTCTACTAAGTATAATTATAAAATCTATAATAAAGAGCTACTAGCTATTATCTAAGCTTTTAAAGAGTAGTAATTTAAACTAGCTAGTACTAATAATCCTATCTAGGTACTATCTAATTATTAAGCCCTATAGACGTTTATAATAACTAAATAACTAAATAAAAGATAAGCTTACTAGACTAAATTCCTTATAGAGTTTAACTTTAAGGTTAAGTATTACCTAAGTAAATAGTGTAAGGGCTTAAAGTTAGGATAATAGTTAAATTAACTAAAGTAAGATACTGCGTTAGAGATCTCTAGAGAGGGCCTAAACGTAAAGTAGAAAGCTACTCTACTACTAGTATAGAGTTAGTAGGCACTAAGCCTTAGTGCTAGGAATATTAAAAGATAAGATAGAAACTAATCTATTATACTACCCCCCTTTTTAAAAAAAGTAGTTCTATTACTTTTTAGTATAAAAGAGAAATAAAGGAAAACTAGACTACTATTAGGTCTTATTAGCATACTTACTAGTACCTAACCTTTATCCTCCTAGTATACTAAGGCTTAATCGTATCTATATTAGTTGTTATTTACGTAATTATTACTAGTTAAGATTATTTACTCTTAGTAGGATAGTTTTTATAGTAATAAGATACTATATTAGGGTGTTATTACTATAATATAATTAGTTTATTTAGCGTAAAGTAAAGTCTACTCTACTTTAGCGTTAACGTTAAGGTTTTATAGCTATAGGCGTAGCTAGAGTCCTTCTTTATAACCTCTAGGTATAACTCTATAAAGTCCTTTTTATAAAGCTAAGAGTATAACTCTAACTCTTATTTATATAATCTTTATTAGTATTAGCGTTATATTACGTTCTTAGTAAGTATAGCGTATAGCAGCTATTACGCCTACTTAGTTTAGTATTATAAGCCTACTAAACTAGCTAATAGAAGCTCTCTACTTACTTATACGTAAAGGTATACGCTTATAAAGTAAAGCGTAAGAGTTTATTAGGTAGCTATTTAGTTTATACAGCTTATATAGAGTTATTATAAAGTAGTATTATAGCTATATTCTACTTACTTATTAGCGTTTTAAACTTCTTATATAGCTATAGCTTATATAGATAATACTTATAGTAGCTAAATACTAAGTTAGTAGCGTTAGCTAGGTTTATATAAAGCTCTTATAAAAGGTTATTATTACCTTCTAGATAGTTAGCCTAGCGTACTTAGTACTAGAGGAGGCCTTTCTAATTATAGTTACTTAGGTTACGTTTATTAAGATTAATATAATAATCTATAATTTTAGTAATAGTATACTCTATATTATCCTCTATTTCTAGGTTAAAGGTTACGCTATTATTAGGGTCCTCCTCTTATCCTTCTAGTAGCTTATTACTATAAAGGTATAGTAGCTATAGGTAGAAAACGTTATAAATACAGCTTATATTTATAAGGAGTTTTAGCTTATATACTATATTATTAATTACTTAGGAGATCTTAAAGAGGCCTTAATTCTTATAGTTAAGTAATTAGCTTAGTCTTATTATACGAAGGTTACGCGTATTAAGTATAACACAGTTACCTATTTTAAATTAGAAAGCTAAGAGGTAGTTATTATTAGCGTATTCTACTTACTTTACTTAAGCCTATATAAGTAATAATTAGAGCTCTTTTTATAGAGCTTTACGCCTTTAGATCTATTTATTAGCTTTAAGTTATTTATAATAAGTAGGCGTAGTTCCCTTAATTAGTTATAAGGGCTTAATACTACTCCTTAGCTTATAGCTCTTAGTAACTATAAATAGTAAGTATCCTATACTTATACTAACGCTAGAGTTAGCTTTAAATTCTACTATAGAGAGGTAGAGCGCCTAGTTATCCTACTAATAATTAATATACGCTCTTAGGTATTATTTAAGGTAAGTATTAGCGTTCTCTATTTATCTATTAGTCTTAGAGTAATAAGCTAATAAATATTATAGGTAAGTACTAAGTTACTAATAGAGTTATCTCTAGAAGTGTAATATAAACTAAGTACTATAATCTAAAATAATTTCTTTAGAGTAGCTCTCTTCTTACTATACGTACTTAATAAAGGCCTAGATAATTATATTAACCTTTATACTTACTATAAGTATAAACTTCTTCTTCTTAGTAAAATAGTCTATAATTATAAAGATATTAGTAAAGTCTTAACTATTATACTAGTATATTAGGAGATAGGTAATAAAGTCTATTAAGATACTTATCTAGTAATAATTTAGGATAGGTAGAGAGTAAAGTAGTCTATACTTACTATCTCTATAAGGCTTTATACACTTATATACTAGGCAGCTCTTAATATATTAAGCTACGTTATTTATTATCTATAGCTAGTAGTACTAGTAAGCTAGCTTAGAGTATAATTTATACTTACTACTATATCCTCTATATAATAATTAGTATATTTAAGTAATAACTTTAGTGCGTAACTAGCTAATAGAGACATAGACTTTACCTTAAACGTAGAGAAGGCTATTATTAATCTTATAATTACCTAGCTCTAGGCGTAAGCACTACTTACTATATATAAGCTTAAATAGTATATAATACTTACCTTCCTTCTTTACTTATATAATTACTTATAGCGTTTTATCTTTTTTATATACTACTTTTATTTAGTTAAAGAGATTATTAGTTATAGTATATATAGTTATAGAAGAGTTATTATTTACTAGTAGAGTAAGTTTATTATTAGTCTTATTAGTAAAGGTAGTAATTATTAGAGCTTATTCTACGTATACTATAGATATATTATCTTCTTTACTAATCTAATATATTATTTAAGTAAAAGTAATAGGAGAATCTATAGTATTACTATAGTAGAGCTAAACTAGATATACAGCATAGTAAGTCTTATAGTTACCCTAGCTTATTATTATTATAACTATAATATAAGCTTTAAGGTTAATATAATTAGTAGTTAAGATAGTCTATATCTAGTACTAGCGTTAGGCGTTATCTTAACTTTCTAGTAGATTACCTAGTCTTCTTATAAGTGCGTTAGGCTTTATACCTTACTTACTAGGCCTATACTTAACGTGAAAATTAAATTCTATAAAGAACTCTACCTATTATACTTATTATTAGTTAAGTTACTTTATAGTTATAAATATCTAGAAGGCTTAATAGTCTAAGAGTACTAGTATTAGATCTTTAGTACTAGATAGCTTAAATCTCTACTCTTTAAAAGTCTTAATAATAGTAAGAAGTTCTTTATTATAGATCTTATAGTTATATTTAGCTAGTAATATCTTATATAATAGAAACGTAATAGGTTAGAAGGTGCCCTTTTTATCCTTCTAAGATAGTACTATAGTAGTAATAAAGTCTAATATATTTATTTCTAACTAGGTTTCTAAGTTAAGGTTAAAGTACTTAAGGAACCTAGTAGTCTTAAAGGCTCCTTTAAGCTAGTTAAAGGACTTAACTACTAGTAAGTTAGGTAGTAGAGAGAATTAATAATATTAATCTTTCTTATTAGCCTTCTTATAAAT
>Ga0210040_10009322_pt1 | contig 11444 bp, 7 predicted proteins | sample CryGeyCG12114_NA_FD_185462 | JGI IMG/M metagenome (GOLD analysis project Ga0210040, IMG submission 185462) | Groundwater microbial communities from aquifer - Crystal Geyser CG19_WC_8/21/14_NA (SPAdes) (version 2) | ecosystem: Environmental > Aquatic > Deep subsurface > Groundwater | place: USA... | reverse complement strand
GGCAAGCCAAATAATTAAAAATCATAGGAAAACAATTTGAACATGCATGAAATAGAAATATATTTACGTTTCTATTCTATGCATTGTTAGTGGGGGGGTAAATTTTTTGGAAATAGTAGAGTGATTTTAGGGAGGGTAGCCACATTATGGCACATTGCTCTCGGACAGGTATGGGAAAGACCTATGGATAAGATTTAATGCGGCCGGAAAAGTATTAAACAAGATATTATTATAACATAATCGACGCTATTCCGTCCGTCCGTCTGCACGAAATTTCAAAATAAAAATAGAGTAATTGTAGCTCAAACTTATTTGGCATACGTTATTTTTGCCGGTTACTGGGCTAACGAAATTTAAAAAATTGATACTTTTAATTTCAGACATGGACGAAATTGTTGATTTCTAGGAAATGTAGGGTTTTGGTTGCAACAGGTTTTTTTTAAATCTGCGGTTTTGAACTGATTTTCAAGTTTCAATTGTAGAATTTTTATTTATAAGGCATTTTTTAACAATTTTATGGGCTTAAACTGCAAGACTAACACATCTTCTGGCAATTATTATTCACATTCTTAAAGAAGACTTCTTTAAATGTTGAATTAAGGTTTAATAATGCTTAAAATTAATACTTGACTTCTAAAATATGTACAGTAAACCGTCGCATCCAGAATCATGTGAATGAGAAACAAATATTTCTCGGGATTGTTCAAGGGACTCGAATTATTTCAAGCAGAAATCATGGGACCATGGGTGAATGGAAAATAGGAAACTAATGTTTTTATGGTTTAGGTTATAACGGGAGGATTTTGAATCATTGTTTCTTTTTTTCGTAATAGCACTACTTCAGTAATCTTTTGCGTATACAATTAGCCATTTCCAGAGATGTTGGTTAAATTGCCTTGACTAGCCGGGCACACTGGCCTATAGCCAGACTCACTTGCAGAAGTCATGTGCAGCAATAAGAAGTATTGATTCAAAATTTGTAAATTAATTTTTCGAAATTCTCGAGGTCTTCGCAGTATAAATTCAAATTGTCACCACCATCAATTCAAAATCGAAAAAATTAAAAAAAATTCTGTCCACAAAAGAGTGACATGCAAGACTGTAAGACCTGTGATTTAATTTGAACCGAGAACTGGGACGCGAAAAAAAGGCTCCACCCGATATGTACGAGCTCTCCCAATACTGAAATATTTTTTTTAATCGGACCGAGGGGGTGTTGGGGTATGAGAGGAGGCTTTTCGAGCAAAAGCCGGAGAGCCGAGGTAAGCTGGTAAGGCCTTGGCTTCGCCTTCCGCGATTTCTGGCGAGCCTTCTTGCAGTTACCTTCAAAAGAAAGGTTGTGCGAAGCAAAAGTACCTTCAGCGTCCTCTACGATCCGTTTTCTTTATTATGGACCGAATTCGTTTCAATGGTTAGTAAGTTTTAGAAATTTTCTAATTTTGTTGACTACCCGGGTCCACTGACCTTTAGCCAGGCTCACTCTTCCGAGCAAAATTGAAAACCTGCGAAATATTCAATGATTCACACATTTTTTAATAAAGCAAATCGCTTTATCACATTTTAGGAAATTTCTTTGCGTCAAAAAATATGTGAATTATTGAATATTTCGCAGGTTTTAAAATTTGCTCGTAAAAGCGAGTCTGGCTATAGGCCAATGGGCCCGGCTAGTATTTATTAAGAATGGTAGGTAATTAATATTTGCATCAATGTAAAGCCCAATACATGGCCCGCATTGAAGAAAAACAATTCAAGAGCATAATATAAAGCCAAGCAAGAATAGTGCTTCGAATATTAATAAATTTCAAAAACTTTTCTAAATATTCTTTAAACAAAGAAATGAAAATCTGTTATGCATTTCCGAACCCTACATATTTTAACTGTAATCTGCAGTGGATATATTTATTTTACATAGAAGTGTTTAAAAATTTGTTTTGATTGCATAGTAATTGTATTAGTGCGACGAAAAAGGGGGTATATCGTTCTCTTGATAAAAAAATTCAATTAAGTGGTTGCTAACCAAAAATTGGTCTGATAACAAACAAGAAATTTTGATTTTTCGTTCTTCTTTGCGTTGCTATACAAAGTTTTCAATTATATTTGTGATATATCCCCTTTTTCGTCGAAGCCATTAATTTGGTATTTCAAAATATTAAATGTTAACTCACAATCAACTGTAACTTCTGAAAGATTTAATCTGTTAGGGTTGATTGAAAATGTACTGTTAGTACTTAGTACAGGTAAGTACGCGAGCGGTCGCGACCTACTACAACGCCGAATAATTGACATTTCTATGCTTTGTATAAATTACCGCAGATTATCTGGAGCAACAAGAGTTTAATGCTGCGCGCCATGTATGGGGTTAAATTGATGCAAATATTAAATCCCTACCATTCTTAATAAATATATCTTGTTTAATAGTTTTCCGGCCGCATTAAATCCCATCCATAGGTCTTTTCGGTCTTACCGAGTTGATTTTTTTTTAACGCTTTTAAAATCTAATCGTTTTGAGTTAAAACTTGTAATTTAATATTCCAATATGACTTCAACAAAGATAAATCATTATAGATTTGAAAAGCATTTGAAGCAGCAAAAGAATTTAAAATTTAATGTTTCTATCAAGCATTGATGAAAGACATTCAAAATTTTCATGGCGTATTAATAAGACAATTGTGCATAATATATGTGAGCTTCAAAATTTTTTTATACCGGAATGTGCTTTTAAAAATCATCTAAAAAATGTTGGCAGTTTTTTTTCCTACCAACTTTGAAAGCTTATGCAAGTTGATAGAGCGGGTAATGGTTGAAACAAATGCACTAGATAGAAAGCAAATACGATTCCAAGCAATCGTGTGAAAGATATTTTAACTAAGATTGAAAATGAACGAATAGGAGCTTCGCAAAAAATAGTTGAAAATACTGTAAATTATTTTTTTCTTAATCTTAATTTTTCGGTCATCCTAATTCTATACGTTTCTAGTTTAAGTAAACGACTCGACTAAGTTGCGTGATTTTCTTACTGAGAATTATTTGGTATTTCAGCGATTTCGGTCGGAACTTCATTGTTAACAGCGCTGCAATTTACAAACTGTAAATTTGGTTTATTGTTGAGAATCGATTTCATCTTTTGTGGTTAGGTAAATGATTATTTTATGTAGGAAACTAAAACTAAGAGAACTCTAAATCGTCGAACTTGTTTAGGGAGTCAGCTATTGTTTTTCAGTAGTTTTCGTTGGTTTTTTGAGTGCTATTCCCTCTTCACTTGTGTTTTTAGAACTAAAATTTATGTGTACGTCTGACAGCGGCGGGACAGGAAGAATAGGAACAACCGGAGTAACAGGAGCAAAGACAAAATTTATCCAAATTTGGACACCAGCTGCGAAACAGAAAGTGGAATTTCCAAATCTGTCGTATCGTTTTCATACTGCTTTTTAACGCTGAAAAAAGTTTTTAAAATTCTGTAAGAGTAAGGATTTTCCCCTGCAGAAAAATATCTTCATCTTGGCATTATTTGCACACTGATTTACCGCAGCGATCGTTAAAGGGATATTGATATTGAAGTACACACTCTAAAACAAGTCACAGTTTTGGAGATGATTTTCTTCCTCAGGAATAGACGAAGATGGATAATATTAGGGTTACCGATTTCTGTGATGTAAGTTGTACATACCTATATTAAGTAGAGGGTCAAGAACCAACATCTTGATGTATATTTCACCACAGTAACTCTTTTTTTACAAAAATAGTTAATTTGATTCAGAAATCATTGTATTAAACACGTATTTACATTTCTTGGAGGACAAAGTCGTGACCTGCAATTATTTTACGGGAATGTTTTTTTTCAAATTGTTTGCATGCAGTGCTACGCAATATGAGTAACTAGCGATTTTCTCAATGTCTCTGAATACGGTTTTGATATATTTTAGGTTGTTTGTATGTATTGATGGCCGGTCTACAGATGTTTTTTACAGGCACCTGCAGACACTCCGCGGAGGCCCTAATAATACTAGACTTATTGCAGAGATCCCGGTATACACTGTCTGGTACTCTATTAGGCAAATCCTATTCCACTAGTGTCTCACACTCACACACACACGTCCGTCGCCAGAAATACTTAATCAAAGCTTATTAGCATATGAACCATATCTCCTCCGCCCACTATTAATTTCTTCGACTTAATGTAACTGTATTAATCAGAATCCGAGCGTAAACAAATGTAAGAGAGCGGTCCAAGACATTAATGCATATTAGCATTTACCTTTAGCTTGTTTGTACCAGACTTTTTTCATGTTGCCAGACTCAGTCGAACTGAGAGCACTGCAGAGGCAGAGAAGTATTGAGAACTTAACCACTGAGCCATTAGTGCTTGGTCTTTTAGGTTGTTTAGTAAATGATTGACCCATTGAGTAATGAATATTGAAAAAAATTAAATGTAATTGCTTGTGTTTTTACTAGGGTAATTTACTCTATTTGATCAGATATTCTATTCGATAATTTTCAATAGATAAGTTGGTAAATCAGGGATTAAAAAAGTCGGAGTTACTGATTTTGACAACAACTGTACAAATATTAATTTAAAGGTGAATTTTAAAAATCTACTAAAAGTAAGGCATATTAGATCTAATCTGCAATTGTTGAGTCATATATACTTCAAGTTATCCATTTTTTTAAAATTTCAAGTGGTTTTTAAATTCGTCGGTAAAATAAATGTCGGTTTGTAAAGTTGCATAGTGTCGGCTCCAAGTCGCGGGAAAATCAGTCGACGGTCGTGGGGTGTCTCGTAGATTTAAGCATTTCGAGAGTCCCTAGCAGATTCTATGTCATCTGCAAGTGCTACGTACGCACTTTTCAACTTTCTTTACATATATTAAAACTACATTACGCGCTCCCATGGGATTTCAATACCTGCCCTATAAGGTATTTAACAACTCTGTCAACAATTTGTATCCTCTTCGTGTCGTCTTCGCCTGCGTCTCCCTGATCATATTAGGCTAAAAAGTTCGTGTTTTATTTCAAATGAGTAAACTCCGAATTGGTGGGACAGCAGCAGCATTAGGAAGGAACAGTAATAAAAAAGGATTAAGGACAATAACGGGTGTGAAATAGGAAGCAATGTAAAATTGCAATTATTATTATATTATATTGTTTATTGCAGACAGAATTAGTTCATACATAATGTTTACAAAAGTCCTTAAATCACATATTTAAAAAACTAGTACAAAATAGAAAATTAATACAGGAAATGACTTAGTTGAGCAAAAATTCACCCATCATAGAAAAAGACGTATTCACAGAATACAGATTGTCATACCAGTAGTTCATCAAGCTATCACGATTTCTATACATGTGTGTTTTTATCATATTCACTAATAAATTATGCGACTGTCCAATTCGGTTGAACATGGAAAAACAAAGTTTTCTTTGTAATTCTTTGAACGAGAGGATGCCATTGTTTATGCAAAACGTAGATACACTTACTCCTCTTTTAAACTTAAATGAAAGCCTTATACAATCATTATATGCTACCTTAACCTTATTTAAATTTGAATTTGACTCCGATTTTGGAGTCCACACAGACATGCAATAAATTGACCCTACGTATGTTTGAAATAGGTACTTCTTGATATTATTGTCGGCTTCACGAAATCTACTACACAACATGTTGGCTCTTATGCGCAATTCCCTAGCTCTTACACACATTTCAGCCTCATCAAACTTAATTATGTTATTGCAAATTGTAAATCCAAGATATTTATAACTATCCACCCAAGACAGGGAATTGTTATTCAGTGTAACATCTGGGTCAGGCAAAACCGAGTCCTTACCAACGCTAAATCTCATACACACTGTTTTTCTTGCATTGAACGTGATATTATGTTCCGAGGCATAATGATTGGCTACATCTAGCATTCTTTGTAGGCCAAATAGTGATGGAGATAATAAGCAAATATCGTCTGCATAAAATAAACAATTTGCCATTATATTTCCCATTTTGCACCCAATTCCTAAATGCATTAAATTTTGTCCTAGCATATCCATATACACGTTAAACAGGACTGGGCTCATCACACCACCCTGCCTAACAGACTTTTCAGTAATAAATCTTCTACTGTAGCAATTTCCCCATTTGACAGAAAATTGTTGATGTTTCCACCAAAAGTAAAGACATTTCACTATGCCTGCATCAAAACCTCTGTCTAGCAATTTATTACACAATTTGGCATGCAAAACATTATCAAACGCTTTTGATGCGTCTAGAAAAGTTGCAAAGATAGTGGACCCTTTTTTAATTGAAACTTTCCGTAATTTTCAATCTTAAAAAGATTGCACTTTATTCACAATTAAAATATTTTTACAGAGTACACCACACTAACTTAAGGTTAGCATAAGATCGAGACTCGGACTGAGACTCAGAGTGAGACTCAGACTGAGACTCAAACTGAGACTGGTTTAAGACAAAATTTTGATCACTATTTATATTGAATTCTAACTTAATAACAGTTAAAATTAAGTGTTATTACCAACTAAACATAATAATCAAAAGTTACTGTTATTTGTTTATAATAACAGTTAAAATTAATTGTTATGATGTTGGTTTGCAAATTAAACATAACGCTTAAAAGTTACTGTTATTATATTGATAACACTAATGGCTTTGTTTTTGGCACGTGCTTATAGAAAGCAAAAACAGCTAAATTCAACCACCATTACAAAAATTATAATACTGAAATTTTGAATTGTTTCATTTCCCCTTACTTTAGATTTTTGTAATTTTATAAGATGATTAACTAGCTTATATGTGATGATTGAAATAAGACAGATAAAAGAGTTCAGAGTTCAGAGAGGTTCAGATTTCATGCATTTCTGAACTAATATTTAACCACTTGTTAAACTATTCAACTAACTAACTTTATTTTGGTAAGCCAAAGAGTGTTTTACAAAAAATCCAATAGTTGTTGTTCCTCGGCCTCAGGTTCCTACACAATATTAATTCGAATCCATTCATCGATGAACTCGCCCATGGCGTGGGGTAGTGGTTGCAACTCGACCTCCGGAGATTCGGGAATGATTTTCCCCAGAAAATTCACATTTTTATTTTCATCGTTGCCGATGAAAACAGGGTTATTAGCTTGATTGGCTTCCAGTGCTCCCAATATTTCGTCAAATTGTGCTTGATAAGCTTGTCTTTGCATATCATGCAAAGTTATTGAACTACTTGACCCCGGCACTGGCTGCAGTATTAACTGTAACTCGATAGTTCTTATCGCCTTCAGGTGAATTCGGTACGGAAGGAATAGATGGGATATCATAAAAGGAATCTTCGTCATCGGCGTCGTCCGAATAAAGGGATTCTGCATTATCGTCTTCCTGTTGTTGGTCCGGCTGAGGGGAATTTTCGGGCTGTTCGGGTTCTTCTGCTGGGGAGTAATTGCATCCACATCGAGGAGGGACGTCCCAATCAATGAATGGCTCCCAGTCTACAAGAATGGGAGTATTGCTTCGCGGGCTAACCCGGGTCGGAAAAGCAAACTCGCCCATGAATCTATTATGCATGGGCTTCCAGGAGTGGAAAGACGCATAATTTCTAACGTATTGTGTAAATATGTTAGAAATTGATACGGGAGTCTCTGTTCCAGAATTGTTAAGTTGGAAAGATGAACTTTGGCACTTCCTTTAAGATAACGGATATCATTGATATGAAAACTTCTTATTAACACAAATGGGCATCCTTGAACAATTCGTAGCACTTCTACTATGTTGTCGACCATCATAGGCGATCCCAACACATGCTCACGATACGTTAAAATTCGGAAGCCAATATTAATGATAAATTCAACCAAAACAATGTACCTTGGCCACAAATATTTAAAGTTATTATCTCTCATTAGCACTTGCATGTGGTAGGGCGTAGTTAAATCCTTTTGTGCTTCCATTTTTGTCTTTGTATTATGTTATGTATGTGTGTATCAATTTTTCAAAAGTTCGTGAACGAGCAGAAAATTATTTTCGAAGCTGAAGTTTTAAATGTCATTAATTTGCATCCATCCATTTTTCCGCTTTTTATAGGTAAATCTCTCCATTACTGTTATCGACGGTGCAATTTGGATTATCGGTGTTTTTCATTTCTATTTCCGTAGCTTGCATTTTCTCTCTCAATAGTTTTCTCAATTTAATTTTTGCAAACCAATATTTAAAAACAGCGTAGAAAGTTGTTGTGGTTAAAATAGTGATGAATAGTATCATCAATACTATTAAAATGGAAGATAAAACAACATTATTCACGCCTTCCATTTTCTGGGCATTCACTGCAGGGGTCAATAGTACGGGGGTCAAACGTCCAACTTTATGAAATAGATAGATGAGTGCAACGAGCACCAATATATTCCATCCCCATGTGATGGATGTAGCCAGATGTGAGATATGGTAGTGTTTATTTTCCATGATAATTTGCTCGTTTAACACAGGTTCAATATTTTCCAACAGCTCTGGCTTCCATGTAGTATTAAAAACTGTGTCTTTATTCAAGTAAGAGTTGAACACAGCCATATTGGGAGAGACTAGTGTTTTTTCAAGATTTGTATCAATTTTTGACCAGCGTACAGGAATAACTTCATGTTGAATCGGTTTGTTGAGAAATGAATTTTCGCATGGAAAAGGTGGTTTAATATCTTCTCCAGATGGGAAAATCACTGCACAGCGACAGGGTACAAATATTTTAATTGCGCCTACTATAGAAGTATTGATAACCTCCGTATGATTAGGACACTGCATAATCATATCCTCTGGTCCATCCATGATGACAAAGTTATGTTGATCCAGTTTAGTAATCCTTGGTTCTGCAATCTTCTCTCTCACGCATTTCAGTGGGCAAGCTTTTCTCACTTGTTTAACTGGGCCTCCACTTAGAAGTTTTGTTATAGAATTTTGGCTAATAAGTGAATTCGTTAAATATGGATTTAAAAAGCAAACTCCTTTGTTGGGATTACACTCGTGTCTATAGTGTGCTGGGATGGCTAAAGTTTTCGTTTGTGTTTCCGAGTAAGCAACTAGTGAGGGTGCATGTTTTAAGCTGCATATAGAATCCTGGTGACGGAACGGAATGGGGATAAATTCGTATAAGTCATATTTTTCTCCCACTGGAACCAACGGGATTCGTAGTGTCACAACAATATTCGGCCCATTAAATTGGCAAGTGGTTAATTCCAAGGAATAATATTGGTCGATTTTTGTGATCGGAATAGCTAGCTGGTAAGAGTTTTTTCTTGCTTCTTCATCTATGTCTTCTAAATCTTTTTTCAATTGATTGTTGTTGATTGCACTTAAGGGAATAAGGTTGCTTCTACAATGGGATAGGATCTCATTATAGTGTTGAATTTCGCTGATTGAATTAATTAGCTGGAGGTTAGCTAAATTGTCGTAATGGAGCCTGTATAGTCGATTTATTTGCCTGGTGATATCAATTGGTGTTTGATTAAAACTAAGGCCAGATGACAGGGAGATAATTTCCTTTTGAATTTTGACAACATTTCGGTGTTCCGTTTGCAGGCCTTCCTTCAGCCGATTCATATATTCTAGTGTTTTTTCTTGCGTATCAAAAAGAGTGTTCGCGTCCGCATGTGTGGCCACAGAGCAACAAAGACTCAAAAAGTCCCCAACATAATCAAAAAAAGTAGAAGCTAGATTTCTTTTTACACGTTTTTCCTCGTTTTTAGGTCTTGAAATCTCTATAGCAGCTTGAAGATGAGTGGTACGTTTTATTATAGTCCGCTCTAATTCTTTTACTTGTGTTTCGTTGGGAAAAAATCCACTTTCTTCCCAGGTTAATATGATAGGCTTGGTCATATTCAACTTTATCACGTAGTGAATTTGTGCCCTGCTAGTGTAAACAATTGTCCTTGGTAATTTCCGAGCATAATTTCTACTGATAATCTGGAGCTGAGGGCTGGCGAAGCAAGTTGTAACAAAAAATAGGACCAGCCACATTGTACCTATTTAAATAAAGTCAGTTTAAATATCGAGCAGGTAATTTAATTTCACGGCCAATACGGGTGCGTAGCAGGGGGGTTTTATCCGTAGCTTTAACTGAAGTCATTGGCTCATTTGTATCATCAGGGCTAAGTGACTTATTTATCGTTCGTTCCCTAAATTCCTTCATTCTTCCGACATGAGCTTGTATTTCTTCTGCCCTTCGCCTTTTCTGAAATTCTGGTTTTAGTACATAGGTCACGTCTGAAATTTTTCTTGTAATCACGTATGGTCCTTTCCACTTTAAGGTCAGTTTGGGTGATTTTCCAGGTTGATTCACGGGGTTGTAGACCATCACGCGATCTCCAATGTTGAAAATTTTTGCTTTGTGTATCTTGTCATGCAAAACTTTATGGCGGAGCTGCTCTTTTAGCAAGTTTCTTTTGGCTTGCTCGTATATGTCCAAAATTTTAGTGCTATCGTACATTCCCTTGGTATCAGGAGGGTTGTCAAAAAGATTGTCACAGGGTACTTTTGATTCACGATGGAACATCAGGTAAAATGGTGTAAATTTTGTGGACGTTTGCACAGAATTATTCATTGCGAAAATGCACATAGGTAAATAAACGTCCCAGTCTTTTTGATTCGAGCTTATAAATTTGCTTAAATATCTTGGATTGTTCTATGTTGTCGTTCACACAAAGCGTTTCCTTGAGAATGATATGGGGTGGAATAAATTTTCTTGATTCCAATAGTTTGATTAATGGTTTTAAATAGTTCTGAAGTAAAGACTGTAGCATTGTCGGTGAGCAATGCGTGTGGTAAACCTAATTTGCTAATAATGTCCTCCAAGAGAAAGCGAAGCATTGATTCACTTGTAACTGTCCTGATAGCGCGTGCCATGACAAATCTTGTGACGTATTCTACAGCCACAACAATATATTTATTTCCCCTGCTTGTAGTAGTGAAGGGTCCCGTTACGTCAACAGATATGAGAGACATGACGTCCAAGTCTTGAGTTGGTACCAGCACGGTCTCTCCATATGGACCGTGAGGGGCTGGTTTGCGCATTTGGCAGGGTAAGCATGAATTGACATAATCAATTACCTTTTGTTTACAACCCCGCATATAATAGCGCGAATTTATAAGAAGAAAAGTCTTATCAATTCCCAGATGTCCACTCATTGGTTCGTCGTGGCATAAGTGTAGAAGGTAGGATTCAAGATCTTTGGGGACGACAGGCTTATTTTCACGGAACAGTATACTATCCTTCATACAGTAAGGATTAGCAGGATTTTTCATCAGCTCAACTAAAGAAGGATCTTGGTGCTGAGCCTCTTTGAAATTAATGTGAACAGCCTCAACTGGATAAAATTGTAATTCCGTTTCATCTTCTTCATTAGCGGATGTGCAAGGTAGTCGACTTAAACAGTCAGGTAGGTGATGCGTGCTACCTTTGGTATATTCTATTTTATACCGGA
>Ga0210040_10009320_pt1 | contig 11445 bp, 7 predicted proteins | sample CryGeyCG12114_NA_FD_185462 | JGI IMG/M metagenome (GOLD analysis project Ga0210040, IMG submission 185462) | Groundwater microbial communities from aquifer - Crystal Geyser CG19_WC_8/21/14_NA (SPAdes) (version 2) | ecosystem: Environmental > Aquatic > Deep subsurface > Groundwater | place: USA... | reverse complement strand
GAACGGGTAAGTTCGTGCCGCAGCCAATCAGCGTCCGCCTGCGAAAGTCCCCGGGTCATCAGGGGTGCCTGGTTCGGAACCCGTTCCGCCCGCTGCCATGCCGCCGCCCATGCCCATGCCCATGCCACCACCACCACCGCCACCACCGCCGCCGCGGCCGCCTTGCCCCGCCTCGCCGCGGCCACCGGCACCCGCGCTGCGTCCGCCGGAGCCGGACGGCCGCGTAGGGCCTTGCACCGGTATCGACATGGCGACATCGTTCGGGATCGGGTCGAGGTCGAGCGCGTGGCGGATGAAGGCGCGCAGGGCGACCACCAGATCATGCGTATGTACCTTGCGGCCCGCCACCAGCTCGCGCGCCGCGCGTTCGGCAAGGCGGACATGCTCTTCGGTCCCGAGCAGCAGGATGTCGGACAGTGCCGCCTCCACCGCATCCCTGATCCGCCGTGCCCGGTCGGAGCCGCCGAGAGCTTCCGGCGAGATGTCGACCGGATCGCCGACGGCGTCGTCGTTCGGTTCCGCCTGGCGCTGGCGCAAATCGCGCAGATGCAGCGGATCGACCGCAAGTTCGCCGGTGAACGACCCGCCCAATGTCTTGTAGGCCGAAATCAATGTGCGCAGCCGTTCGTTGATCTGGCGGTTCATGCGCTCGCGGCGCTGCTGGATGGTCATCATGACCAGCAAGCGGATGCCGACGCCCATGAGCGTCATCAGCACCAGCCCCCCGACAGTCACCAGGATGCTGTGCCACGAGCTGAAGTCCATGAACCGCAAATATGCCTCCGTTCGGTTGCGCCGACGAGCGCCTGGAGAGCAGCCAACGGTTCGAGGCTTTGCCTGTGCCTGCTGACCTGCCCCGTTTCGAACAAGGGCGCGCGGTGACGCTTCCACGGGGTGGTAAGTGAACTTCCGAATCAATGTGGCAATTAGGGCTGCTGCCCGGACGACCGTCGCGGGCCCGAAAAGCAAGCCTTGGGTATCGCTGCCAGGAGAAGGTCAGATCGCTGTAGCTCACCCGCCGGTTGCGGAAGTCCCATGCGGAGGCACTCACACCAAAACTATCGGCCTGTTCTTGTAATTAGAGAAAGGCGGCGGAATTCTGGCTCAGCAGAACATCACGCCATGTCGCGTACGTCGCGCTCGACCCTGCGAACTGCATCTGCAATTGTTCAACCCTGAGGTTGAAGGTGCCGTTATCGCTCAATTGCGGAGGCGCATCGCGTAGCGTTGCTAAGATGCGGCGATAGGTGAGCCCGAGAGACCGCGTCCGGGGAGCGATCCTCGCTTCGGGTTCCCTGGGGTATGACGTTTCGACTGCTGCCTGTGTCACACGCATGCGCAATGCACGAAGGATTGCATGATATGCGAATGTGGCTGGACGGTCGAAGGTTGAGGGGACATCAGCACCCACACCGCTGAAACCGGTTTGCAAATTTTCCCGCAGACCCGACGAAACAGGAACAATATGGCGCACGCACCCTCTGCAGGGAGACTCGGCCGAGACTTCGCCATTGATGCTGTCCGTGGCATCGCACTCGTCACGATCACCATCAACCATTTCACAGACACCGTTGTGAACATGGGAATGGCAGGATTTAAGTATCCGACGCCTACCGAACGCGGAATTTCCAGCGCCGCTGAAGTGTTCTTTTTACTGTCGGGATATCTGGTCGGTGCGGTTTACCTTTCGCGCACCGCCGAAATCGATGTCAGAAGCTTTGCCGGAATTGCATGGAAGCGAGCGGCAAGACTTTACGTCAGCAATATCATATTATTTTTGGGTTGTTGGCTGATCGTGGCGATCGCCCCGGCAGTACTAGCCTCAGTGACCAATTTCCTGCCGTACCTTAGTCATCCAGCAGATGGCATTAAGGTTATGGCTATGGTGTGGCACCCCAATTTCATCGGGATTCTATATGTATATGTCCTGTTGCTGGTGTTTGCGCCTGTTTTCGTAGCAGCGTTACGAGCCTCCCCCTGGATTGCCTTCTTTGTTTCAGCGCTTCTGTATTGCGTCGTACAAGCCTCGCCAGAGTTCAACATTGCGGCAGGGAGTCGTGAGGAGGGAGCATGGCACTTCAATCCGTTCGCATGGCAATTTATCTTTTACAGCGCACTGTTGGCAGGTCGCTATAGGCTGCTCGCCCAGTTAGAAGTGCGTGTGCGTCAGCACATTGGAGTTGTGTTGGGTGCTGTGGCTATGTTGCTCGCGTCATACCTTCTTGTTTGGGCTAGTCGCAATTCGGACATGACCGGAATGTCGTTCGCGATTCCCTTCGATGACAAGCAATCGTTGGGCGTCAGTCGCATTGCACACGCCTTGATATATATGTCAGCATTGCTGTCCGTATTTTGGCGCTTTCCTGTTTTGCTGAATAGTTGGCCGGGCAGAGCGCTTATTACGATAGGGAAGAGCTCATTGGAGGCTTTCCTTATAAGCGTCGTTGTCACATACGCCCTTTCGGCAATCTGGCTTGTGGCTGCGCCAACCACGCTCGGTTATCTGATCCTCTGCCCGTTGAGCATCGCATTGCTGTTGGCCGGCTCGCTTGCTTATCAGCTGCGCCAAGCAAGTCTCACCAAGAAAGCCAAGGCTTGGGGCGGTGGCAATGAGCTTGCTATCGCTCCGGCAGCAGAGGGCGCGATGCAGAGCCGCTGACTCAGAGCGGATACCGCGGCAGCCGGCGGGAAACGAGGGCGCACGCTAGCGCCATTCGTGGCTGGCGCGGCGGGCCCACGATCAAGGTGCACGCGCACGTGGACCGACTCGGGCGGTTAGTGGCCTTCACCATCACGCCTGAGCAGCGCGGCGATGCGCCAGTCGCGCCGGAGCCCAACAACCTGCCGCCCCCATTCGCGATGCGCGCCGCCGACCAAGCCTACGATAGCGACGCACTCCGGCGGCTGCCCATCGCCCGCGGTAGGTGCCGGTCACCCCCAACAATCCCCACCGGGAGCGCCTACGTCCGTTCGAACGCACCGGCTGCAAGCGCCGCAACCTCGGTGAGCGCGCCGTCTGTCGTATTGAGGACTTCTGACGCGTCGCAACCGCTACAACAAGCTCGCCGCAGCCCATGCCGCCGTCATCAGCCTCACTGCACCTGTGGCTTGGTGGTGGGATGCTTGGCTCTAGGGCAAGTTCGCGTTCAGGAAGCCGGTGCCGGTTCGACGATAATCCGCGATCCTATCTTCAACCGTGTCCGACGGCCATTCGCCAGCGATTACCTTATCACAGGCGGCTTCAATGGCGTTGGGCGCCGCAGCTGAGACGTTGACGTTGAAAGCCGATACACCCGAGCGCTCATAAAGCTCGCCGTTCTTGGTTCGGTGGCCCATCGTAGCCGTTCGGAAGTCGAGCGAGATGACCGGCGTCCCGTTCAACAATGAGAATATACATCCGTGCATCCGCTCAGAAAGGCAAGCGTCGAACAAGCTTGCGGCCGCAGCCCATTCGAGCGGATCGAACGCCGTGCCCGACAAGTCGATGTCTACATCCGCATTCGCTTCCGATAGTGCGACGGTCTGATATCCCGCCGCCTTGAACTTCTGCAGCGCGACTGTGCATCGCGGATCTTTGCGCGCTATTACCAACAGCCGCGGCCGAGCGAAATCTACCCCATGGGCCAAGAACTTTGCCCGCAATGCGTCCTGGTCGGCATAGCGGTTGAGTGGGTGAGCAAACGTCGGATCAGGGGTCAGCACAGCCTTCTGCTGCAGTGACGGGGACAGCCGGCCAATGAAATCGAATGTTCTATCGTCTCGAACTCCGATCGCCTTGAATGAATCCAACGCCTCGGTCATGGCCCGTTTGACTTTCGTGGGCAGAGTCAACCAGTTGGTTTTTGCGCCAATTGTCGCAGCGTATCCAATCTTGACGGCATCGACACTATTGTCGGGCCAGAATATATTCGGAAAAGCAGGCGCGTAGGGGTCATTCTGCAGCTTAAGCAAGCCCTTGAACCGCTTGCGATAGACAACCTTCCAGACTTCGTCGCTTCCTACCAGCACCGCGTCATAGCGCTTCGATGCGTAGTCCCAGGTTTCGCGCGTCCCGGAACTCACGAAGCGTTCCGGGCTCAAAGGCAGACCATCGCCAAATACCTGCAGCGCTTGTTTGCGACCGTTATCGGCTGGCCCGTACGCCTTCTCCATCAACCGAGGAAACCGGTGATCGACAATCTCGACCTCGGCCGCTGGACGCACGTCCTTGACGGCGTGAGTAAGCGCCAGACTCTGCAAGATCGCGCCCTCGTTATATCCCGAGTGCAAGGTCAGAGTTCCAACGCGCATGCTTGTCTCCAGTCTATAATATTATCGTGAGTTTTTAAGGATTAGATCGACGACGCAGAGCGAAGTCACCAACACGGCGCAGTGGGGCAGGCAATCCATTCCGCAGGCTGTGGAAGATGTCCATCGTATAGCGATTGGCGAAGACGATCATGCCCCCGACATAGATCGGCGCAGCCACCGCGACATACATACCAATGGCGACGAGGGGTGCCGCATCCGGCCAGAACAGCCTGTTGGCCACCAGGGTCATGGCTGCCATGACGGTCGAGCACAGGAGAGGCGGAGCGATCCCCTTCAACAAGGCCAGCGGAGAGATCTGTAACTCCTTCCGCAGCACCCAGAGTGTCTGCGGCAGCATGATGTATCGGCGCGCGGTTTCGCCCGCGGCGGCGGCCACCAGACCGAATGTCGACGCAATCGACAGGATGACCGCGCCCACGCCGACCTTCGTCATTTCGGGTCGGATGACTGCCTTGGGTCGACCTCGAGCCTGCATCGCAGGTTGGAAGAAGTAGCTCAGGGTTATAGGCACCACGCTACAGGCCAGGATCACCATCACGATCGCGCTTGAGCTCCATTTTGCGCCAAAGAACGTCGTGATGAAATCGTCGGCGATGACCGCCGAGCCGATGAAGATCGGAAATGTCAGGGCGGCTGTCACCTGGGTAAAGCGGATATAGGCTCGTGCCTGAGCCGTGGGGTCCTGGAGCCTTGAGAACGCGGAAAGGGTGGTCGTTTGCAATGGGGTTATGGTCGCCTGAATGATGAACCCGAGGCTGCGCGAGCCTACCCGGTACAGACCGAGAACGGCAGGTCCAGCTACAAGGCCGAGCACGATATCAGCAAGACGACTGTTGAGCTGACCTGCAAGCCGTCCCATCAGGACGGCGGAGCTGAACCTGAGGAGAGGCCCGATTTCCTGACGCTCCAATTGCAGCCGAGGCCTGTAGGATGTCGCTGACCAGACGATCACCGTCTGCAGGCATGAGGTCATCACTCTACTTGCGACCAGAGCCCAGACGCCCCAGCCGGCGAAGGCAAGCGCCACGCCGATAACACCACCGAGAATGGCGGCGAATACGGAGCGCGCCGCAAGCTGCTTATATCTGAACTCGCGTCGAAGGCGGGCTTCGTGGACGGCTCGCAGGCCATCGATCAGAAGCGTAGCCGACAGGGCGCATAGCACGGCCCAGACAAGCGAGCTCTGTCCAAGGACATATGCTCCGCTCGCGATCAGTCCGATAAGCGCGATGAAAACAACGCTCCCGATCACATTCAGCCAGAATGCCGTATTGGCTGCGGCATCTCGCCAGGTCGGTCGCTGGATAAGGGCTTCCGGAATGCCGCCTAGCATCACGCCGCGGGTGAGATCGATGAACGCCCCAGCCAGGGCAACAAGCCCGAAATCTACCGGGCTCAGTTCGCGCGCCAGAATCATGAAAATGATGAACGATGCGCCCTGAACCCCGACGTTCGAGAGAACGCTCCAGAGGGAGGCCGAAAAAATCTTCTGCTTGACCGAGTGAGATGAATGCCCTGCGTTCTTCAGGGGCACCTCAGCCACCGTGTCGATCTCAGCCAGGGTCGGGTCGTCGCCGTGATCGCTGCCATCGGACTTGGCCGCCTCTGGGTCAGATCTGGTCAATTGCAGACGCTCCGGATTGTGGCTCACAGTTGGACGGCCGCTACACGCATTCGGTTCAGCACCACAAGCATGCTGCGGCGCGCGGATTTCCCATGGAGGGATTTGCTTGGCAGGAAATTTACCGCCATAGGGTGCTCGCCTTGCCGAGAAAGATGCTACCATGACTCAGGACCTCGATGACGGCACCCAGGCGCTGTTGCGCACTGTTGTAGCTGGCGGATACTGCGTAGGCTGCGGCGCGTGCGCGACCTTGAGGCCCGATCGATTGAAGATCGTCGAGGACGATTTCGGTCAGCTCCAAGCTCGAGCCGTCACGCCGGTGCAGCAAGGTTCAGCGGAAGGCTTGGATCCGCGCGAGGTCTGTCCGTTCTCGGGCAAGTCGGCCGACGAGGATCAGATCGCGAGCGAAGCATTTCCGCAGGCCGCAGGCTTCACCGACGGAATAGGCAAATGGGACACCCTCAGTGCCAGTTACGCATCGGAGTCCGATTTCCGCTCGGTGGGAACCTCCGGCGGTATGACCAACTGGCTTGCGGCAGAGCTTTTACAAAAAGATTACGTCGACGCTGTTATTCATATAAAGCCGTCTCCTCTGGCGGAGACTGGACTACTATTTGAGTATTCAGTTTCGCGGACCCTCGAAGGGCTCAAGGTAGGGGCCAAAACAAGATATTACCCTTGTGAAATCTCATCGGTGATGGATTTCATCCGCGCACATCCCGGGCGGTATGCGATTGTAAGTCTGCCCTGCTTCTCCCGGGCGGTGCGCCTTCTGAAAGCTCGAGACCCGCTTCTTGCAGAACGTATCGCCTTCCAGATCTCGCTGGTTTGCGGCCATCTCAAGAGCACAGCCTACGCTCGGTACTATGCCTGGTCGAGCGGCATCGCGCCCGGGGATCTTGGATACATAGACTTTCGGTACAAGTCTGATCAGGCGGAGAGCGCCAAGAACTATTACATCAAATCCCAAGAGCGCGGAACAGGGCGCGAAGAAATTATTCGCAATAGCCATGTTTTCGGCACCGACTGGGGACTGGGGTTCTTCAAGCTCAAAGCCTGTGATTTTTGCGACGACGTGATGGGAGAAACTGCCGACGCAACAGTGGGAGATGCATGGCTCCCACAATATCACAATGATCCGGCGGGTACGAACATCGTGATCACGCGCTCGCCAATCATGACGAAACTGATGGCGGATGCGGCAGGCGAGGGTCGGATATTCAAAGAGAAGTTGAGCCCTAGCGACATCCTCAAGTCTCAGGACGCCGGGCTGCGTCACAGGCGTGCTGGCCTGGCTTATCGACTGTTTTTACGCGACAAGGCGGGGACCTGGCGGCCGCGCAAGCGCGTTGAACCCGGCTGGAAGCATCTGCCTTTAGCGGATCGCATCATATTTCGTTTACGTGAGTCCTTGCGGGACCGCAGTCACATCGCGTTTCTTCGCGCAGTAGAGCAAGGTGATTATGATAAGTTCATCAAGGCGATGAGGCCGCTGGCGAACCAGTACGAGATAGTCCAGCTGACGAGAAAGGGGCGCTGGTGGAAGGCTATTAAAAAACAGTCACGAAAAGTTGTTAGGCATGTCGCGAAGGTTGGATAGAAGTTCCTGGGTGGGCTTGAGCGGTAGGGTGCGCTCAGCAACCTACCAAAGGGTTTTTCCAACGGTCTATTCGCAAGATGATCCTGTCCCAACACGCGGCATCAGCATGCCCTTTTTCCGTGCCACCCAGCTGCGCCTTTCGTGGAGGATCGCCGCTCCCGAGAAGCCCGCGCGGCGCGAGGATTTCGCATATCGGTGCGTCTTTTTACAAGTTGCTCAACGGTACTGATGGCTTCGCCCGATATGGACGAACCTGCGGCTACAGCACGGCCCATAATAGAGCGGCAGCGGCTGCATTGGGCAGAAGCATGAGGCTGAGTGAGCTTTGCGCACTTTCCGATTTGAACAAAAACATAGGCCGGGTTAATAGGCTGGAGAGTGCGTGCACTAACACCAACCTATACAGGCGCGCCTTGTTGTTTTAAACGTATTCTTGAAGCGTGGATCGAGTGGCGTTGCTGCGTCATAAACGTTGGATTGGTTTGCGTCTTAGAAGTTACAGGATACCTTATTATGGTTGATCCCCGAATTTCGGTAGTGATACCGTACTTCAACGGCTCGAGATATCTCGAAGGCGCACTGACGATGCTCGCGGCCCAAACACTCAAGCCTGACGAGATCATCGTTGTTGATGACGGGTCTGACAGTGAAAACAGGCGTATAGCTGAACGGATTGTCGCGAGCTTTGAAAGGGTCAGGCTTTTTCGGCAGCAGAATGCCGGCCCTGGGCCTGCCCGCAACCGTGGTGTAAGCGAAAGTTCAGGCCAGTTCATCGCCTTCCTGGATGTTGACGATGACTGGGTGGAAACGAAGCTGGAGAAGCAGGTGGCCTGGTTCGCAGATCGTCCGGGCGTGGACTTGGTCCTAACCGAATCCGACACCGTGTCCGAAGCAGGGGAAATCCAAGTCCGGAGCTCACTTGCGAATTTGTCGATAAAGCAGCTGATAGACAAGGTGCTCCGGGGCAATCTGCACTCATTCACATCGTCGATCATGGTGAAGCGAAGGCTGTTCGATCAAATCGGCGGATTTGAGGAGAAGTTACGCTTCCGCGAAGATCACCTGTTCCTGCTGAGAGCCCTTATCGAGGGTGACGTTGCTGTCGTGCCGGAAGCGCTTTCACGCCGCCGAATGCATCTGGACAGCATGTCAGGCGCCGGATCTAACCTGGATCCGACGCTGAGCCTGGTGCGGGCGGAGTTGTTCTGGGGCGAAGCAAAGGCCTACGTTCCAGGCTTGCCGATCAAGAAACTGGAGGCAAACGAACTTGTCCGACTAGCTCGAAAGTACATCGTGCTTGGTGAACGACGAAAGGCCGTGCGAACCTGCATCGGCGCCTTTCTTGTTCAACCAAGCCGGCCCCGGCACCTGGCGTACATCGCTGCTGCGGTCTGGTCCATGATGCAACCGGGACGTTTTGATTACTGGCATACCGGATTTGCGCAATTACGACAAAGCCGCCGGCAAAGCGCGATGCGGTAGCTGGCCAGCGTGTCTTGCGGCGCGCGCTCAACGTGTCCGGGGCATGCCCGGACACGTTGCCGTTACCTCAAACAACCATTATCAAGGAGGGAGCAGCTCCTTCTTCTGTCACCTATGCGCAAAGCGGGTGCATGCCAGCATCGCCGTTCAGGTGAACCTCTCTGCACCGCGCCGGGCGAACAGCTCCTGCAGTTCACGATAGGCCGGCAACAGCACTTCGGCGCTCACCTTCTGCCCCCAGGCGAGCTTGCGCGGCGTCAGATACTGCGCAGCGAACGCTGCCGGGTCCACCTGCGTCACCGTGTTGCCTAGCAGGCCAGCGCGGTCGTTGTAGGCGGAAGTCAGCATGCCCTGCGTATCGTAGCTATCGTTCCGTTCGATCGTGTCCATCCGCTCCTTGACCCAAGCCGGCATGGCCCGCGGGCCGACCGTGTCGCGCAGCACCTGGCGCATGAACTTGTCCGTCAGCATCGGCGGCTGCGTGCGCGCCTCAACGAAGGCGGGGGAGGTGCGGAGAGACTGGCGGGACACGGCCGTGTTGGTCGCGACGCTGGTGCCAAGCTGGCGCTGTGCACCCAGGGCGTGCGAGTCCGTGAACATTGGCCCACCGATGAAGGCAGTCGCAACACCCTGGGCTCGGCCGGCGATCCGCGATACCATCACCGGGTTCCACAGGTTCGATAGCAGCGGGCGCTTAGTCGCCACCGTCGCTCGCCCATTGCGATGGCCGATGCCGATGAAGTCGATGGCTATGTCGTTTTCGATCAGGCCGGTGGTGTGTTCGCCTTTGGACCCGTAGCTGGCAAACCCAAGCTCGGACCCCTGGCTATAAGGTCCGGTGGCGAACGTGTTCTGCTGCCGCCCGACGATATCGAGCTTGATGTTGATGTCGCTGGCGTCCCATTCGCGAGCGCGGCGCTGCACGTCAAACATCAGTTCCCGCCCGGTGAAGCACGCATTGGCGCCATAGCCGATCAGACCAGGATATGCATGGCTCCCCTCGTTCGACCACCAGCTGCTTGGCAGAGACGAACTCTCGCTGGGCCGCGTGCCCGCCACCATGGCGATGATCAGGTTATCCATGGCGTAGATGTGCCGCGCCCACCCGGTCATCGAGATTGCCTCGTCTTGCGATCCCCATACCAGCAGGTTGCGGGCAAAGCAGTATTCCGGTGCCTTCGAGGCCTCGAAGCTGGTGCTGCTGCCGCTCGGCAGATCGCCTGCGAAGCACAGGCCGTCAGAGTTGCCTGCATCCGCGCCAATCCGGTTGGCGCCACTGGTATGATAGGCTGGGCAGATGCCGATGTGCTCGACCAAATTATGGTGCGGGTTGATGCTGCCCGAGCCGTAATTGATCTTGCGCCCGGCGAAGATCGGTAGGCCGCCCGCACCCATGCCAGTGATGATCTGGTGCTGCACGTCCAAATTGAGCGGTTGCGTGACACCATCGGTCCCGCCGGTGGCTTTGGTCGGCCCAGCGAACAGCGCAAACAGCAGCTTGTTGTGGCCCGCCGCGCCGGTATTGGCCCCGATCGACTTGGCATCCGAACCGGACACGCTCGGCACGTTGATGTAGTCGAGCGTCAGGCCCGAGCCATCGCTGCCGGCGAACATCGCCTCGTAATGGTCGCCGCCGGCAACCAGCTGGCAGCGCGCTACCCGGTCGTAGTGCCGCTTGGTGATCCGGTCGTGCGTGGCCGCACCGGACGAACGCAGCGCCTTCACCTCGCAGCCCGCTAGCGCGCACAGGTCGAATGCGGCGTATTCGGCTCCGCTTTCCCTGGCGCCCACCACCATGGTCGCGGTTTGCGCCACGACTGTGCCGGCGGAAGGAGTGGAGATCGTGCCAACGACCGCCACGCCATTGCGGCGCAGCTCCACCTTGCTCGCATCGGCGGCGGCCGGGTCAATGGTCACGCTGTAGCAGGCGGCGTCATTCTCGAACCAGCAGTTGGCGAAATCGACGACCAAGGCAGTGCCCGTATGCGGCAGGACCACCCGCAGCCCGGTATCGACCTGCCGGATCGAGAAGTCGCCTTGTGACAGGATGACGTTGGCGCCAAACTCACTAGCCGCCAGCGTCGCCGCGTCGGTCGGCCGCGCCTGGAAGTCGAAGCGGACCTTCTTGGATCCGTTCAGCAACCCCGGATTAGCAATGGTTGCGCGCCTGCCGGAGCGGAAGGCGATCCAGCGGGTCAGCGCGTCCACCTCATCGATGACGGTCGGCTCGCTGCCTGCCGAAGGCGTTAGCGTTCCGACGCCAGCAAAGCTGGTCGATGCCACGAGCTTGCCGGCCGCGACCGCGATCGAGGCGCTGTCGTGCCAGAAGGCGAACGTCTCGGCATTGTCCAGCAGGCCAGCGGACCAGTCCTGCATCAGCGTGGCGGTCATGGCGGTGCTGCGATGCTCGATCGAGAGGATGGTGCCA
>Ga0210040_10009319_pt1 | contig 11446 bp, 11 predicted proteins | sample CryGeyCG12114_NA_FD_185462 | JGI IMG/M metagenome (GOLD analysis project Ga0210040, IMG submission 185462) | Groundwater microbial communities from aquifer - Crystal Geyser CG19_WC_8/21/14_NA (SPAdes) (version 2) | ecosystem: Environmental > Aquatic > Deep subsurface > Groundwater | place: USA... | reverse complement strand
CGCCCAGCCGATGCGCACCCGCGGCCCGGTGTCGGACAAGCGCATCGGCAAGGCCCTGGACGCCCTGCTGCCGTAGCTCGGGCCGGGGGAGCCGGTGGCGTTCGACGGCCCCTGCGCGGTGGTACGCCGGGCGGGGCTGGGGCGTACCGGATCGCGGGGGACGTGCCGCCGGGCTCCGACCTGCCCTGCGCGGTGGTACGCCGGGCTGGGCTGGGGCGTACCGGATCGCGGGGGACGTGCCGCCGGGCTCCGACCCGCCCTGCGCGGTGGTACGCCGGGCGGGGCTGGGGCGTACCGGATCGCGGGGGACGTGCCGCCGAAGGGCGGCGTCAGTGCGCCGGGCGCTCGAAGGTCGCCAGCAGGCCCTCGGTGCTGCCCGGGCCGGTGCGGTCCTTGACCTCGAGGGCGGGCAGCGTCGTGAGCTGCCACCCGTCGCGGGCGTGCTCGTCGAGCACCCTCTCGACCTTGCCGCCGATCAGCCCCTCGCGGTGCCCACCACGGAGTCCTCGTAGCGCTGCTGCACGGACCCGCCTCCTCCGCCGGCCGCGGGTCGGCCGCCGGCAGGCATGCTGGCACGATGGGCCGGTGCTCCGGACCGTGACCGCGCTGCGCTACGTCACGCCGCTGCGGGAGGGCGGGTCGCTGCCGGGGATCATGGAGGCCGACGACCTCGGCACGTACGTCGTGAAGTTCGTCGGTGCCGGACAGGGCCGCAAGGTGCTCGTCGCGGAGGTGCTCGTCGGCGAGCTGGGGCGGCTGCTCGGCCTGCCCGTGCCGGAGCTGGTCCTCGTCGACGTCGACCCGGTGCTGGGGCGGGCCGAGCCCGACGAGGAGGTCCAGGACCTGCTGCGGGCGAGTCCGGGCCTCAACCTCGGCACCGACTACCTGCCGGGCGCGCTCGGCTTCGACCCGAACGCCCACACGGTCGACGCCGACCTCGCCAGCCGGGTCCTGTGGTTCGACGCCCTCGTCGGCAACGTCGACCGCAGCTGGCGCAACCCCAACCTGCTGCTGTGGCACCGCCGGCTGCAGCTCATCGACCACGGGGCGTCGCTGGTCTTCCACCACGACTGGCCGCGGGCGGCCACGGCGGCGCAGCGGCCCTACCGGGCGGACGACCACGTGCTCGCCGCCCAGGCGACGCAGCGGGAGCAGGCCGCGCAGGAGCTGGCGCCGCAGATCACGCCTGGGCTCGTCGAGCAGGCGGTGGCTCGGGTGCCGGACCTGTGGCTGGCGGACGAGCCGGGGTTCGACTCCGCCGCGGCGGTGCGCGACGCCTACGTCGACCACTTCGCCCGGCGGGTCGCCGCACGAGCGGCGTGGCAGCCGTGAGCCGCGACGTCTTCGAGTACGCGCTGGTGCAGGCCGTCCCGAGGGCCGAGCGGGGCGAGTGCGTCAACGTGGGGGTGGTGCTGTACTGCCAGGCGCGCGACTTCCTGGCCGTCTCGGTGCACGTCGTCGCCGACCGGTTGCGCGTGCTCGACGCCGCCGTCGACGTCGAGGGCGTCGAGCAGGCCGCGACCGCGCTGCAGCGCACCTGCGCGGGCGAGGGGCCGGCGGGGCAGACCTCGCTCGGTCAGCGGTTCCGCTGGCTCACCGCGCCGCGCAGCACGGTGCTGCGCGCCGGACAGGTGCACAGCGGGCTGACCGACGACCCGGTCGCCGAGCTGCGACGCCTCGTCGACGTGCTGGTGCGCTGAGCCTCAGGAGGTGCGGCGGCGACCGGCCAGGAGCAGCCCGCCGAGCGAGGCCGACAGCACGAACCCCGCGGGGGCGAGGTCGACCAGCGGGTCTGCCGCCGCGTCGGTGGCGAGGTCGGGGGCCGCCAGCTGGACGGTCACCGGGTCGTCGCCGTCGTCCGGCGCCTGCGGCAGCAGGCCGGCCAGCGGGGTCCCCGTGCCCGGCGGCGGTGCCAGCAGGCCGGCGGCCGAGCCCTCGGGGGCGGCGATGACCGGCGCGGGCACCGGTGCAGGAGCCGCGCCCGCGTCGAGCTCCGGTGCGGCGGCGAACGACATGAGCGACAGGTAGCCGCTCGACCCGGTGCCGATGAAGGCGCCGTACGCCTGCGCCTCCGCACCCGGGTCGACCAGCGGGGCACCGGTGAGCACGGGGGACGCGGGAGCGACCTGCGGCGGGGTGAGCGGCGCACGCGTGGAGGTCGCGGGCGTGGAGGTCGCGGGCGCCGGGGTCGCCGGTGCGGTCGTCGCCGTCGGGCTCGTCGTCGTGGGCACCGGCGCCGCGGTCGGCGTCGCGGTCGGCGTCGCGGAGGCCGACGGGGACGTCGGTGCGGCCGTGCCCGAGGGAGAGGCGGCCGGCGAGGCCGAGGCGGACGCCGACGGTGAGGCGGACGCGGACGGTGAGGCAGACGGTGCGGCGGAGGCCGCCGGGACGGCGGGCGCCACGGTCTGGGACGGCTCGGACGTCGGAGCGGTCGTCGGCGCAGCCGTGGGCCCGGACGTCGGCGCCGGCGTCGTCTCGGCGGACGGTTCGACGGTCGGTGTGGGCCCGGCGGACGGCCCGGCGGACGGCCCGGCGGACGGTGTCGCCGAGGGGCTCGGCGTGCCCGTCACCGGGGCACCGCAGTCGGGCAGGGTCAGCGCGGCCTGCGGGGAGACGTCACCGTCGACCGTGACGTCGATCGCGACGCGGGGGTCGGCGTCGGGTACGGCGGCCGCGTCGAGGAGCACGAGCACCTGGCCGTCGGCGGTGAGCGTCCGGACCGCCGTCAGTTCCGGCTGCGCAGGCGTCGGATCGTCGTCGTCCGTCACGAACGGCACCGGGTCGCCGCTGGCGAGCGCCGTGGCGCGGACGACCGCAGTGTGGGTGCCCTCGCCCAGCCCGGTGAGGACGAGCAGCACGCCGCAGCCCTGCCCGGCGGGGCCGATCTCGACGGCGACCGCGGCCGACGCCGGGAGCGCCAGCGCCACCGCGACCGGGGCCGTCGCCAGCACGGCAGCTCTCAGCCAGCGCGGGCCGGCGGTACGGGAGCGGGGCATCGCCTCAGCCTAACTTCGCCGGACCGGCAGCGGAAGCCGGGACGACGAAGTCACCGCGCCGGCCAGTCGGGTCAGCGCTCCAGGCTGCGCAGTGCCGGGCCGGTGTAGACCTGCCGCGGCCGGCCGATCTTGGTCGTCGGGTCATTGATCATCTCACGCCACTGCGCGATCCACCCGGGCAGCCGGCCGAGGGCGAACAGCACCGTGAACATCGGCGCGGGGAAGCCCAGGGCCTTGTAGATGACGCCCGTGTAGAAGTCGACGTTGGGGTAGAGCTTGCGCGAGACGAAGTAGTCGTCCTGCAGCGCGACCTCCTCCAGCTGCATCGCGAGGTCGAGCATCGGGTCGGGCTTGTCGAGCGAGTCGAGGACGTCGCGGGCGACCTTCTTGACGATCGCCGCGCGCGGGTCGTAGTTCTTGTAGACCCGGTGGCCGAAGCCCATGAGCTTGACGCCGGGCTCCTTGTCCTTGACGCGCTGCACGAAGCGGGCGACGTCGCCACCGTCGCGCGAGATGCCCTCGAGCATCTCGAGCACGGCCTGGTTGGCGCCTCCGTGCAGCGGCCCGAACAGCGCCGAGACGCCGGCGGCGACGGACACGAACAGGTTGGCGTGGCTCGACCCGACCAGGCGGACCGTGGAGGTCGAGCAGTTCTGCTCGTGGTCGGCGTGCAGCAGGAACAGCAGGTTGAGCGCCTTGGAGGCGACCGGGTTCACCTCGTACGACTCGGCGGGGACGCCGAAGGTCATCCGCAGGAAGTTGTCGACGTAGCCGAGCGTGTTGTCGGGGTACAGGAACGGCTGGCCCACCGACTTCTTGTGCGCGTACGCCGCGATGGTCGGCATCTTCGCCATGAGGCGCACCGTCGACATCTCGACGTGCTCCTGGTCGAACGGGTCGAGGCTGTCCTGGTAGAAGGTCGACAGCGCGCTGACCGCCGACGAGAGCACCGCCATCGGGTGGGCGTCGGTGGGGAAGCCGCCGAAGAACTCGCGGAAGTCCTCGTGCAGCATCGTGTGCTTGCGGATCTTGGCCTTCCAGTCGGCCAGCTCGTCGGGCGTGGGCAGCTCGCCGTAGATGAGCAGCCAGGCGACCTCGAGGAAGCTGGCCTTCTCGGCCAGCTCCTCGATCGGGTAGCCGCGGTAGCGCAGGATCCCGGCGTCGCCGTCGATGTAGGTGATCGCCGACTCGCACGAGGCGGTGTTCACGAACCCGGGGTCGAGCGTCACCATCCCGGTGCCGGCGAGGAGCTTGGGCACCTCGATGCCGGCGGGTCCCTCCGTGGCCGCCTTGACGGTCAGCGGCAGGGAGCCGCCGGGGTGCTCGAGCGTGACGTCCGACATCGTGCGGTCCTCCGACAGGTCAGCCGGCCGGGCGCGGAGGGTCGTCCCCGTCGTACGGTCCGGGTGTGCAGGTGGGTGCCGTGCTTGGTGGTGTCGTGCTGGGACGTGCGTGGCGGGCGGGTGCAGGGCGGGCGTGTGCAGGGTGGGCATGTGCAGGGCGGGGCCAGGTGGCCTGTTCGACGTCCCCGTCGCTGCGGCGACCGTACCCGCTGGTCGTCGGGATGCTCCGCCCCCCTCCCGGCGGGCGGGGGTGACCGCCGGGGACGCGGCGCCGCTGGTGCTGACGCTGCAGCTCGACGCGGCGGCGCAGGAGCGCTTCGACGCCCTGCGCCGCGCCCACTTCCCGCCGGAGCGCAACGTCCTGCAGGCCCACGTGACGCTCTTCCACGCACTGCCGGGTGCCCACGAGGACGAGGTCCGGGCCGACCTCGCGTCGTCGGCGCAGCGCGCGGCGTACGACGTCGACGTCGTCCGCGTCCGCAGCCTGGGCAGGGGCGTGGCGTACGACCTGCGCTCGCCCGAGCTGGCCGCGCAGCGCGCCGAGCTCGCCCACCGCTGGTCGCCCCTGCTCACGCCGCAGGACGCGCGGCCGCACGGCCCCCACGTCACGGTGCAGAACAAGGTCACACCCGAGCGGGCCCGCGCACTGCTGCACGAGCTGGCGGCCGGCTTCACGCCGTACGCCGTGCGTGCCACCGGGCTGGCCCTGTGGCGCTACCTCGGCGGCCCCTGGGAGCCGCGAGCGACCTACCGCTTCTCGCCGGCTCCGACCGACTGACCGGCGGTGCGGTCGGCGCTGGACGGCCCGCCGGAGCCGGGCTCGCTGGTCGGATCGGTGTTGGCGCCCGTGTCCGTCGCGCTCAGGCCCTCGAGCGACTGCGACGTCTGCCCCAGCGACCCGCGGCTCTCGACCTCGTCGTGGTGCAGCCGCTGCAGCTGGGTGCGGGCGACGACCTGCTGCAGCGTCGCCGTGCGCTCGGAGCGGCCGCGGCCGATGAAGCTCACCGACCAGTGCATCAGCGCGGTGATGCGGTTCTTGAACGCCGTGAGGTACAGCAGGTGCAGGGCCAGCCAGGCCACCCACGCCGGAAAGCCGCGCAGGTGCACCTTGCCGATGCTGGCGACGGCGCGGAAGCGGGAGATCGTCGCCATGGAGCCCTTGTCGAAGTACCTGAAGGGCGCGTCGGTCGGCGTGCCCTCCACCCGGGCCTCGATCGACTTCGCGGTGTGCTTGGCGCCCTGGATGGCGACGGGGGAGACGCCCGGCAGGCGGTCCAGCCCCATCATGTCGCCGATGACGTAGACCTCGGGGTGGCCCGGCAGGCTCAGGTCGCGGTCGACCTGGACGCGGCCGCTGCGGTCGAGCTCGGCGCCGGACTGCTCGGCCAGCTGCACGCCGAGGGGGGACGCCGCGACGCCGGCCGCCCAGATCTTGGTCCGGGCCTCGATGCGGCGGCGCGTGCCGCCGTCACCTCCTGCGGAGCCACCTCTGAGGTCCTCCACCTCGATGCCGTGGTCGTCGACGTCCACGACCTTCGCGCCGAGCTGCACCTCCACGCCCATGTGCTCGAGCTCGGCCTTGGCGTGGTTGGACAGGCTGTCGCCGAAGGTGCCGAGGACCGCGTCGGCGGCGTCGAGCAGCACCACGCGGGTGGTCGCGGGGTCGATGCGGCGGAAGTTGCTGCGGAGCGTGCGCCGCGCCAGCTCGGCGATCTGACCGGCCATCTCGACGCCGGTCGGCCCGGCGCCCACGACGACGAAGGTCAGCCAGGCGTCGAGCTCGACCGGGTCCTCCTCGAGCTCGGCGAGCTCGTAGGCGCCGAAGATCCGCCCGCGCAGCTCGAGGGCGTCGTCGATCGACTTCATGCCCGGCGCGAACTCGGCGAAGTGGTCGTTGCCGAAGTAGGACTGGCTGGACCCCGCCGCGACCACGAGCGAGTCGTACGGCGTGACGGTCGTCTTGTCGAGGATCGTGTGGGTGACCGTGCGGGCCTCGAGGTCGATCGTCTCGACGTTGCCGAGCAGCACCCGGGCGTTCGACTGCCGTCGCAGGATGTCGCGCGTCGTGGGGGCGATCTCGCCCTCGGACAGGATGCCGGTCGCCACCTGGTAGAGCAGGGGCTGGAACAGGTGGTGCGACGTGCGGTCGACGACCGTCACGTCCACGTCGGCCCGGCGCAGCGCCTTGGCCGTGAACAGCCCGCCGAAGCCCGAGCCGATGATGACCACCCGGTGGCGGGGCGCGGTCTGCGTCATGTCTCGTCCTCTTCCTCGGGGAGTCGGGCACTCTGCACGGTCAACGCGGCGCCGGTGTCCGTGCGTCCTCCTACCCCTGCCAGACTCGACACACCAGCCGCAGTCCGCAGGGGAGATCGCAGGTGCCGCACGACCCGTCCCCGCCGGTGCTGCCCACCGAGGTCCGGCGGGCCCGTACGGCCGACGTCCCCGGCATCCGGGCCCTGGTCGACGACAACACCGCCGAGCGGCGGCTGCTCGCGAAGGCGACGGTCACGCTGTACGAGGACGTGCAGGAGTTCTTCGTCGCCGTCGACGGCGACCGGGTCGTCGGCTGCGGCGCACTGCACGTCCTGTGGGAGGACCTCGCGGAGGTGCGCACGCTGGCCGTCGCGCCGGCGCTGCAGGGCCGGGGGATCGGCGCCGCCCTGCTCACCCGGCTGGTCGAGAACGCCCGCGACCTCGGCGTCCGGCGGCTGTTCTGCCTCACCTTCGAGATCGACTTCTTCGCCCGTCACGGCTTCGTGCCCGTGCGGGACGCCCTCGTCGACCCGGCCGTCCAGGCGCAGATGCTGCAGTCGCCGGACGAGGGCGTCGCGGAGTTCCTGGACCTCGAGCGGGTCAAGCCCAACACCCTCGGCAACACCCGGATGCTCGCGGTGCTGACCCCCTGACGGGTGGACGGCGGAACAACGGCGCGCCTGAGGACGCTCGGTGCTGTAGTTGCGACTGCAACGAACCGAGGAGAACGCCATGCCAGCTGTCACCGCGAACACCCTGACCCTGCCGCGCGTGCCGCGCGCCGGCCTGGGAGACGTCGACCGTCCCGTCCTGTCGGTCACCACGGCGCCGCAGGGCTACGAGGGAGAGGGCTTCCCGGTGCGCCGGGCCTTCGCCGGGATCGCACCGCGGCTGCTCGACCCGTTCATCATGATGGACCAGATGGGCGAGGTGGAGTACGCCCCGGGCGAGCCCAAGGGCACCTCGTGGCACCCGCACCGCGGCTTCGAGACCGTCACCTACATCATGGACGGCGCCTTCCAGCACCAGGACAGCCACGGCGGCGGCGGCTCCATCACCGACGGCGCCACCCAGTGGATGACGGCCGGCGGTGGCATCCTGCACATCGAGACGCCCCCGGTCGAGCTCGTGCGCAGCGGCGGCACGTTCCACGGCGTGCAGCTGTGGGTCAACCTGCCCGGGCGGCTGAAGATGACCGACCCGGCCTACCAGAACCTCGAGGGCTCGGACGTCACGCTGCTGTCGTCCTCCGACGGCGGCGCGCTGCTGCGGGTCATCGCGGGTGACGTCGCCGGCCGGCGCGGCCCGGGCTCGACCCGCACGCCCATCGTCCTCGTGCACGCCTCCGTCACCCCCGGGGCGCAGCTGTCGATGCCGTGGGCACCGGGCTTCAACTGCCTCGTCTACGCGCTGTCCGGCTCCGGCCGGGTGGGTGTCGAGGGGACGCCGATCGGGACGGGCCAGACGGCGGTGCTCGGCGCCGGCGACGCCCTCACGGTCAGCGCCGACGACGTGCAGGAGGGCCGCCACTGCGCGCTCGAGGTGCTGCTGCTCGGCGGCGAGCCGATCCGCGAGCCCGTGGCGCAGTACGGCCCGTTCGTCATGAACAGCCGCCGCCAGCTGCAGCAGGCCGTCGAGGACTTCCAGTCCGGCCGGTTCGGGCAGGTCCCGGCCGGTGCGCTCATGCCGCACACCGGCTGAGCCCCCGCGACCCGGCGGCCGCCGTCCTGCACAGGGACGGCGGCCGTCGTGCTGCCCGGCGTCCGCGTCCTCACCGGCTCCAGGCGGCGGTCAGGGCGTCAGCATCCTGCGGTGCGCCGAAGTGCCGGCCCTGCAGCAGCGGGCAGCCGGCCTCGGTGAGCAGCGCGGCCTGCCGGGCGTTCTCGACGCCTTCACCGACGACCTGCAGGTCGAGCTCGTCGGCGACGAGCAGGACGGCGTCGACGAGTGCCCGGGCCCGCGGGTCGACCTCGATCGCTGCGGTGAAGGACTTGTCGACCTTCGCGCCGGTCACGGGGAGCTGGATGAGCCGGGACAGCGAGCTGTACCCGGTCCCGAAGTCGTCGACGGACAGGGGGTGCCCGAGCTGGTGCAGGGTCTGCAGGGCGGCGACGAGGTGCGGGTCGATGAAGCTGCCCTCGAGCAGCTCGAGGCCGAGGTGGTCCGGCGTGAGGTCGTGGTCGGTCAGGGCGGCGAACAGGGTGTCGGGCAGCTCGGCGTCGGCGAGCTCGCGGGCGCTGAGGTTGACGTAGGCCGTGCCTGGGGCGTCCGGGCCGAGCTGCGTGCGCCAGCGCTGCATCTGGCCGCACGTGGTGCCGATCGTCCAGCGGCCGATCGGCGCGATGAGGCCCGTGCTCTCGGCCAGGCCGATGAAGTCGGCGGCGGCGAGCAGCCCGCGGGTGGGGTGCTGCCACCGCAGCAGGGCCTCGACCGCCACCACCCGCCGGTCGCTGGCCGACACGATCGGCTGGTAGTGCACGCACAGCTGCCCGCCGACGAGCGCCGAGGCGAGCTCGCGCTCGAGCTGCCGGGTGTCCGTGCGGCTGAGGCTGGACTCGAACCGGCGGATCGTCAGCTCGTCGTGGCGTCGCTGCTTCGCCCGGTACATCGCGGCGTCGGCCTCGGCGAGCAGGTCGTCTCCGGTGCTGCCGGGCTCGGACAGGGCAACCCCGACGCTGGCCGAGACGACCAGCTCGACCCCGCCGACCTCGAACGGGCGCGCCAGCGCGGCGTGGATGCGAGCGGTGACTGCGCGCAGCTGAGTGTCGAGCTCGCCGTCGGTGCGCTGGGGAAGCTGCTCGCAGATGACCACGAACTCGTCGCCGGCCAACCGGCCGAAGGTGTCCTCCTGGCGCAGCGACGCAGCGATCCGGGCGGTGGCCTGCACCAGGACGGTGTCGCCACCGGCGTGCCCGAACGTGTCGTTGATCTGCTTGAACCGGTCGAGGTCGATGAAGAAGACGGCGACGGTCTGGTCGTGCCGGGTCGCGGCGGCCAGGGCGTGCTCGATCCGGTCGAACAGCAGTGCCCGGTTCGGCAGCCCGGTCAGCTCGTCGTGCAGGCTGCGGTGGGCCAGCTCCCGCTGGGTCTGCCGGGCCAGGTCCCGGTCGCGGGCCATGACGACGTACGACGCGGCGACGTCGGCGAGCAGCCGGGCCGCCGCCACGTCGGGCTCCGCCCACGGACCGGGGCGCGTGCGGTAGAGGTCCAGGACCCCCCAGGCGAGGCCGCGGCTGAGCAGCGGGACGGCCAGCACGGAGCCGAGCCCGACCTGCCGGGCTCCGGCCACGTAGGCCTGCCAGGCCACCGGGTGCGGGGCGTGCACGTCGGCGACGACGACCTCGCGCAGGCTGCTGACCGCATCGCGGCACGGCCCCTGCTGCCGCAGCGCCTGCAGCTGCTCGAGGTGGTCGACGGCGGTGCTGCTGGCGTGGACGAACGCCAGCACCTCGCCCTGGCAGACCATCGCTCCGGCGCCGTCGACCTGCAGGTGGCGTGCGGCCAGGTCGACCAGGCTGCGCAGCAGGTCGTCGACCGCGACCTGTCCGGTCGCCGTGCGGGACAGTGCGGCGACCGCACCCATCAGCTCCTGGGACTGCGACGGCTCCACGTCACTTCCCCGGCGTCGCGCACGGGCGGCCGCGTGCTCGGTCGGCGGAGCGGCGACACGTACGGAAGGCGTGATCATGGCCACCGAGAAGGGGTTCGGGCGTGTTGCGACCCGGCCGCCTCACACGTGCGTCGGCCGTCGCGAGCTCCTGTCCGAACCCGCGGTGACTGTACGGCATGTGGTCATCACACGGTGTAGGACTCGGGACTGCAGCGCCTCAAACCGGGTCGGAGAAGCGCGGCGGTGCGCTGGGCGGTCCGCCGACGGAGCTGACGATGTCGGTGGCGATGTCGCGCAGCTTGCGGTTGCGGGTCTGCGAGGCGGTCCGCAGGAGCGCGAACGCGTCGGTCGCGTTGCAGCGCTGCTGGCCCATCAGGATGCCGATGGCCTGGTCGATGATCGTCCGCGATGCCATCGCCTCGCGCAGCTGGTCGGTGAGCGTGCTCTGCTGGGCCTGCTGGACCGCGACACGGAGCACGGCACTGCCCTGGGACGCGAAGCCGACGGCCCGGGTGATGTCGTCGTCGTGGTCGAACGCGTGCGTCGTGCGGGAGTAGAGGTTGAGCGCGCCGACGGTCTGGCCGTCGCTGCGCAGCGGCACCGACAGCGAGCTGCCCACGCCGAACGCCCGGGCGTGGGCCGGGTAGCCGTCCCAGCGTCCTTCGGCGGCGAGGTCCGGCACGTGGACGAGCTGGCCGGTGTCCAGGCTCTGCAGGCACGGACCCCGGCCCTTGCCGTACTGCACCTCGTCGACCTGCAGCGCGAAGGCGTCGCTGCTGGCGACGGTCAGCGGCTGACCGTCGCGGCGCGTCGTGATGCCGCAGGAGGCGGCCAGCGCCGCGCCGGCGACGCGGGCGAGCTCGGCCAGGAAGTCCTCGACGCCGCGGGTGGTCATCAGCAGGGAGACGAGCTCCGGCACGGAGGTGGCGTCAGGACGGGATGCGTCGTTCGGGTCGGTCATGGCGCAGTCCGCTCCGGACCGCCGGGAGGCGGTCCGCTGGGTGCTTCCGTCGGGACGGCGACACCCGGGACGGCAGCGCACGAGGAGCCTCGGCACTCCATGGTCACACAGCCGCCCACCGGCTACGATCGATCCGGGTTCGGCAGGCAGCCCGCGGCGCGCCGACCTGGGCTTCCTGGACGCCGCCGGGCTTCGGGCCCTCGTCGCGGTCCAGGCGACGGTGAGCGGGCGTGGCGGGCGGCTGGTGCTGACCGGCGTACGGCCGCTGACCCGCCGGATG
>Ga0210040_10009318_pt1 | contig 11447 bp, 11 predicted proteins | sample CryGeyCG12114_NA_FD_185462 | JGI IMG/M metagenome (GOLD analysis project Ga0210040, IMG submission 185462) | Groundwater microbial communities from aquifer - Crystal Geyser CG19_WC_8/21/14_NA (SPAdes) (version 2) | ecosystem: Environmental > Aquatic > Deep subsurface > Groundwater | place: USA... | reverse complement strand
CACTGTATTGGCGCCGTTACCCTGGTTCTTCTGTAGCGAGCTGAAGAGGTACATAAGCAGGATGGTACCGAAGAACGTCCCTAGGACGGCGCCAGCTAACGTGCCGCCCGTGTAGGCGCCGCCGCCGCAGGTTACAGTCGATGGCGACGCGGCTGCTGTCGTGGTGAGGGGCGTCGTAGAGACGGTGGTATATACTGTTTGTTGTCGGGCAGCAAGCACATGCGTCGGCGGCTCGACCTGGAGGATTGTTGGGTCGAGTTTCTGAATGTGTTAGTGGAGTGTTGCAGGCCGTCACAGATGGTGGGTGCGTACCATGATGTCTGTGCTGTAAAGTGACTGTGCTCAGGCTTTTATATATATATCTCTCTCTCTATCTCGCCCTCCCTGGATCACGATCGTTCGGCGGTGCCTCAATAGGTATACTGATGTTATCGCAACCCGTGCGCTGGGTGGCGCTCTTGCGAAGGGGTTGTTTACACTGCTGAATGCGGCAGTACGCTATCCAGGTCTAGATTCTTGCTGTTCGGTCCGTTTATGGTGTTTGCTTTGGTGCAATGGATATTAAGTGTAGAGCAACAAGCGATAGCCTCAATGTCGCACAAAGGAGAAAGTGCGCAAAGGTGCTGCCAGGATGTTGTTAACGTGCGACTCCGACGAGCGGCTGGTAAAGCGAGACTCGGATCTACTACCACGATTTACGTCACCGAGGGAACTCGAGGAAGTGGCATCCGCGTCGTGCTTGTGCATGCTGATTGGCTACAAGTCAACGCTATGAATAGTGCCCTCGGTTCTCCAAGCCACTTACGGCGCGCATATGTGAGCAGTGGGAAGTGGTATCCGTATGCATTCGCGCTGGTGTCAATGCTGTCCAGCTATAAAAACAATGTGATGACTCAGGTATGCGAGCCTTGCTGTAGCAAAGGTGCCTAAATACTTAAACTTAGGTACATTAAAAAATGAACCATGTGCTGAAGCAGAAACATGAGCCAAGAAGGCGAACAATCCGACCACCACGCTCAAGCTAGCCTTTGTTAATTGCAGGGTTTTACGTCTCAGCTGGTCAGCTTATCTCTCTCCGTAATGCCCTAGAAGTGCTTAGAAAGGTTGAGGCCAGACAACGACCACACCATTTGGCCTCCTCGTCGCATGCTCGATAACCATTCGAAATTCTCGCTCGCTCCTAGCATCCTCTCTGTCCAGACGATCTTCGAAGCGCACCACAAACCAGCGCAATTGTCTCGTTTCTCTATTTGCAATACCGGCCCTGCATGCGTTTGTGAACAATTTCTCAACTGTATTACACTGGTCAAAGTGTACATCAAGAAGGGACGTCTTGTTGTCGACATGGCGTCGGAAGGAGAACTTGACTTCGCCGGCGTGGTAACGAAACGGTGGATATGTGTCCAAATCCCGAGTTGCCCCCATCATCTTGCTTGCAAGCTCTTCTGTAGTGTATAAAGTTGTCGGATCAAATGGACACGTTGTAGGTGGGGGCGACTGCCTCTCGGGAGCTTCATTTACGACTCTGGCACGATTCCGCCGTCGTAGCGGGCTAAGACCTTGCGCTTCCAGGAAAACCATTTCGCTATCAGACTCTGGCGAAGGTGCAGCTCGTATGATGTCACGAACCGGTTGACTGGTCGTAGCAGCGGCCAGGCGCTGTTGCATGAGTGGCTCGTCGCTACTACCGTTGCTTGTGTCTTGTGCATCTGGTGACCGTGTACGTTGCCGCTTCATTGGTGGTAGCGCGGAACCAACCCTTAGAGCTCCAAGACGCCGGCGAGGTCCTCCAGATATGGGTCTGTCAGACGAAGAATCCGACTGACCGTTATGGGGGTCGCCAGTCGTAACTTCTCCGTGTTTGCCATGTGCGGTCGACCCTGCTTTCCTTGAGGGCACCCGTAGCTTCACTACCAAGGTTTTCCTACGGCGAGCGCTCGCCCAAGGGCCTTCTGAATCCCCCTCATCATCTGCAGATTTATCGCCATGATACTCGTCGTCGCCATAGTCCTCCTCATCTGTTTCGTCCTGGCGAGCAGAGATGCTGGAGACCGCTCTAACGGATGTTTGCTTGGTCTCTGTAGGTCTCATAGTGGCAGCACCAGCTTGGTTCGCAACTGGTATCGCTGAAAAGACGCGTGCGACAGTAGCAGATGTCTTGTCTTTGGTCGCTGTTCTCTGTTCTCCTCTCCAATCCTTCCACAAGGTTCGGTGAGATCTGACGCCTTCCTGGAAAGGTTGGTCTACTCCAACGTGCTGTATGAGCTTCGCTTCGCCATTTGCCAATGGACCTTGAACCACAATCATCTGCTCGCGCTGACCATAGAGATATCGTGCTGCCTTCAAAACCAAACCGCTCTTTAGATCGATGTAGTGGACCGCGCGTCCATCACGAGCCCTTATCGTCCTATCCTCTTGTGGCCATCTCTCTGTTGCACAAGGTAGATTTTCAGTCTCATGCTTTCGACAGTATGCGCGAAGGTCTGCTAAGAGGTTGTCTGGGAACTCCTGTAGCGAGCTGTCGCCCTCAAGGAACGCTATGGATCTGAGCCGTGTCACAGGATGAAGCGAATCAGTGCCCATCGCAGGATGCTGAGGTTGATCATCGGGCCTAGCAACAATGATGGTTGAGCCGGCACTTGAAGATGAAAAACTGTCCTTCATTGATCCGCCACGTCCTGTGGTAGACGAAGCGCCAGACGGAGTGTTTGCTGTCTGAGTTTCCGTATTTCGAGGCAGGTGCACTCCCGAAAGTCTTATGCGCTCCAAGCCAATCCCAGGCTTCCCTCCAGCTGTCATAAGTATATCGTTATCGGAAACTTCCCGGATGTCCCTGCGGTGTGGTGCCGAGCTCTTTCCAGGGCTTTTTGTAATCTGCTTCAACTCCTCACTTAACAAGCCAGAAGGCACCCGGTATTGCTGGTTGGGCTTGCTTGCATGGCTGTCTTTGGCACTGACATTGTGTTGCGCTTTGTCGGTGAGGCTATAGGCATGCGGATGAAGGGAAAAGCTGTCCGTCATGTTTGTTTGCGCTATAGGGCATTTTTGGCTCGGTGGTCTTGAGCTGAATTTGCCCAGAATCTCCAGACGCTCATTTTCCCAGTTCACCATTGTAAGCACTGAAGTTCTCAACAGCGAGTACCGACGTATTTTCAGTGAAAGGTGAGTGGTAGATGTTAGGTGAATCCCAGTTTGTAATTCACCGTTCCTTAGAGGTAAACTTCGTGATTACCACATTCAACTAGCCACCATGTGTTCTCAGCAACTAGCATCTACAGCGCGATCCAAGAACGCCGTGCTTTGTCGGGGATTCAAGCATCCAATCATTCAGAAATGGCTACCGTTGTTCGCAGCTCTTTTCATAACGATCCGAGAATGGCAGCTCCATGGTAGAATTGCTGGCTAACTCGTGCCTGGCGCGAATGATTCAGTTACTCATTGTTATGGCAACATCTTTGTGATATGCAAGAAGTCGGATGCGGGCCTCGTCCAAGCCGGCCCGTTGCATGGACAAGCAAACCCGTCAGAAGCCACGCGTATTCGCTGGATTCAGCAAGTCACTAGTTATGTCATGGGTAGTTGTAAAGACGTGCACCATAGCAAGTACACCTGGGCATCCTCACCCAAGTAAATTCTTCCCATGCTGGTCATTGCTCTGTGTGTCTCCTTGTTCAATCTCGAGACATGACCCTGGTAAGAACTCCATCTTCGAGACTGTTTCGTCGGCCCCAGTTTCGTGGTTGACGCTTCAAGAAAGCCCCAACCGAGCCAAGATAACCTTCATGGCGCAAGAAGTATGCTTGCTTCTCCCCTTTCGACCAAAATTTGATGGCATACGATAGGGTATTCATCGTCTGTGTATGACCTCGAATGAAAGACCCACCGAAGTAGATATGCTTCAGGTTATGCTTCTCCGATTGCAAATACGCAATTTGTCCGATATTGTTCGATATTGCATATAACAAGCTCCTGCTCATATCTTCAATTTTGAACCCTTCGACAGTCGCCTCTTCGTCTTCGTGTGGATCTCCATTGGAAAGTCCTTCTCCGTCCTCTGCGCTTCGTTCCGCCATTCGTTTCATCTTGAAGACTTTTCCGAAAGTGCTAGCAATTGTAGTACTTTTTAGGCCAATCTTACTGTACCCGGTTCCATAGATGTCACCGACAAGCATGTCAACGCCTGTGTTGTTGCCTCTTTCGGCCATACTGAGCATCTCGTCGAAAGTGCGCGCTCCGGTCAGCAAAGACAGTATGCCCCAAAACGTTCCACCTCCCAAGGAAGTACCACCGACACGTTGATAATCGCGAGGACCAGAAACTTTGACCATAGACACACCAGAGCCGATATTGACGAGAAGGTAAGGGTAGACATCGGCACGCGCTTCGGCAAAACGCATAGGTTCTTCTTCGCTGTAGGTGAATACTTCTTGGGGTATCTCCGTAATGAAGAAGTCTAGACCTGTAGATATTGTCAGTGCAGCCCCTTCGTGCCCAGGACAACTTCAAACCTATAATCAGACATTCCATCTCATCTTCCTGTATGACATCCACATGCAGCACATCTTTCATTCTGTTGTAGAACTTGTATGCTCCACCTCCTGTAGCCATGATACACAAATCCGCGGGTGTGGAGCCATTCAGCTTGGTCTGCTTCTGCTTCAGGTCTTGTATGAAATTGATACATAAGTCTATCTGGTCGGTCTCGAAGTTGAGGAAGTTCAGCCTGCCTCCTCCGATGGCGGACCCAGACTCTCGGGAGAAGTACACCAACTTGGCCAGAGAACCACCAATCTGAGTACATCAAAGTCAGCGAGCTGGCTACGTGCGCATAGGAGTGACTTACGTCGACTGCGATATGGCTGACGACAGCTGTATGGTGTGGTAATCGAATGTCCTTGTGTTCCCAGTGCACATACTCATTCCCAGCGCCGTTCTTCGTGGGAGTGTCGTCGTCGACTATGAATGCGCCCTCCACATTGATCTTGACTGAAGCAGCTTTTGGTGGAAGTCGAGGGGCTCGTCCTCCGGATTCGGCATCTGTAGGAGAGGAAAGGTGAACATCATCATTGCTGATGCTGGCCGACGGCTTGTCCAATGTCGACATGATCTCTTGCAGCAAATATCCTTCATGAATACATGGCGTGATCCACGCGGCATGTGTGGAAATTAGGTCTGCAAATATTGTTCACTGCTACCAAACATCATGATCCCCACTGCACGCGACACGTTCAACGCCGACGCTGACCTAATTGCTCCGCCGGTCCGCGGGCACATCCTCGGTTGTCGACATTATACTCTGTTGTGGACGAGCCTGGATTCTTTTGTCTCCTATACTCTTCATACTTATCCTGATGGCGCATTGATGGACATCCTGATCGATCAGATGGAAGGATGGCAGAGTGCCAACCTCGGAATTACAGCTGCAGTTGGAGAGCACCACATCCTGTTATGTACATCAGATTGAGCATTTCAGCAAGCACGACAGAGTTCCTTCTTCGGATGCACAATACTTTTGCATCACATCATATGTGGCCGGCGCCTACTAGCACTTGGGGTACCATCGAGCAGGTGAGTGTCTGCGTTTGCGCCAAACAAGGAGGACCTTACCGACGGTACATACTCCACGGCGAGCATGCAGTCCTTCATCATACTCGCTAGAACCCGTGTGCGAAACCCTCCACGTCTCTACCGCATGAACGTACCGAGACTATCATATGAATGCTTACCGGGTGATCCCAGGTGACGTGCTCGACAACATGATGGCGGTTTAGCTGCAATACACTGGACCTCAATACCGTTCCTTATGTCGATGTCTGATCTATGGGTTTTGGATGATCCCATCTTCTGCGCATGGGAGATCGTTCTGCTAGCATGCTTTAGCTGCAACTTACCTTTTCGTGCCATTCTTCCCTGAATTGTACAGGAGGGTATTTCAGTATTCGCCGTACCAGAATTCTGCTTCGATATCCATTGCCGGATCTTCATCGTTGGCCACTGTGTCAACCCTGGTCGTTGGCCTGGATCTCAAACCGAGCGTTTCACGATTTGACGAGTGCGTGTGGTCATCGTGCTTGCCACTGACTTCTATGAAGTAGGGAACGGTGAGCTTCGTTGCAATGGTGTTTACCATGTTTCGAAGCAATTTCCTGCTGCTCCAGTCGAGCGTGCCCCTGAATAGCGTCAGCCTTGCTAAAGGGCTACTCGCCTTGGTCCGGCCAGTCCTTGTGGTGGATGTGAGCAGGGAAATCTGTGAAACACTGTTATGATGTTGAAGAAGAGTTCGAAGTCGCAGCTAGCTGTGATCGCTAGCCCGGTACGTTGTATTACTTCTACGTTTGCTGTCCGCTGTCGGCTGTCGTAAACTGTTCCCGCAACGATCAGACTGCTACTACCCTCAGCACATTATAGCCCTATACGCAATTGCCCTTTACACGTCCTGCAAATGGCACAATACAGGGCAAGTGCATTCTGCCTGCACATTTCCTTTTGTTTACCCTCACTCGACTCTCTTTCATCAACTTCTTCCTCTCTTCTTCCACACAACTCATATTCACCACTCATCATATTCGGTACAGCTTAGCAAACTTAATCCAATACCGATACTAGCAACATGATGTTGCTCGCTCTTCTCATCTCTTTCATGGCACTGTTGCCTGGCCTCGCCTTCGGAGTTGGTGATGCCCTCACTGGTGTTACCGATCTTCAATTGCGCGGTCAGTTCTTCCAAGTGAAGAATTATTCGTCTGGCGTCCCGGCTATGCACGCAGCGCTGATGGCAAATGGCAATGTCGTCTTTCTCGACAAGGTTGAAGCGTACACTCAATTGCGCCTTCCGAACGGTCATCCTGCTTGCTCTAGTGTCTATGATCCAATCACTCAGGAATCGCGACCCCTGTCATACTCTACCAACGCTTTCTGTGCTGCTGGTGCCTTCCTTCCTGACGGACGACTCGTCGCTCTTGGCGGCAACATCCGCATTGCCAGTGACCCAACTGTCACCGATGGTTACGACGGCATTCGATATCTTGATGCCATGGCAGAACAAGACGGCTGGTCGGAGCCCGGTAACAAGCTGGCCTCTAACCGCTGGTATGGTACAGCACAGACGCTGTCAAATGGCTCAGTCTTCGTCGCATCTGGATCAATTACTGGAGAGGATTTCAACAATAGATCCAAAGCCAATCCAACATTCGAGATTCTAGATGCACAAGGCAGAACATATGGCAACAACATGCGCATGGATATTTTGGATGACAACATTCCAGTTTGGATGTATCCTGTGAGTAAAATAGGTGGACAGGACTGAGAAAATACTGACAGAGTTACAAAGTTCGTCCACCTCCTCAACGACGGCTCGATCTTCATCTTCACAGCCAGATCTTCCCAAGTATTCGACGTTGGCAAGAACGCAGTCGTAAAGCAGCTGCCAGATCTCCACGGATATGTCAGAACGTATCCAAACACTGGCGGAAGCGTCCTCCTGCCTTTGAGACCCGAGCACAACTATACTGAAGACATCATGATTTGTGGTGGTGGTTCACACCAAGGTATCGACAGCTCCGGAGAACCATCTTGCGGCAGAATTCAACCTCAGTCACCCACACCTGCTTGGCAATTGACATACATGCCTGAAGGCAGATGCATGGTTGAGGGCGTTCTGCTCTTGGACGGCAATGTACTGTGGATCAATGGCGCAAAGACTGGAGCAGAGGGGTAAGTACTTCCCTGGTTCTTGCAGTGCCCTTCTAACGCAGCTATAGATTCGGTCTTGCTAGCACCCCGGCCTACGAAGCCTTGATTTACAACCCAAGAACCAACACCTGGGCAATTGCTGGCAACTCAACAATCGCGAGATTGTATCATTCGGTCGCATTGATGCTGTTGGACGGCACGGTACTTGTTGCAGGTAGCAATCCCAACGACACCCCTGTCGATTACGACAAGGTCGACCCCAACAACCAATACACGGCATTTCCGACAGAATATCGTATTGAGATCTGGACCCCTCCGTACCTAATCGGCAAAGACCACATGCGGCCAACACATATCACACTCTCGAGAAGAACTTTTGTTCCAGGTGTGGTCTTCAACGTCAAGTTTAGGCCTGTCAAGGATCCACGATCTGTTGATATTGTCCTTTACCACGGTGGCTTTGTCACACACGCCCTACACATGGGCCAGAAGATGGTCTTTCTCCCGAATCAAGGCTGGGAGGAGATCGGTGGTGGCTTCAAGCGTGTGATTGCGAGCATTCCTCGTCTTGCGTTGGCTCCGGGACCGTATGTTTTGTACGCGGTCGTTGATGGTGTCCCCAGCATTGGCCAGAGTGTACTCATTGAGACTTGATTGGGTTTTTGGTTTTTGGCAGAGAAACCAGCATTGCTGGATATGGAGGCTTGGAGACCACCAGGTCTCTGCTCTTAAGAAGAGCATCAATCATATGAAACGTGCTTTATGAAACCTGCTTGCCTTTACTTGACATGAGCCACGTTCCACGGCCTTCAGCAATTTTCGATATATGGGCATGGCGTTCCACTTGACATGCTTATACTCTATTGCAAGAAGACTCTTGAGACGTGGCTAATTACTCGTCTTTTTCTGAAGCTGCAGTGAATCACAGATCAAGTATAACACGTGTTCCGTAACTCTGTGAATGACACAGTGAAGTGAAGACTACTACCTAGGTAGGTAGCTATATCTCATCTCGCCGACCACGCCAAGCCGTACCTGCGGCGCCCCATGAACCTCGGTAGTCCTCACAAGCACGACTATTATGGTATGGCGGAAAAGAATTTCGAAGCACAACCTTCTGCTGCGTCTGCCCTTGGGAATGGCGCTGGGGGAAGTGTGAGCGCAAAGACTGCCGTGAACACAGCCACTGCGCCTGGGCCTGCCAATACAATTACATCTGCACCAGCAACAGAACATACGACCGAATCTACATCTTCGGCGCCAACTGAGCCTCCGCCTTCAGATCCGACGATGACCACGACCGCGCCGCCGCCCCCGCTCGACTCGCCCCTTCGGACTACACCCCTCCATCCCGACCTGCCGAGTATCAAAGTACCGAGTGAGAGTACGGCGCAGAATCTCAATCCGGTTACACTCCGACCGTTCACTCTTGACGAGCTGAAAGATTTGGGCTTCGAGGCGTTGGTCGAGAAGTATGTTGGTGGTGCAAGTGGTTTGAATGACGGTGGCAATAAGGAGGAGGCGAGAAGCGAAAGAGACGACCTGGCGCGGCAGTTGAGGGAGAAGCTGGAGGAGAATGAACGTAAACGGGCGGAGATTGAGCGGGAGATGGACGAGAAGGAGAAGATCAGGGATGTTGAGAGGAGGGTGTTTGAAGGCATGAAGAGGAAGCAGGGGGAGAGGGCTGGGAGTTGAAGCCGAGGTTGTCATGATGAAGTGGAAGATCTGAGGCGGAAGAGCAAGAAGGGCGCGCGTCGGTATGAGTAATGTGTGTTTGTGCCGATATGGCATGGGCGTGTGTGCTGGGCAGACTATGCTACGGGTGCGGCTGCGTGACACGTCGCCGTCTTGGGGATTGCTTCTAGTCTAGAGGCCATGACGAGCTCGGAGGCGCTGATGGATATGCGACCACAGGCGATGAAGCCGACTGCGCACTTGTCTGGCAGAGCAGCCAGAGCATCTGAGCCGTACACGCGCAGTATCTCAAGGACACGACAACCATCCACCGAGCCTCAAACAAACACTCCATAAACCAAAGTATCCTCCATAACAATATCGTCCACGCAACAACATCCAAGAGAAACCTCCCAATTCCCAAAGCCCCAACCCCAGGGCTAGTGGCAAGCATCGAGTCAGGAACAAAAAAACCCAGACACCGAAGCCTAGCACATCCTATCCTCGTAAGCAGCCACAAGCACGGGCAAACCGGATGTGTCAAATGTACAGACCATCATTCCGTCCAAACGCAGTGAAAGGCACAGGCGCAAGGGAGGAAGGCGAATCCACAAGACGGACAGGACAGCGACTAAACGAACTCGAATCACTTCATTCGGTCGGTTTTGTGAAGGCGGATGATGCTGTACATGTTAGCTTTCAACCCGGTTGCCTCCGGGCCGACCTGAAGCGTATCTAGGAAGCCAAGATGAGGTTGAGACTGAGTTGAACGCGGTATACGAGTAGCTCCTGGAGATAACCTTGGACATTCCTGATTGGGCATCGGAGATGTATGTCCGGTAGCCGTGAGATGTCATTTCCGGGCCGGTCGCAAGTCGATCCCACCAATCGATCCTCGGCCGTGCTTTGCATTGACCATCTGTCCAGCTGCAGGTGTGGACGTTGGACGTTGCAGGTGTCACTGTCACGGTGTTCAGAAGCAGGCTTTGGGGTCGATAGCTTACTAACCTGGAAAGTCGTCCTATCGGGCAAGATGACCCTAAGCCTTTTTAAGCTTATCCGTGGTCGGCCGAAGCACGATCCACACCATCTATCTACCTGCAGGTGGTATGTAGGTCGGTAACATAGGTAGCATTTGGTGCACGAGGTAGTGCTGTATCCTACGCGTACATGCATACAGCGGTTAAGGGCCGGCACTCTCGGAATCTTCCGGTTCCCGTCGAGTTGCCCGCTGCCAGTGGCACTCCAAGATACTTGTACCAGTGGCACTGGCATCACACTGGCACAGGTAAGGGCTGGGAAAGGCACGACCAATGATGTCATACTAGTAGTCTTGTCGAACAATCCGCATGGCAATGGCATACAACCGAGGACGGCGGTATGAGTAATCGTAGTTGCCATCTCACCTGGCATGAATAGCATGACTAGCATGCAGTGGACAGCATGGACACATCACGTCGTTGTCTTAACTCTCTCTACCGGGGTAGGTACCTAGGTAGGTAGGTGCCTAGATATCCTCGTGTTGACCAGAACCCACGACCCTTGTAACACTCAACAAGGCCCATGACTCAGCGAACGCCTTTTCCACCCTCCTTGTTTTGACCGTGTTGATACCGAAGCAGACGCCACAAGCGACTTGAACAATCATGGGAAGCTGGGCCGAAGTTGGTCCAACCTGGAGCACTTAAGTGGGCTAACTTGACGATCCTCAGGCTGGGATTGACCTACCCCGATCCTGACCTATCTTGCAGTGGGTACTCATACCTGGGTATGTAGATCGAGCTAACAACCTCAATCCTGGACCGGGATCATCTTCCCTTGCGTCATCCCGAACTATTCTTCCGGAGACATGGCTCACCAGAGTCACCACTAGAAGGTTTACATCATCTTCAAGAATAGGGCAAGAGCTACCTACCTAGAGATAGACAGTGATCCTGGCAGTATGGGGTGTCTTAACCAGACTGGACGACTGATCAGCCTGGGACTACTGTACTGGGAATGCAGTGCAGTGCAGTGCAGTCTTGCGAGCCAACCGGATAGGGATAGGTATGCTGACAGTGCTACGAGTACCGCCTAATAGG
>Ga0210040_10009317_pt1 | contig 11449 bp, 13 predicted proteins | sample CryGeyCG12114_NA_FD_185462 | JGI IMG/M metagenome (GOLD analysis project Ga0210040, IMG submission 185462) | Groundwater microbial communities from aquifer - Crystal Geyser CG19_WC_8/21/14_NA (SPAdes) (version 2) | ecosystem: Environmental > Aquatic > Deep subsurface > Groundwater | place: USA... | reverse complement strand
GAATGATAGCTGCCCGGCTCCCCGCGATAGATCCGTTGCGAGCCGAACCGGCCCGAAATCCGCCCGGTCACCGGCCAGATGAAGTCCTGGCTCCAGCCCTCGGCCTCCGCATCCTGGCTGCGCGCCGCCACGATCTGCGCCAGCTCGGGCCGGCGACGCTCCATGAACGCGGCGCTGGGCCCGCCTGTGCTGCGCGCCACATTGATGTGCTCGATGTTCCACGCGCGCGGGGCGATTCGCACTGGGCTGACGATGTTTTTGCCGTCTGCAAGGGTGGCGACGAGCTCGGCCTCGGGGCCAGCATCGCGGTCGAAGGCGGCGAAGAAGCGCCCATCTTCGGCAAGCGCCAGCGCCTGATCGCCCAGCCGCGCCGAGACTGTACCCGCCGGTACCGTCCCGCGTACCCAGCCGCCCTGTTCAAGCGCACCGTCGAACACGAAGGTTGTGGGCCCAGAAGGGGCGCGTTGAGCAGGTTCGGCCGGCGGAGGGGCAGGGGGCGGGAGTGGCGGAGGGCGGCTCGGCGTCATGACGGGCTGCACGACGGTAGCTTGGCGCGGCTGAGTGCCGTCAGACGGGGGGGCCACGCAAGAGGCACACAGAACGGACGCGGCAAACGCCGCGTGGCTCGCAAAAACGTGCCGCATCAGGCGCCCTGCAGGGCCTGTGTCGCGATCTCGGCGCTGGCATAGGCTTCCTGCCGCTCGACGCTCCAATAGCGCAGCTCATCGAGCGCGATCGCCTCGCCTGTTTTGGCACAAAGGACGAAGCGGCCGGGCTTGACGACACGGAAGCCGTTGGGTCCGTAGACCAGGATGGCGGCGTTTTCGCCGGACTTCATAAGCATATGCCTGTCGTAACGCCTCGTTCGCGTCAAAGCAATTTCGGCTGGGCGGATTCGGGTCGGGATCCGCCGGACTTGGCTGGCTTGCGCGGCGTGGATCGCGGAGCACCGGCGGGCTCCGCGCGCAGCGTGCCATCGGCAAAGCGGATATCGAGCAGGTCCTGCACTGCGGCCTGCGCGCGTGACGTGAGCGCCCGGCCGGTCGCATCGAGCACCATCGCATAGCCACGCTGCAGGGGCCGATCCGGATGGAGCTGGCCCATCAGCCGGGCGAGAGCCTGCACCTGACGATGGCGGTCTGCAATCGGTCGATGCATGAGTTCGGGCGTGAGCCTGCTCGAAGCCAGCCGGTCGCGTGCCCGCTCGGCGCGCGCGCGAAGCAGCGCCCCGGACAGCCGTGCCCTGTCCTCCTGCAAGTGCTGCCGGGCGAGCGCGGCCCGGTCTGCAAGACCGCGGCGCAGCCGTTCGGCCAGCTCGTCCAGCAGCTGCGCCGGGCGCTGGCCCAGCATGTCCGGTCGGGGCAGGCGCATGACGCGCGCCTCCAGCCGCTCGCGCCCGAGCGTCAGCGGACGGCGCGCACAGCGGCGCTGGCGAAAGCCCAGCTCGGCGATGCTCGCAGCAAGATCGCGCAGCACCGGCACGGCGATCTCCGCCGCGGCAGTCGGCGTGGGCGCGCGGCGATCGGCGGCGTAATCGCACAATGTGGTGTCGGTCTCATGCCCCACTGCGCTGATTACGGGAATCGGCGATTCGGCCACGGCGCGCACCACCACCTCCTCGTTGAAGCTCCACAAATCCTCGATCGAGCCGCCGCCCCGCGCCACGATGAGCAGATCGGGGCGGGGCACGGCGCCGCCCTCCGCCAGAGCGCCGAAGCCCCGTACGGCCGCCGCGACCTGCTCAGCCGCGCCCTGCCCCTGCACCACGACGGGCCAGACGAGCACATGGCTGGGGCAGCGATCGGCCAGGCGGTGGAGGATATCGCGGATCACCGCCCCCGTGGGCGAGGTGACCACGCCGATCACGCGCGGAAGGTAAGGCAGCGCGCGCTTGCAATCTTCGGAGAAGAGCCCTTCGGCGGCGAGGCGCGCTCTGGTCTTCTCGAGCAGCGCAAGCAGCGCGCCCTCGCCGGCAATCTCCATCCGCTCGATAACGATCTGGTATTTGGAGCGGCCGGGATACGTGGTGATCCGTCCGCTCGCCACCACTTCGATGCCGTCTTCGGGGAGGAAGGCCAGGCGCGGCGTGGCGCTCTTCCACATTACACCTTCGATCACCGCGCTCTCATCCTTGAGGCAGCAATAGAGATGGCCCGAGGCCGCGCGCTTCACGCCCGAAAGCTCGCCGCGCAGCTTCACGAAGCCGAAATTGTCCTCCACCATGCGCTTGAGCGCGTGCGAAATCTCGCCGACCGAGAGGACTTGCGAATTGTCGCCCGGCCGGGCCTTGGCTACCAGCCCTTCCGGATCGGCCTGGGTGTCGTCATCAACCATCAATTCACGGGGTGAGGAAGCGGGCATGAACATCCTGTTGCTGGGGTCGGGCGGGCGTGAACATGCGCTCGCCTGGAAGCTGGCGCAATCCCACGCCATCTCGGAAGAAGGCGGCGTGCTCTATGCCACGCCCGGAAATCCGGGGATCGCGCAACATGCACGGCTGCTCACACTTGATGTGGGCGATCACGCGGCGGTGGCAAGGGTGTGCGCGGAGCTGGCGATCGGCCTGGTGGTGATCGGGCCCGAGGCGCCGCTCGTCGACGGTCTCGCCGACAGCCTGCGTGCCGAGGGTGTCGCGGTGTTCGGCCCTTCTCAGGCTGCCGCGCGGCTCGAAGGCAGCAAGGCGTTCACCAAGGATTTGTGTGCGCGCGCCGGGATCCCCACCGCGGCCTACGCGCACACCAGCTCGCTAACCGACGCACTTGCCGCGCTCGACGGCTTCACGCCACCTTACGTGCTCAAGGCCGATGGGCTCGCAGCGGGCAAGGGCGTGGTCATCACCGATACGCGCGCCGAGGCGGAAGAAGCGCTGGCCGACATGTTCGGCGGGCATTTCGGCGCCGCCGGTGCGGAAGTGGTGATCGAGGAATTCATGCATGGAGAGGAGGCGAGTTTCTTCGCCCTCACCGATGGCGCCACAATCCTCCCCTTCGGCACCGCGCAGGACCACAAGCGCGCCGGAGAGGGCGATACGGGGCCCAATACAGGCGGCATGGGCGCCTACAGCCCCGCCACCATCCTCACGCCCGAACTGCACGGCGAGGTGATGGCGCGGATCATCGCCCCGACTGTTCGGCAGCTGGCAGACGACGGCAGCCCCTATTCGGGCGTGCTCTATGCTGGGCTGATGCTGACCGATGAAGGACCCAAGCTCGTCGAATACAATTGCCGCTTCGGCGATCCTGAATGCCAGGTGCTGATGATGTTGCTCCAGGACGATCTTGCCCAATACATGCTCGCCTGCGCCGAGAGCCGCCTTGCCAAGATGCACCCACCGCGCTTCGCAAGCGGATGCGCACTCACGGTGGTGATGGCGGCGGCGGGCTATCCGGACAAGCCCGAGAAAGGCGCGGCGATCGAGGGGCTCGACAAGGCCGCGGCGGCGGGCGGGCGCGTGTTCCAGGCGGGCACCAGGCTGGCGGAGGGCGGAAAGCTCGTTGCCGATGGCGGGCGCGTGCTCAATGTCTGCGCCACCGGCACGGACATCGAAGCCGCTCGCAAACAGGCTTATACAGCGCTGGCGGCGATCACCATTCCCGATGCCTTCTACCGCCGCGACATCGGCTGGCGCGAATTGCAGCGTGAGGGTGGCGACGGAACTTAAGGCCGTGATGCACCTGCCAATCGCTCTAAAAGGATGGGGCGTCCGGCCGGTCGCGGCGCGGCGCGCGTTGATCGCAGCGGGAGCTTGCAGACGTTCGGAGCGTTGGCCTTTTACGGATGCGACGCGTTCGTCGCTTAACAAAGGTAATTCAATGCGGTCCACTGTCTTGAGCGTTTCCTTGAGCCTCTCCCTGTCCCTCGCGCTCGCCGCCTGCAATTTCAGCTCGGGCACCGACCAGAGCGAGAACGGTGGGGCACAGCAGGCGAGTGCGGAGACCGCTTCGGACAATCTTGCGGACACCATGGCTTCCCATGACAGCACTTCGTCCGAAGGCGATTCCGCCGAGATGGCGGAAGCCCAGCAACGGCCGACGATGCAGCTTCAGGTCGTGCTCGATCGGTTGGGGTTCACTCCGGGCGTGGTGGATGGTGAAGTGGGCAGTTCCACCCGGAACGCGCTCGAAGGCTTCCAGGAGGCCAACGGCCTCAAAGTGTCGGGCGAGCTCGATGCGGAGACCAAGCAGGCTCTCGAGCAATGGGGCGACCTCCCCGCCACACGCATGGTGACCATTCCGGAAGATTTCGCGCAAGGGCCGTTCAAGCCGACGCCCGATTCGCCGGTCGAGCAGGCGAAACTGGATCGGCTCGGCTATACGAGCCTGGGCGAGAAGCTTGCCGAGCGCTTCCATACCACGGTGGACACCCTGGCCATGCTCAATTCCGGCAGCGGCAGCCAGGCCTCACCCACGCCATCGCCTTCCCCCACCGGAACCGCGTCCGGTAGCGGGAGCACGAGTGCCAGTCAGCCGATGTTCCGTGCCGGCCAGGAGATCCGCGTCCCCAATGTCGGCGCCGATCGTATATCGCCGGGCTCGGTCGATGACGAGCAATGGCTGGCCACGCTGCGCACGCTCGGCGTGGGTTCTGAGCAACCCGATGCCGAGCGCATCGTCGTGAGCAAGTCGGCCGGCACGCTCAAGGTCTATGACAAGGATGACAAGCTCATCGGCATGTACACCGCCACGATGGGCTCGACGCACGATCCGCTGCCGCTCGGCAATTGGAAGGTGAACGGCGTGGCGCACAACCCGCCCTTCGAGTTCAACCCGGACCTGTTCTGGGACGTGCCCGACAGCGAATCCGAGCAGATGCTCCCACCCGGGCCGAACGGACCCGTGGGCGTGGTGTGGATCGATCTCGACAAGGAGCATTACGGCATTCACGGCACGCCCGAGCCGCAGACGATCGGCCGGGCGCAGAGCCATGGCTGCGTGCGGCTCACCAATTGGGATGCCGCGCGCTTGGCGCAAATGGTCTCTCCCGGTACGGAGGTGCTGTTCGAGAGCTGATCCGAGAGCACGGCTCGAACGCACCGGCGCGCCATGGCCGCCGGTGCGTTCGACCGCGCAAGGCGGCTTAGCCGAGCTTGGTCTTGATCAGCTGCGCCAGATCCGCTTCCGGTCGCGCGCCGTAATGGCTGATGATCTCGGCCGCGGCGATCGCCCCTGTCCTCAGGCACGTTTCGAGCGGCTGCTGCCGGGTGAAACCATAGAGGAACCCGGCCGCGAACAGATCTCCCGCGCCGGTCGTGTCCACCACCTGCTCCACCGGTTCGGCGCCCACTTCGGCGCGCTCGCCGTCATGCACGGCCACCGCGCCCTTCTCGCTGCGGGTCACCACTAGCGTCGGCACCTTGCCGGCCAGCGCCGCCATGCCGCCCTCGAAGTCACTCTCTCCGGTGATCGCGGCCAGCTCGGCTTCGTTGGCGAACAAAATGTCGATCAGGCCGTCGGCGATCAGCGCGCGGAAATCGTCGCCATAGCGATTGATCACGAACACGTCGGACAGGGTGAAGGCCACCTTGCGGTTCGCCGACCTCGCATGCTCGATGGCCTGACGCATGGCCGCGCGCGGCTCGTCGGGATCCCACAGATAGCCTTCGAGGTAGAGGATTTTTGCGCCGGTGATCGCTTCCTCCTGCAATGCGTCCGCAGGCAGGAATTGCGAGGCACCGAGGAAGGTGTTCATCGTGCGCTGGCCGTCCGGCGTCACGAAGATCAGGCACCGCGCCGTCGGCGGCTCGCCCGGGCGCGGCGACGTGTCGAAGTCGATGCCCGCCGCGCGAATGTCATGCGCGAAGACCTGGCCCAATTGGTCGTCCGCAACCTGGCCGACGAAGGCGCATTGCGCGCCTAACGCCGAGAGCCCAGCCAGCGTATTGGCGGCCGATCCGCCCGAAATCTCGCGCGCCGGTCCCATCGCATCATACAGATCGCGGGCCTGACCGGCATCGATCAGCGTCATGCCGCCGCGCGCCATGCCGAGCTCTTCGATCAGCTCGTCCGAGCACGGGGCCATCACGTCGACGATGGCATTGCCGATCGCGATCACGTCATATCTGGGTTCGGGCATGCATTTTCCTGTAGCTGCGGCAGGTCTGCGGGAGCGCGCCGGGGATCGGCCGTACCGGGCCGTTGACTTGGCCGCTGCCCGCGGCAATCGCAAGCCTTCAATGCGCCTCGTGCTCACCTCGTTGCTGCTCGCGCTGCGCCAGCTGCCCGACCGCCGGATCCTGCGCATCCTGGCTAAGAGCCTGGCCGTTTCGCTGGCGCTGTTCGCCGCGGCGGGCTTCGCTGGCTGGTACCTGCTGGATGCCGCGCTCGCCTGGGCTGGGCTGGCCGATGGCACAGTCGCCGGGGCGGGCGTATGGCGCGGTGCTGCAGCGGGCCTGTTGGCCGTAATCGGCTTGTGGCTGATCTGGCGGATCGTCGCCATGGCCGTCATCCAGTTCTTTGCCGATGACGTGGTGGCCGCGGTCGAGGCGCGGCATTATCCCGCTTCTGCGACCACCGCGCGCGACCTGCCGCTGACCGAGCAGGCGGGTGCCGGCCTGCGCTCTGCCGGCCGCGCGCTGCTCGCCAATATGGCGGCGCTGCCCATCGCCTTTGCGCTGCTGTTCACCGCCATCGGCCCGGCGCTGGTCTTCTTTATCGTCAATGCCTGGCTGCTGGGGCGTGAATTGCAGGACATGGTCTGGCAGCGCCATCGCCGCGACCGCGCCCACGCGGCGCCGGTAAGCGCGAGCCAGCGTTTCCTGCTGGGTGGTGCGGTCGCGGCGATGCTGCTGGTGCCGTTCGCCAATTTGCTCGCCCCGATCATCGGGGCTGCCGCGGCGACGCATCTCGTTCATCGGAGGAAATGGTCGTGACCCCGCGTTTTCAGGCTTCGCTGCCGCTGATCCTGCTGCTCGCCGCGTGCACCGCAGTGCCGCCGGGCCCGCGAACCAGCGCTCCGCCTCCGCCGCCGCGTGAGAGCGACGCCGGGCAGGTTCCGCCGCAGGCTCCCCCGCCGCCACCCGTCGAGAGCTTTCGCGCACCCGAATTGCTCCGCGTCCCCGGCCTCGAATGGCTGATCGAGGCGGATGCCGCGCGCCTCACCGGCATGTTCGGGCCGCCCCGGCTCGACACAGCCGAAGGCGATATGCGCAAACTGCAGTATTCAGGCGGAGCCTGCGTGCTCGACGTCTTCCTCTACCCCCTGCGGCCGGGCGGGGCGCCGGTTGCCACTTATGTCGAGGCGAGACGAAAGAGCGACGGAGCCGAGGTGGACCGGCGTGCCTGCGCCGAGGCGCTCAGGCGGCGTTAAAGCGGGAGCCTTCCGCTCCGCTTCGCCACATCGGCATCGCCCTTGCGTGCCATTCGGTCCAGCACGAAGCTGACCAAGCCGAACACGATAATGCCGACAAACGGGTCGTCGATGAGATCGGCCAGGCCGATGGCCTGCAGCAGCCAGATCGCGGCTATCGCCAGAGCGGCGAGAAACGCCACGCGGGCAAATCCGCGCAGCATATCGGGCGTCATACCATGAAGCTCTCGCCGCAGCCGCAGGCACCCTTGGCGTTGGGGTTCTCGAACACGAAGCCGGCCGAGAAATCGTCCTCGCGCCAGTCCATCACGCTGCCGACGAGGTAAAGCACGCTGGCCCCGTCGATGTAGAACGTGCCGCCGGGCGTGCCGATCTTCTCGTCGAACGCATCTTCCTTGGTCACGTAGTCGACCGAATAGGCGAGGCCCGAACAGCCCCGGCGCGGGGTGGACAGCTTAACGCCGATCGCGTCGCCGGGCGCGCGAGCCATCAGCTCGGCGATGCGACGCTCGGCCGACGCGGTCAGGTTGACGGCGGCGGGCAGAGCGCGGGTCTTGGTCTCGCTCATCACAGCATTCCCAGTTCGAGGCGCGCCTCGTCGGTCATCTTCGAGGGATCCCACGGCGGATCCCAGGTGACGTTCACCTCGGCATCGCGCACGCCCGGCAGCGCCATGACCCGCAGCTCGATCTCGCCCGGCATCGTCTCGGCCACCGGGCAATGCGGCGTCGTCAGCGTCATGGTGATCGCAACATCAGCCTCGTCGGAGACGTCGACGCCGTAGATCAGCCCGAGATCGTAGATGTTCACGGGGATCTCGGGATCGTAGATGTCCTTGAGCGCGTCGATAACCGCATCGTGGAGTTCGCCGCCCGGCGCGCCCGCCGGCACGGTGTCGGGCTTTTTCTGCAGGAACCCTTCGAGGTAATCGCGCTTGCGCCCGAGCCGGTCGGCTGCGCTTTCCTCGGCAGGTTCCGCCTCGAGTGGTGCATCGCTCACGCGCGCACGCGGCGGCTTTGCCGGGCCTTCGCCCTGCATCAGCACGTCGTCATTGGGCGCTGGCGCGGCGATGAAATCGGTCTTGTCCTCGGGCCTGTCCATCAGCCGAATATCCTCTTGGTGCGTTCGATGCCGCGGATCAGCGCGGCGACGTCGTCCTCGTCCGAATAAAGCCCGAAGCTGGCACGGGCGGTGGCGGTGACGCCGAGGTGCTCCATCAGCGGCTGCGCACAATGGTGCCCGGCACGAATGGCGACGTTCTCTTCATCCAATATGGTGCCCAGATCGTGCGGATGAATACCCTCGAACGCAAAACTCACGATACCCGCCGAATCCTCGGGCCCGAACAGCGCGACATCGTTCATGCCCCGCAGCGCCTCGCGTGTCTGCGCGACCAGTTCCGCCTCATGCGCGTGGATCGCCTCCAGGCCGATCCGGTCCACGTAGTCGCAGGCGGCCGCCAGCCCGATCGCCTCGACGATGGCCGGCGTTCCCGCCTCGAAGCGCTGTGGCGCAGGCGCGAAGCTCGTGTTTGCGAACGAGACCTTGTCGATCATTGCCCCGCCACCCTGCCAAGGTGGCATGTCGCCGAGAATATCCGCCCTCGCCCACAAGGCGCCGATCCCCGTGGGGCCGTAGAGCTTGTGGCCGGAGAAAGCGTAGAAGTCGCACCCGAGTGCGCGCACGTCGACGGGCAGGCGCGGCACGGCCTGGCAACCATCGAGCAGCAGCTTGGCGCCCACGGCATGGGCCATCTCGGCCGCCCGAGGCGCATCGAGCACCGAGCCGAGCACGTTAGAAACATGAGCGAGGCTGACGAGCTTGTGCGCGGGCGTCAGCATGCGCTCGGCCGCGTCGAGGTCGATCCGGCCGTGATCCGTCAGCGGGCAGACATCAATCGCGAAACCGCATCTTTGCTGCATGATCTGCCAGGGCACGATGTTCGAGTGATGCTCGAGCTCAGAAAGCAGTATTCTGTCATCTTTTCCGAGGTTTACCGCACCCCATGAATACGCGACGAGATTGATGGCCTCGGTCGCGCCGCGGGTGAAAACCAGTTCTTCCTCGCTGCCACCGATAAACGCGGCGACGCGCCTGCGAGCAGCCTCGTAACCGAGCGTCATTTCGGCCGAGCGTGAATAAACACCACGATGGACGGTCGCGTAATCCACGCCGATGGCACGAGTCACCGTATCGATCACCGCCTGCGGCTTCTGCGCCGTGGCGGCGGAATCGAGATAATGCCAGGGCTTGCCCGTCGCCGTGACGAGCCCGGGGAAATCGGCCTTGCGATCGCGCGCGGGGGCAAGTGGCGAGGCGGCCTGAACGTTCACAGCCGCTCCGCCAGTGGCGCAAGCGCCGCCTCGAGCAACCGCTCCTGCTCCGCCTCGTCGTCGACCGCGGCAAAGGCATCGGCCAGAAAAGCGCGGATGAGCAGCTTCCTGGCGCTCTCCGGCGAAATGCCGCGAGCGGCCATGTAATAGCGCGCCGCCTCGTCAAGCTGGCCGATGGCCGCGCCGTGCGCGCATTTTACATCGTCGGCGAAAATCTCAAGCTCGGGCTTGGCATTGGCGCTGGCACCGCGCTCGAGCAGCAGCGCCTTGAAGTCCTGCACCGCATCGGTCTTCTGCCCGCCCCGGCCGACCGCGATCCGGCCGAGGAAATTGCCCGTCGCCCGGTCCCAATGCACGGCCCGCACGATCTGGCGCGAGGTCGCAGCCAGATGCGCGTGGTCGATGGTGGTAACAAATTCGCGCGTGATCTCGCCACCACCGATGGTCACGCCGCCGAACTCGAAATGTGCCCCTTGCGCCAGATCCACCGCGATCTCGACGCGTGCATAATCCTTCGCGGCGTTGACGGCGAACAGCTCGCACCGCCCCCCTTCGCCAACATTCACCCGCAGGCGCGTGAGCTCACGTCCCGCACCATCGAGCACGAAGCACTCGCGCACCACCTCGCCCGCGGGCACGTCGATCGCGCGCCACGCCTCAAAAGCCTCGGGCGGCAGCCGCTCGAGTACTTCGAAATCGGCGTAGCGCCATTCCTCGTCATGGATGGTGGGCAAGTGCTCGCTCATCAGGCTCTGCCACGAAGCGCGCGGCGATATTCCCTGAGGATCGTCTTGCGGCCCTTCGCGATGCACGGCTCGATATCCTCGACCTCGTCATTGTACCGGATCGCACACCGGGCGGTCACCTGGCACAGCCGCTGGTCGGCCCAATCGCTTCCGCTGGTGGCGGTCAGCGCACATTGCCATGCACCAGGGTGGTCCTTCCCGACAGTGGCCTCGATTGCCATCAGCCGTTCGGCGACGACCTCCGCGCTGTCGTATCCCAGCGGCGCGATGGGATACACCGGCGGGGCAACGGCGACCTGGGCGAAAATAAGCGAAGCAAGAGCGATCATGCGGATACCTCCTCGTAGCCTTCCTGTTCAAGCCGGAGCGCGAGCTCGGCATTGCCGGTCTTCACGATCCGCCCTTTCGAGAGCACATGTACATAGTCGGGCCGCACATAGTCGAGCAGCCGCTGATAGTGCGTAATCAAGAGCACGCCCTTGTCGGGCTTGCGCATGATCGCATTGATCCCTTCGCCCACGATTCGCAGCGCGTCGATATCGAGCCCGCTATCTGTCTCATCAAGAACCGCCAGCGTGGGATCGAGAATGCCCATATGGACCATCTCGGCACGCTTCTTCTCGCCGCCGGAAAAGCCGACATTCACGTTGCGCTTCAGCATGTCCATGTCGAGCTTCAGCAGCCCGGCTTTTTCGCGGGCGAGCTTCAGGAACTCGCCGCCGGAAAGCGGATCTTGCCCACGTACCCGGCGCTGCGCATTGAGTGCCTCGCGCAGGAATTGGACGTTGGAAACACCGGGAATCTCCACAGGGTACTGAAAGCCGAGGAACAGCCCGGCAGCGGCGCGCTCATGCGGCTCCAGGGCGAGCAGGTCCTGGCCGGCAAAGGTCACCGATCCGCCGGTCACTTCGTAGCCGGGCCGCCCGCCGAGCACATAGGCAAGCGTCGACTTGCCGGCGCCGTTGGGGCCCATGATCGCGTGAATCTCACCCGCATTCACGGTCAGCGACAAGCCATCGAGGATCGGCGTGTCACCGACCATGGCGTGAAGATTATCGATTTTGA